>Ga0110931_1001034_pt1 | contig 10111 bp, 20 predicted proteins | sample 4_EtaG_FD_79333 | JGI IMG/M metagenome (GOLD analysis project Ga0110931, IMG submission 79333) | Marine viral communities from the Subarctic Pacific Ocean - 4_ETSP_OMZ_AT15127 metaG (version 2) (version 2) | ecosystem: Environmental > Aquatic > Marine > Oceanic | place: Pacific Ocean | collected... | reverse complement strand
GAGTTCGACGCCGCCAATATCCGCTCAACCACATGAGGGGGAGGGTCGCATCGTTCGCCGTCCACATCGTATCGAAAAACGATTGTAAATTTCTTACTCATATTCCACCATCACCTTCACACCACGAGGAACCTTAATCCGAACCGTCTTGACTCTTGAACTTCCATCATCCGGGTTGGTGAAAGTCTGCTTCTTCGACTTCTTCGACTTCCTCTTCTTCTTGTCTTTGGAACCCTTTGGACGACCGCGCTTCTTCTTCGGTTCGCCGCGCACATGAGCCTTCACGACAACAGCGCCGTCTTCTCTCGTGTGTTCGGCTATCTCAATTGGGAAGCCAAGCGAACTCTCCTTCTGCATCTCTTCAATCACTTCCTCGATTGAAGGATGGTCGAACTCCGATGGTGGAGCGACCGCTGGTTCGATGTAGTCGTTCTCCATATCATCCAGCACCCGGGCTATATTCAAGCCGGGTTGATATGACGGTCCTCGCATCATGTCGGGAACCGGGTCGTTGGCCAACTGTAGTGGGATTAGTGGAACTTCCTTGTTGTGAAAGTGAGGATGAACCCAATAGAAGCGTCGGGTGTAGGTGTAGCCCAATGACGCAAGCCACTTCTTCACATGAGCCCATTCGGAGTTCGTCAGCCTGTCTTGCTGAGAAGGCGGGAGCCGTGGAAGCCACTCAGCCTCCACCCGTGCGCGAGGCATTCCATTCTTGCCTGCCTGCATGATGAAGTGCTGGAATGAGTGCGTCTTGAATCTCATCCACTTCCTCGGTCGTAGCGTCGCCTTTTCAGTCGTCATATCAACGACTCTAACGCCCACCTATATGAAGGACACGCCCCTCTCAATGATTCTATCTCTCAAGAATCATCCGAATTGCGTTTGGTGAGTCAGAATCGTAGTCAATCTCCCACATCTGAGGGCTGACCTCCCTATTGAGGTTCATAACCCGTATCGGATGGCATTCGCATGAGAATCCGAGATGCTGGAACATATCTATGAGTTGTTGAGGTTGTGAAATCACTTTGATTGCCCACGGCTTCTCGGCAAGTTCGTCAGTGGCTATCGTCCATCCCATATCAGTTTCGACTACAGTTAGACTCCACATGGGAATGCCCAAGCGAACTCCCCCTATCAATGTTCAGTTGAACTCAAGGAGAAGGTCGGCCGTTGCCGAGTTCAGCGTGACTACGACGCAAAGTCCCTTGAGGAACATGAGTCCTTCGTAGTTGTAGGAGACTGAACCTGTTCTGAGAGTGTAGGTGTGGAGTTTGTTCCCTGCGGCTATGTCTGCGATAGCGGCGCAATCGTGGAGCGCTACAGTAGCGGCGTTGTTGCTGGTATTCCCGGTCAAGCCGAGAAGTGCAACGGGTCCAACGGAGATGTAGTTATTGCCAGCGGCGAGACTCTTACCTGCGGTCATTGAACCGTCAAGCGCCCTTCCGGGTTATTGACTGTTTCAGTAGTAGTTGCGGACTGCTGATGCTGTCCAATGGTAGTCGCGCTCAACTCCACAGAACCTACCGTGGGTTGCCCAAAGTTCGCTGAGGCTGATATATCCCCACTCACCGTCGCCTGTTGCGCGGTTTAGAACATAGCCGAACATGGTGTCGTTGCCATCGTATTCGGTCACGAGCCAATCCATGCTCGGTGTGAAGTAGTGGACCTGTGCGATTGCGTCTTCGCCCTGTCCGTCAGTCGTGTATAGCGCTGGTAGCGCGGTTCTCTCAGCCTGTGTTAGTGCCATCTGTCTTGCCATGAACAGACGAGGGGCTTCCCCCATATAAAGGTTTTGTTCTCTCAATGTCCTCATGTATCAATAGAAACCTTTATTAATAGAAGCCCACTCGGATAGAATGAGGGAAGGAGGCTTCTCTTGGGTCGCTACGGCCACCCGGGAATTATGCGAGGCCACATCGAAGGGTGGCAGTCAGTCCCCGTAATGAGGGATGCTCTCCTAATCTGAACAAAGGAAATGATGGAGGGGGAGGCTTTACTCTCAGCAACAGTCCGCTGGGAGAACTCGCTTGCGCAAAAGGGGGCGATTATGGACCGACCCTCCGCGCTCTTTACCGAGAGATATTGCGTATGTCGGGGTGGACAGAATAAATTGCGGTGTAGTCTAAATCCGTGCCACGATAGAATTCCCGAAAAATTACTTCCGGCCCCGACGGCCGAACGCTTTTTTCTTCTTCTTGTCGCGCTTGGCTTTCGATGCGGCCTCTTGCTTGAGCCGCTTGGTGATTACAGACTCGGGGAGAATCTGCTGGGTGAGTGGGTCTTGGCGATAGAAGCCCGGGTTGCGTGCCTCTCTCCGCTCCCTTGAGCAAATGTCGCAAAAGTGAGTGGACTTCTCGTCGTGAGTGAGATACTTCGCAACCTCGGGAACCTCGGAAGCGGCTTGAAGCGAAATCTGTCGCCCGTCATCGTATTCGGTAGCGATGATGCAACGGCGTCCGTGAATCCGGCAGGTGTGTCCGGCATCGCCGCAGGTGCGCTTGACTCCCATTATCTCGCCCCCTTCGCTTTTCCACCGAGGGGGTGCGGGGTCATAATCGCTTTCGTGAGTATCTTTTCCAATTGGTCCGTCAATATATCCCAATCGAAGTTCTCTTCGGCGAACTTCCTCCCTGCGGAGCCTCGGGCGGAGCGAAGCGATTCGTCGTCATAACATTCCTCCATCGCCGCACGAAGACGGCCAACATCGACGAGCCCCATATTCACAGCCCACTGAGGTCCCATGATGGTCGTCGAACATTCCACCAGCCAACCACGCTGGTTCACCCCGACGAATTCGGGACCGGTCGAGTTCATCGGGAGGATGATTGGAAGCCCCCCCGCCATCGCCTCGGCGCTTGGTATTCCGAAGCCTTCTCCGCCGGTCGCCATCACATGAGCGTCGCACGCTTGATACAACCTCGCCAAATCCTCGGTCGAAATTCCGAGCAACGGATTCGATGAGTTGTCGCTGAACACAACATGGTTAGTCAGTTTGTAGCGTGAGAGAAGCGAAGGCAAATTCCAGCCGCCCATTCCGAACTCGTTCGTCGGGTCCCCACAGTGGAGAACCAATTTCACACTTGCCTCGGGCTTACGGTCAAGGAAGTTCCGGAATGCCTCAAGAAGCCGGGGTATTTGCTTCCGATTTGTGTTCCGTGCCACGCTTAGGAATGCGAAATCGCACTTGAGCCCCAATTCTGCCTTGAGTTCCTTCTTCCTCTCGGCCGTGACCGGTTTGAATATGTCGAGGTCCACGCCATGATAGAGAATGTCTGTTTTCTGCGCATCGAATCTATCGAACAGGTCGTCTTGGAGTTCCTTGGCGCAATCACCCTTGCTCCCATGCGTGCGCACGAAGTCTTCCCATGTCGCCTGTCCAAACTTGCTCATCCACAGTGGAGTGTGCATCATTTTGAGAATGTCTCGCCATTCACTCGCCAGCGGGTAGCCATCAACAGGAATGTAGCCGATGTAGGGAATGCCAGCGCGGTTAGTCGAGAGAACTGCGTTCCCCAAATACCACGGGTCGTTGAGAGTCAAATATACATCGGGCTCAAGTTCGTGAATGTGTTTGTCGAGGATAGTCGGAGAGTTAGGCCCAGCGATTGTCTCGCCACCGAACCCCGACACGCCTGCGTGAACCATCGTCCATCCTTCTTCGTGCTTCATCGGTTCGCCGTTGTAATCCCATCCCATGACGAAAACCTCGTGGCCCCGGGCGACGAGTCGCTTGACGAGATTCCTCGTGACGACGCCATACCCCGTCGGTCTGATTGGTTGTTCTGCTCCCCAAAGGATTGTGACCATGTAGGGTCTGACCCCGAGGTCCGGTATTAATTATTCCTCTTCATCAATGTTCGGGCCGGGTAATGAATGTCCTTCGGGTATTTGCCCCTTGCGAATTTCACGAACCTTCCTTCGTTCCTTTTCGTGCTTTTTCCTTCTGCGACGAACATTGTGAGCCATAATGTCCGGGCTATTGAGGTCAATAGTCTTCCTTCCACCGGTTGCTACGAATCTTGACCCTTGTTCGAGAGATTCTTCGTAGTGTTCTCGGCGGTGGCAATTTGCGCAAAGCACATCGCACTTCTCCATCTCTTCTTCAACACGAGCAATCGAATATCCATTGTTCACGAGGAAACTGACCGAGGCAAGTTTGTCTTCCTCGGGTCGATGGTGGAACTCTAACAACCAAGGGCAATTATCCCCAGCCAACCCACATCGCTGGCACGATAGCCCACGCCGATAGTCAGCATACCAACGACGGAGAGACTTCCTTCGCTCACGAACTTCGGCCTTGCGCTTCGCTTTGTTCTGTTTGTAGTAGCGCTTCTGATAACGCCGATTGTAGTCCCTCCGCTTATCGGCGTCTTTGTAGGGCATTGAACCGGACAGTCCAATGAAGGGTTTATTTCCATAATGGATGGAACGGTCGATTAAGACCCATCTCAATGGTGTCCAAAAGAACCTGTGTGGTATGCCAAGCCGAAGGGTGCATCTCGTTAATCATAATGAGTTCCTTTCGAACCTTGGCTATCGTCATGTCCTCACTCTCGGATGACGACAGCGCTAAGTCAATCTCAATTCGCACCTTGCTCAATTCCCGCGATGTGTGACCCATGTTCTCTATCCATTCCGGCGGACGGTTGGGTTCGGGAACCATACTGAGTTCTGAATGGTGCTTCTCGATACTCTCAGCCTTGGCCTTGAGTTCCTTGCGTAGCACTAAGAATTCCTTCTTCTTGATGAAGGCGGAGATAACAAAACGGGTCTGATAATCCACCCTGTCCCCCAATCCCACGAATGGGTCAATCGCTGATATTTCAGCGGGCGTTAGTGGTTGGAACTCCATGTCTGAGGTCTTCTGCACAGTTATGGGTGAGAGTCGTGGTTTATTGAGGTTCCGGACGGACATATCGTGGAACTTCCCCAACAAGTCTGAAAAAAATTGAACCTATGGAGTTCAATTCCGGTTGGAATTAATCTTGCCCGGGGGGTGCATAGCACACACACACTTCACGACCGCTAAGGTGTGTGTGTCCCAATACCCTCTCTAATTGAATTAATTATTATTGAAATGAAGATATATTGATATTAGACAAGTCTCGATGGAGTCCCTATTCAGAAGTAAAATGATTTTTGGAATGGTGCTGTAATCTTTGGAGTGGGGTATGTCCAAAGGCTAACAGTCTAACGAAAAAGACGAAAACAATTCCCCGGACCAAGCGGCGAGAACTTCAAAACATTGAGATGAAGTGTTCTTGCGCAAGGCTTCGAACTGTTGCTGTTCAAGACCCGAGTTAATTATCCGGACATTTCTGTGGATTCGCCCTTGGGCTGGGCGATGTTTGTCTTCATGTCCCCATCATTAATCCGAGTTTTCGTAGGGACTATTCATCAATGTTTCATTATCTCACTAAGTATCTTTTCTGCACTAAGGATGACTTGGCCACACCGCCGACCCTCCGAATGTATAGGTTCGAGAGTATATGAACTACGCAACAATCTTCGATATGCTGGAATTTCTATTGAACTCAATACCTCACCTTAACACATCTAAGATTCCTACAGGGGGGGTCAAACTTGTTTTTGTCTTGCAAGTTTTTTCCTGTGCTTGGAAAACTTGGCTGGCCCAATCAAGTTTCAGAAGTCGATTCGAAAACTTGTCTGAGGTCTGCAAGGGATTTCTTTCGCTTCCATGCTGACCTGCATTGACCTATTGAGTTCAATATGATGAGAGACAGCGCATCCATCTTCCGTCACCTGTGACTTCTATTCCTCTTCACTACGGACGCTATATTCAACATCGAGAATTTTCGAACTCTCGGATTGAATGACTTCACGGAATTGGTCCATCGGGTCATAGCCGATATTGATTTGAACCTGTGGAGCCGCTTCCTTTGCTCCTGTGAACGCATCCATATCGTTCTGAGCCTTCAACAAGCCGCCAATCATAAACGATGTTGAGTTCATCTTCGATACTGAGTCTGACTGCTCAACTGCTGAGTTGATGAGTCCTTCCAATCTCGCCATCATTCTCTTGCGTCGCTGGTATGAATCAAGGCGCAAATAGTCTGTCGAACTAAGTTCAGCCTTGGACATGATGAAGTTCGTCATCTCCGCGGCCTGCTCTCGCCCCCGTCGAATAAGAGCGTTCCACTCGTTGCGGTCGAGTTGAGAGTTGATTCGCATATTCTGAACTTCTGATTTGATTTCCATTTCCTTGCGACCGTCAATCAGACCCAATGCAACCCATCTGACTATTTGGTCATCTTCATGCACAGGAACCATTGAGAACTCGTCACTCATTAGATTCCTTCTCATCCTTCTCCGGTAATTCACGGTTCCGGTCATTTTCCTTTTTGGCCAACCAATCCTTTGGACCTCCAACGAGAACGCCATTCGGCCTGTATCTATTCGTCGTCACGCCCGGAATATATGGGTCGTCAAGGTGCCGATTCTCTATTGGGTCGTTCAGCCATCCACGCGCCAAACAACTCTCATGGTCGAACTCCCACACGGCCACCACTGAATTACCGGAACCGACTGACCGATGCGATTTCGTTCCGTGAGTGACGAAGTAGGGAGCCTTCGAAAGTAGGTTCCCAAGTTGGTTCGGTGTCGGTATCTGCCTCGTCCTCTTCTTCAACTCAAGCCTCAACTCAACACCGGTCATTCCTCGGTTATCATTCGCTACCATGACCTTGACGAGTTGAACGCAAAGACGGTCAGACCACTTACTACCGCTGACCTGTCTCTTACGACCGCCGCCCATGACTACGAGTAGCGCCCCACCCTTATGATGTGAGCGCCTACACTTCTTGTCGAAATAGAACGGCTCTCGCTTCTGCCTCTATCATTTGGCAATCGAACATGAGATGATGCCTCAACTTCTCACCGATAAGGAACTCATAACACCAAGGGCATTCGTGAGGAACTGCACCTGTTCCACGCAAGCGCTCCGCATTGTGTGAACGCACGATTGAGTCAATGACGAGGCTTTGTTGGTCAGTTATCCATATCCCATTCACGCCAGCCATCTGTGGTTCCTCCGAGGGGGAGTTCATCATCTGATGAGTTCGGTTCTTTACGCTTCCGAATCCCATCGACATAATCGTCCCCCATCTCTTCCACCATCTGCTCGTGAAGGTGATTGATGAGCGCCATAGCCTGTGGGTCCGCGTCCTCAAAGACGCACTTATTCACATTCTCGATTATGTCCGGATGGAGCGGAATGCCGAGCGTCCCTAACATCATCAAGCGGGCAACCTTCACTGACGCTGGCATCTGTTCACAGTAGTCACACTCTCGTCCGTCTGCTCCCCTCAAATGTGGTGGGCAAAGAGGATGGATGAACACGGCCAGCCAAGGGCCTCGTTGTTCACACCCCGGACATTCATCGGCTTTCGACAAACTCTTGATTCGACGGTTCAACCGACGCTCAAGAATTTTATGAACGAGCCACCGGCGCAGTCCCACTGAGCCATTCCTCCAAATGTTTAGCATCAGCCTCGGCCCTGCGCTTCCTCTCGTCGTCATCTATCGCCGTGCAAGTCTGACGATGATACCATTCGGTCATCTTGGGAGTCATCTTGACCTCATACTCTTCTTCACAGTCGGGGCATTTGTTCATACCCACACCCTATCGCACACCTATATGAATGGCTAATACCCACTCAACAAGCCGCCAACAGCGACCAAAGTGAAGAGAACGAGATAGAGAAGAAGAACCTGCAAGAATACCTTGGTCGAATCTCTCATTGAGCCCCAGCCTTCCGGCGCTGTTCTCTCTTCCATTTGAGATAGCACTTCCCACATTTGCCGTCATGGTATCGTCGGACCATGTTCTCACCACAGCCCCGACATTTGTAATCGGGCCAGCGCTGACTTTTGCTCGGCATAATCTATTCGAGTTCGCCACCGGTATTTGAGCGATTCCATACCCACAGGAAAATTGAGATTGGCCACGGCACAAGCCAGCGCCACATCACTCTTCACTGTCCTTCTTGATGAAGTGCGACCATTTGCCCAAGGGCTTAGGATTGCATTCGATATGATAGACAATTCCCTTAATCGCCAAGTGCGCCTCGGACTGCCATGTTGGTGCGGGCTTCCCACACTTCGCACAATTCAGCATAGCCAATCGTCACCCTTCATTTCTGGACAGGCTTCAAGCGCACCTTCGACCCACGATGGAACTTCATCAGCAAAGTCGCCGTTGAGTTCTGCCTTCCTCGCGTGCGCATATTCGAGTATGCCGAGCAACTGATACATTTCAATCGGGAAGATGCCAGCGAACTTCATTCGTATGTCCTCCTAAATCGAAGATTGGATAGTGCCTGTCGCAAGCGCGAATTCGAGTGGTGACTATTCCTCTTCATTGTCGTCCCTCATGCAACATAATGGATGGTGATGTGGATGCGGCAAATCGCATTCCCAACAGACGGGCGGTTCGCCAGCAAGGCACAGACTCAATTCAAGACCTCGCGTGCCTGTGTGATGATTGCCTCAGCGCGTGCTGTGCTTCCGTAGCCGCGTGCGTTGATTCGGCGAATGTATGCCTCTTGTTGTTGGATGGTCTGAATTGCTCGGGCCTCGGTTGAGATTTGAGCCCATGTGGTTCCGTTCGCCTCGACGATTCGGTTCAAGACCTCGGTCTGCCTGTTGGAAGGATAGAATCCTCGGCTCAACGAACCTGCAACTGAGTCGATGAATCCCATCTCCCACTCATTCAAGTCCCAATCCGGGCAAACTTCCATCAATCGGCGTGCCTCAAAGCCCTGTCGTGTGATTCGTCGTCCCAATGCTCCGTTGTAGGTGGTCATTCTCGCTCTCTCCTATACTGACCGAGTGGGTTCCCCCATATAAAGGTTTGGGAATATCAATGTCCTTAACATCAATAGATTGCCAATTCTCTCGATTCAAGCCATGTTCCGGTCCCGTCATTGAACTCAACCATCACATTCTCGCCCTTCTGCTCGTCGTAAAACCGAGCATAGGTCGTCCCATCGTCTTCCGTGTAGCAATATACTAACTGCATCAATAAAAGCGAACAATCAATAGTATTTAACTTTGTCTGAGTCCGAACCTTAATGAGCCCGTTTATGGAGGGAAGAACACATGGGGCGGCGGAACCATTTGGTCCGAATGAGAATTACTAAGATTATGCGTGATGGTCAATGGCGAACGGCGAAGCAAATCTGCGAAAGGATGGCCGCGAAGAATTGGTCATTCACCAGCGTTCAACAAATCGGGAATCTATGCTCCAATACCCCCGGCTACGCCCGTCGGCGTTCCACAGACCGGCAAACCTACAATTTGGGAATATACCGGTTAGAGAGTGAATCAACATTCATGGCTTGGATGGATGAAGGTTAGGAAAACCTTGGACCTTCAAACCAACCAACGAGTGAGTATCGCTCCCCATTCTGAATCGGCTTGACCGCGTGAGGGTGATATGAGATGAAGGTCAATGCTGTCCCTTGTCTCTTCAACTGAGTTTCGTCCGGTTGCTCTAACTGACCGAATTCGAAATTACCTCCCTCGTAATCCTTCGGGTCGGAGAGTTGAATGCAAATACTGATTTTCCTATGCGTGTCCCTTTGGTCGTTCCAATTCGTGTCGCCGTGGAAATCGTAATGCGAACCCACGCCATCATACTCGGTGAATTGGATGGCAGGCAGTTCTGTTAGTCGCATCTTGAAGAACTTGTTCACTTCGTAGGCTATCTCACGGAACCGCTGATGCACCCAACCGAACTTCTCGTCGTCATTCAGCCAGCGAATGTTCGTCTTCCGGAATTCGTCACCATGCGTTCCAAAGGTCGATGCTGGAACTTGAGCCGCGTGCTTCTTCGCCTGCTCCTTGATTATCTCACATTCCTCAACCGAGAATGCTTCATCAAGCATGAGCCATTGAGGATATTCGACCAACTGTGGTTCGTCCGGCATCACACCCACCCGAATAATTTCGCTATCAGAATCAAAGAAAGACAAAGGTTCACCGCCATTCCCACTGTTCGATACAGTGCCAATCTCGCAAAATGCTCTTGACTCAAATGCTCAACATCGTCACCATTCATCCAACCGCCTCAATTGAAATGGCGCTT
>Ga0110931_1001029_pt1 | contig 10129 bp, 10 predicted proteins | sample 4_EtaG_FD_79333 | JGI IMG/M metagenome (GOLD analysis project Ga0110931, IMG submission 79333) | Marine viral communities from the Subarctic Pacific Ocean - 4_ETSP_OMZ_AT15127 metaG (version 2) (version 2) | ecosystem: Environmental > Aquatic > Marine > Oceanic | place: Pacific Ocean | collected... | reverse complement strand
CTGATCGTTTTTGCATTGCTTAAGTTAATCAACCCCGGCGTTCTACTGATTTACAATATCAATAAGCTCCCTGAATATATATACTGCCGGTTTACGCCCGCTGGCTTCTTCTAAAATAGAGATGATCCCTTCATCTCTTAAAGTGCTTAAAATCCGTGCACTGCTTGCTTTAGGTATTCCTGTAAATCTCTTGAATTCCGAAGATGAAAAAATAGGTGCAGTAAAAATACCATCTAATGACTGAAGTGCATACTGAGAATGTGTGCTTTCAACAACCTTTTGCTTCATTTGTTCATAAAGGTTAAGAATACTTCGTGCTTTTTCTGTATTTGCCCTGGCTTGTGTATCAATGGCTTTTAAAAAGAACTGTATCCATTCTTCCCAGTTACCATCATCACTAATAGCTTTTAAGTGATCATAGTATTCATCTCTGTGCTTTTCCAGATAAGCACTTATATAAAACATTGGCTGGTGAAGAATATTTTTAGAATGAAGGTATAGTGGCACTAAAATTCTTCCAATTCTTCCGTTTCCATCTAAAAAAGGATGTATGATTTCAAACTGTGCATGTATTATTGCCACTTGTACTAAGGCATCATCATCTTCAGCATGCAGGTATTTTTCATACGCGTCAAGGTTTTCCATTAATTTTAATGGTGACGGTGGCACATATCGCGCTTCTTCTATGGCTGTACCCGGCTTTCCTATCCAGTTTTGTATGTTCCTGAATGCACCTCTGGATTTGTTTTCACCACGCACACTATCCAACAATATTGAATGCATTCTTTTCAATAAGTTCAGGCTCATTGGGCGCTCTTCAAGCTCTGCTACTGCAAACGCCATTGCCTTTCTGTAGTTTATTATTTCCCGAATATCCTGATAATGTTCTGTTTCTCTGTTTGGATCTGCTTCAAACTTTAATACTTCTTCTAAAGTAGCTTGTGTGCCTTCAATTTTGGATGATAGTACCGCTTCTTGTGTAGTTAATGGCGATAATAGAACAGCAGGATTTGGAATGGATTGTAATAAACCATCATATCTGGCAATAGCTCTGTTCGCAGGGCCTAAAATCCGTTGGAATTTTTGCCAATCCAGATTTTTAATGGGTAAGTCGTGTGGAATAAATGGTTTCACGCTTTATTTCCTAAAGAAGTTTGTGTATCACTTATAAGACGTTAAACAGTTTGTGTGTCAAAAACAAATAAATATGCAACACAAAAGATCTTTCGTTGCATGAGTGAGACACAAATTAACTATCTATGTGATACCTTACTCCACCAAAACCAACCCCTCCTGCGGAGCGATCAAATACTCCGCACCGTTTTCGGTGATCATCACCATTTCTTTCCTCTTCCATCCAAAGATAATTACTGAGCTTTAACCGGTAAAGCATCTCGCAATATAACCCGCAAAATTTATCTTTTATTATTCATTAATAAAGAAGATATTATACTGTCTTATATATATTTACGACAAATTTTAAACTCGTAATTTAACCCGCATAATAGTAGCGATGTATAACCGCCCAACACAAATGGAACCCTTATTTCCAAAAGAAGAAAAAGCTCTTGTGGATCTATCAATGAAGGTGTATGCGGAAGCTGCTGAGCTCGGTGGAATGGTTCATCCAATAACGAGAAAAGAAATTGCGCGCTTACTTCGGCATATCAACAGTTATTATTCTAACCTGATAGAAGGGGAATCCACAACTCCGGCGGATATTGAGAAAGCAGTAAAAGAAGAATACAACAAAGACGAAGAAAAAAAACGCCTGCAACTGTTAAGCCGGGCTCATATTGAAGTTCAAAAATTAATAGATGATCGCTTTGAGGAAAATGAAGACATTAATGTGTGTTCCACTGAGTTTATCTGTTGGATACATAAAGAGTTTTATGAGCGTGTTCCTGAATCTTTTTTAGCAATCAAACATCCGGACAAAAACACAATCATAACTATGGTTCCGGGTGAGTTAAGGAGGGAAAATGTAAGTGTTGGCACTCATATAGCTCCAACATGGGAGAGTGTGCCGCGCTTTCTTAAACATTTTGAAGAGGCCTACACATCCGATTCTGTACTGGGACATAAAAAACTGATCGTAGCTGCGGCAAGTCATCATCGATTAGCATGGATCCATCCTTTTTTAGATGGCAACGGACGGGTTACCCGCTTATTTACTTATGCTTTTATGCGAAAGGCCGGCATAGCATCTCATGGGCTTTGGACCCTCTCCAGAGGATTAGCCAGGAAAACAGAGAATTATAAGAATATGTTAGCCAGTGCAGATAGTGAACGAGAAGGAGATTATGATGGCCGTAGCAACCTGTCGGAACGAGCACTCACCGGGTTTACTACTTTTCTGTTTAAAGTGGCTGACGATCAAATTTCATATCTGAAGAAATTACTGGCATTGGAAGCTCTTTACAATCGTATAAAAGGCTATGTTGCCATGCGCGCAGATAATATGCTTCCGGATGAAAAACCACTGCGGGAGGAAGCAACGTATGTGTTAGCTGAAGTAATGATGCGCGGAGAAATAGCCCGTGGTGAAGTTCCCCGTTTAATTGGATTAGGAGAACGATCCGCAACAGCTCTTATTAAACAACTGCTGGAGGAGGAATTGGTGGTTTCTGATTCACATAAAGCTCCTATACGATTTCATATTCCGGCTAAAGTAGTTGGCTATTATTTCCCTGATTTATATCCGGCGGGAAGTATCTGATTGAACGTTACCTTTTACCTCCCACCAAAACCAACTCCTCCTGCGGTGCGATCAAAAATCTTGCGCCGTTTTCGGTGATAACTGCCATTTCTTCCACGCTGATCGTTTTAGCTCCACCTTTTTCTAAGGTCCATGCATGGAAGCCGTCGAATGCGAAGACCATTCCTTCTTTTAAGACTTTTTGTGCCGCCGGACGTATACTCGGCGACTGCGAACCTCCCAGATTTGGTCCTACATCATGAGCTACATATCCTACCGGATGCCCTGTGCTCCACGGTACATATTCGGAATTGTTTTCTTTCATCAACACTCGTTGTGCGGCGTCTACTTCCACTCCTTTTGCTCCGGGCTTCATGGCATTGAAAGCGGCTCTGTTTCCGGCTTTGGCAGATTCCCAATAGAACTGAATGTCTTCAGGAGCTTCGGTTTCTCCCTCTTTCAGAACATATGCAAACCGTTGGATATCACTCACCCAGCGACCATATAATTTGATCCCGAAATCGGTCTGAATTACATCACCGCCCATAATTACTTTATCGGTCGCATGAGAATGACCACGATCCGGTCCGGAATTCACATTCGGATTTTGGGTTGGGTTCCACGCTTCGCCCACTCCGTATTCTTGCATCTTTGCATCCAGAAAAGCGGCTACATCGGCATCGGTCGTCACGCCCGGTTCTATCATTTCGTAGGCTTCCAGCTCCCATGCCGCCGTCAGTTCAGCTGCTTTTCTTAGGATCTCTACTTCCGCCGGCAACTTGATCGACAGCCATTCATAGATCAGTTCATCCGAGGAAACCAATCGCTTACTCAATGTAGAACCAAGTTGGTTTTCCAGATTCATTCGTTGAGTGTAGCTCAATCCATCTGCCTGAGCGCTGCCGGTGCTCGAGTTTATGGCGATCGTTTTAAAGTCTTTTTCTTTGATAAAGTCCACCACCATACTGACTGCCGACTTCCCTCTTAAAATCGGAATTACTTCGTCGTGAATATCCAATTCATCCAGCGCCGTGGATTCTCCGGATGGCGAAAATACTTTGGAATGAAAGCCTTCACTGTCTCTGTAAAACAGAAAAGCCGCCATTCCTCCCGCATTTTCTCCCCCGATGTGATCGGCGATCGGATCGTTATTGTTTTCCCTGCAGATCACCAACCAGAGATCAACACCCGCTGCTTCCATGGCTTGTGGTAACAAGATATTAATGCGTTCTTTTCGAATTTCCGGCCAGGGCGATTCTCCCCATTCTATGGGTGGTTTATTATCAGGAGAACAAGCGGAAACGAAGATCAGGAGAACAAATAAATATCGGATCATATAACAATGAATTTTGGAATGAAAAAGAATATCCGGTTTTGGGAACAGGAAACAAAAAGTGAGTCCGGATTTCTATACACATTCGGTGTGGCCATTGCACATTCCATGTGGGGGCGAATCGCGATTCGCCCCCACATGGAATACAAACCCAATAAATCATCCGCAAAACACACCTGGAAAAACCTCGTGGATATTTTTTGTAAGGAATCCGGCCTCAACCTGTCTAATTGTGTATGATGAAGCAGAAGAAATTGCCAAACCGACAATCCATGCGTTTGCAGGGATACGATTATTCCACGCCGGGATTTTATTTCATCACCATTTGTACCAACCAAAAAGAATGTTTATTCGGAGATGTGATCAATGGTGAAATGCATATGAATGAATGTGGGGTGGTTGCATCAGATTATTTGAAACAAATTGACACCAGATACCCAAATACCATTATTCATGAACATATTGTTATGCCTAATCATATTCATGTTATCATTGAAATTGTTAATACAATCCCCTTTGTAGGGGCGATTCATGAATCGCCCCTACAAAGGAACGCAAACCCGGAATTATATCGTAATCACTGTCGTAAAATGTTGATTCCAAAAATTATTGGTTGGTATAAAATGAATACCGCAAAACAAATCAACCTAATCCGTAAAACACCCGGGACCAAAATTTGGCAACGCAATTATTATGATCACATCATCCGAAATGAAGAATCGTTGTTTTACATACGGGAATACATCAAAAACAATCCGAAGAATTGGAATAAAGATCGGTTTTATCGAAACAGGTAATTACAGAATCTGATTCGTTGTCGGAAATGAATATTTGTTTGGAAACATGAACAACGGTGAAATACGCATGAATGAATGCGGGGTGGTTGAGCATAATGAATGGTTTAAAACCGAATTAATTTGGGATAATGTTCGATTGGATGCATTCGTAGTTATGCCAAATCATATCCATGGGATCATCGAAATTTTTATTAAAAACCCAATCGTAGGGGCGAATCGCGATTCGCCCCTACGCAATAAAAACAGATGGGGCAGAATAAAGGATAAATGCTTTGATGATTTGTTTGAATAAGGTTGAAATATAGGAAACCCCTCAAAGATCCTGAAACAAGTTCAGGATGACCTTGCTTGGGTTTCTATTTGCCTTCATTCAAAACATCTTTAGTATACCTTTCTAAATCAAACACGTCCATTGGCGATTCTTTTCTGAGATACAGTGGGTGGTGTGGATGGCCTGCTTTGGAAATGTTTCCTCTGGTAAAATATCTGCATTTATTTTGTTTGAGGACTTCTGCGATGTCTTTCATGCATCTGGATAGATATGGTCGCTTTTCGATCAGCGTTCCCCACGCGCACCAGACGTCTAACCCGCTTGGAAGCTCTGCCAAAAGATCGGCAATTGCAGCGATGTTCTTCTCGTGAATAGGCTTCTGGAAGTTCTTATGCATTTTATCCGGGTTGGTGGCTCTTTGCGGATAAAGATTGAACATGATCCAACCGTCGTACCCTTTTTCTTTTGCATATCTGGCAACGGAAGCCACCGTTGGATCTAAATTTCCCGGAACAGCTGTGCTTGGATTCACCCCGAAGCAGATCAGTGGGTTTTTGCCTTCTTGCCCTAAAGAATAGCGGCTTAGCGGTTCATCATGATCGTAGATCCAGGGTTTGTTTTCGAACATTCGGAAAAATGGTTTTCAATGAGATTGTTTAGATAAAATATCGAATCTTATTTCAAGTTGTGCAGAACGTTCTTCTTTAAGACCCACCCTTGTTCCCTCGCTAAGATTAGGGAGGGAAACCCTTTAATTAATTCTTTCTGATATTTGAGTTCCCTTCCCTTTTCAAAGGGAAGGGACAGGGATGGGTTTTCTTTACGCAAACCTATCCGCCAGACGATTTATCAAATAACCACTTTCGTTTAACGCTTGTGTTGCGAATTTTCCGAAGAAGTCGGTTACGCCTTCAAACTCACGAATAAAACCTTCTCGGTCATTATTCTTAACTAATTCAGCTAGTTTCTGGTGGTGATTAAAGAATTTCATAAGAAGATCGCGTCGTTCTTCATTGGCAAAAACGATGTCTGCATAAAGCTCTGCGCTTTGTGCAAAAATACGTCCTGTCATCATCATTTCGGCCCTGTAGATCGGACTCGAATATTCGAGCATATCGCTAGGACGAAGGTCATATTCTTCCATAAAGGATCCGTGAAGCAACGCCACAAAGTGACGGAGTCCCTGCACCATATGCATTACATGATCGTGCTTGTTTTGGTCCGCTTTAATTACACGCATTCCCCAAAGCTCGCACTGCTCCACAAACCAATCTGCTTCCTCTGCATTTCTTCCGGGACAAACCACCATCAACTGTTTGCTGAGGTTTTGGACATCCGGCCCATGCATGGGGTGTAATCCTACTACCGGTCCTTCGTGGCACTCCAGCATCTTTTCAATTGGTGAAGATTTGTTGCTGGTAAAATCCGCGAGAATGGTTTTTTCTGATAGTCTACCTTTCAATCGCTCTATCACTTGCTCCGTAATTTTGATAGGAACAGTTACGATCACCATATCAAGTTTTGGAGCTATTTCTTCCAGCTCGTACCAATTGGATTTATCGATAGAATAAGCTTTGTGCCCTGTTTGATTCGTGATCTTTTTGTAGAGTTTTCCCATCCCTCCTTCACCACCGATATACAAGATATGCTTGGGCTCTGCTGTAGCGATCGGAAATTTATCCTGGGATTGTTTGTCCCGGGATGAGGTCATGATCATCCTTAAAAAATCTTCCGCCCATTCAGGATCAATTCCTTTTTCCTGAGCCATTTTTTTGAACGATGCTGATTTCTCATCTTCACGTTTCGGCACAAAAACCGGCAACTGGTTTTCAACTTTTGTTTTAATGACTGCATTTACAACCTCTGCCCGTTCCGACAGAAGATCAAGGATCTGTTCATCGATTTCATCAATCCTTTTCCGGGATCCTTCTAGTACTTTTTGTTTGTCTGACATTCTGAATTTTTCTTGTTTTCCGCTGCTAATATAGCAGTTTGATCGCTCTACTTCTTCACTCTATTTTCGTTGACTTAGGATCAATAATTCTATCTTTACTGCACAAATCGTAAAACCTAAGATTCTTTGTTTGACGAACCATCAGTATGGATATCTGTCAACGTTTATAAGTCACTTCTGATGGGAGGAGTTTAGAATCTTATTGACCTTTTGGTTACTTTTGGGTCAAGCCAAAAGTGACATCCTCCAAAAAGACGGAATAGATTACTTTCAAAAGTCTCTTGAATTATAAAATCTATTCCCAATCCCGGAACGAATCCTCCCTAATTTTGCGTACCTTGAGTGTTGCTTAAAGATTTAAATAACCATTGATGTCAGAGTTTAATTTACAGTCTCCTTTTAGTCCGGCCGGTGATCAACCAAATGCAATTAAAGAGCTTACGGAAGGGTTAAATGCCGGAGATAAATTTCAAACTTTATTGGGGATAACCGGTTCCGGTAAAACCAGAACCGTTGCAAGTGTTATTGAAAATGTGCAGCGTCCAACCTTGGTGATGAGTCATAACAAAACTTTGGCTGCTCAATTGTACAGAGAGTTAAGTGATTTCTTCCCGGACAATCGTGTTGAGTTTTTTATCTCTTACTACGATTACTATCAGCCGGAAGCATATATGTCGGCTCAGGACAAATACATTGAAAAAGATCTTTCTATCAACGAAGAAATTCAGCGACTGCGTTTGCGCGCTACCAGTTCTTTGCTTTCAGGTCGGCGTGATGTTGTGATCGTTTCTTCTATAAGTTGTATTTATGGTATCGGTTCTCCATCTGAATATGCTAAGCTGATCGTTTCTCTGGAAACGGGAATGAATATTCCGAGAAATACTCTTTTATACGATTTGGTTGATCTGCATTACAATCGAAACGACAACGAATTCAAGCGTGGGACTTTCAGAGTTCGCGGTGATGTTATCGACGTTTACCCTGCTTATTCTGATGAAGGACTGCGGATCTCTCAGTGGGGAGATGAGATCGAATCACTTCAGTTGTTCGATGTGGATACCGGTGATATCAAAGAAACGGTTAATGAGTTTAAGATCTATCCTGCTTCACATTATGTGACTACAAAATCCCGTTTGGAAGAATCCATCAAACAAATTCGGGAAGAGCTCCAGTGGCGAACCAAAGTTCTTATTGATGAAGAAAAATTCCTGGAAGCAAAACGTATTGAGCAGCGAACGCTTTTTGATATTGAGATGATACAGGAGATCGGTTACTGCTCCGGAATTGAAAATTATTCCCGTTACTTAAGTGCCAGAAAACCGGGAGAGCGACCTTTTTGTTTACTCGATTATTTCCCTGATGATTTTTTAACCGTTGTAGATGAAAGTCACCAAACTATTCCACAGATCTCTGCAATGTATGGTGGCGACCGATCCAGAAAAGTTCAGCTGGTTGATCACGGATTCAGGCTTCCTTCTGCTTTGGATAACCGACCACTTACTTTTGACGAATGGGAAAATCTGGTTAAACAAGTGATCTTCGTAAGCGCAACTCCAAGTAAATACGAACTGGAAAAAAGTGAAGGAGCATTTACTGAGCAATTGATTCGTCCAACCGGATTGATGGAACCGGAATTGGAAGTTCGACCTCTTGATAATCAGGTCGATGATCTTATGGAAGAGATCCGGCAGCGCATTGAGAAGAAAGAACGTGTTTTGGTTATCACTTTAACCAAGCGACTAAGCGAAGAGCTTAGCGAGTATCTCAAAAATGTAGGCGTTTCGGCGGCTTACATGCACAGTGAATTAGATGCTCTGGAAAGAATTGAGGTGCTTTATAAATTCCGCCGTGGTGATTTTGATGTGCTTGTTGGTATCAATCTTCTTCGTGAAGGAATTGATATTCCTGAATTGAGTTTGGTTGCCATAATGGACGCTGACAAAGAAGGCTTTTTGAGGTCAGAAACTTCTCTTTTTCAGATCGTTGGTCGTGCCGCAAGAAATGTGGGCGGTAAAGCCATTATGTATGCCAACAGAATCACTGACAGCATGCAAAAGGTTCTGGACGAAACTGAGCGCCGTCGGAAAATTCAGATGGAGTACAATGAGAAGCATGGTATAACTCCACAAACGATTATCAAAGAACTGAAACCACTTGTTGATCCTTCTTTGATCTCAAACAAAAGCATGGATTTTGGACAAGAAGCTGAAAAAGCTGCACAGCAAGATTATCTGGAATCTATTAAAGTTGCTGATGATGGGATTCAATACAAAGCCAGTCCGGCTATGAATGAAGTTACATTTGAGAGCAAAGAAAAACTGATAGAGCATTTACGTAAAACAATGCTTCATGCCGCTAAAAATATGGAGTTTGAAGAAGCTGCAAGGATCAGAGACCAGATCGGACAACTGGAAGATCAGCTTTGATGAACCTTTAGAAAAAAAACAGATTGATAAAAAAAGGGAGCAAGCTTTTCATGACTTACTCCCTGAGGGATTTATGGAGTTTTAAAATTCTTCTTTTATAACGACACTTATTCTTTCTTCATTCCAATTTTCTTACAAAGTCTCCCCAGTTCTTTTTTCTCTTTATCGTCAAGAACGCTGAATTCTTCAGAAATCTTATCCAGATGCTTAGGGAAAAAATCTTCTATAAAACTTTTTCCCTGAACCGTTAGATCAACTATTAATGCGCGCCTGTCATTTTGATCTTTTTTTCTGCTTACGAAACCACTCTTTTCCAGATTATCTATTACCAAAGTAATATTCCCGCCACTCTTAAGCAGTTTGTATCCCAGCTCCTTCTGATTTTGAGGACCTAAATGAAGTAACGCTTCCAAAACACCAAATTGACTTATCGTAAGATTTGCTTCTGACAAATGTCTGCACAATCTTTGATTAAGACTTTCTGTTGCTCTCATCAATTTGATGAAAGTATTTAATGTATTTTTTTGTTCTTTGGTGCCTTCAAAATGTGTTGGCATAGACGCACGTTAAATTGTTTAGCGTTAAGCTAATATATTCAATGTATGAACTAATAGCATCCTTATTTAGTTAAAAATTACCCACATTATAAT
>Ga0110931_1001016_pt1 | contig 10201 bp, 19 predicted proteins | sample 4_EtaG_FD_79333 | JGI IMG/M metagenome (GOLD analysis project Ga0110931, IMG submission 79333) | Marine viral communities from the Subarctic Pacific Ocean - 4_ETSP_OMZ_AT15127 metaG (version 2) (version 2) | ecosystem: Environmental > Aquatic > Marine > Oceanic | place: Pacific Ocean | collected... | reverse complement strand
TTGAAAATGATTGACAAGGTGTGCCTCCGACCAAAAGCTGAATTGGCTCATATTGGTTTTCCTCAATGGTTGTAAAATCGCCGTGTAACGGCACGTCAGGAAAGCGATGCGCCAGCACGGCGCAAGGAAACTTTTCGATCTCGGAAACAAAAGCGGCAGACCAGCCTAGGGGAGCCCATGCAACAGACGCGGCTTCAATGCCGGAACAGACGCTGCCGTAGTTCATCCGGTGCGACCGTCCTCTCCGGCGTACTCTGCAACAAGGTCATCGGCAGTGACCTGCCCCTGCGCTATCACCAAGATGCGGCGGGCTACCTGCCAAGATGGCCGTTTCTGGCCGTTTGCAAGCATGGTGATGTATGAGCGGCTGACGCCGAGCTGCTGTGCGAGGTCGTTGTGCGTGGCGCCGCACGTTTTGATAAAATGGGAAAAGTTCATGTTGGTCACTATTAGGTAACCAATGGTAAGCAGCCAATAGTTAATTTTGGCTGACTGTTATCTAATCAGTTGACCGTTGGTTACCTGTTGCGTAACGTGGGTAAATTATCTGGGCACTAGCGTAACAACGAAGTGAATTTTTATCAGATAGGTGGGATTGAAATGGAACGGGACTCAAAGAAAAACTACGAAAACATGAACACACCGCAAACCTGGCGCGGCACAAATGTTGTCGCTATGAGTGATTACGGCCCGCGCGCCGAAAAGCAGCAAGCAAACGACGCGCTTAAAATTAAAGACATAATTGCGGATGAGCGTTTAAAGGCAGTGATCAGAAATTTTTATAGCGGCGGCGTGCTATATGTTTTTCCCGATGAACCGAATGTGCAGTGGGAGGGCACATCGGCAACGCCTGATAACTATTGGGCGCCGCAGCTTACCGAAGACCTGCAGCGCCGATACGGATTGTGCGCGCCAATCACGACAGCGCGAGCACCGCGACCGCGCAATAAGTACACCTTTTTATTCTTCCACAATTACCGTTTTCTGCGATACGCACAGGTGCTGACATGCGCGTGGGCCAGTTCATTACCTCTGACGCGCGATATGCACAAAGAGGCGCTGAACCCCTTCCATCAGGCTGAATATGATAATTTCTTCAATGCGTGTCAGCTCCACAATTTGATTTCGCTGGAAGACGAGGATTGGACAGACACGCCAATGTTTTGCGGGCGCTCAACTGCAGGTCCGCATCTGCGGCCGACACGGCGAGCAGTATACCACTGCGTGGAGGTAATCGCCCATGTGCTGGATGCGCTGCAGGGCCAATACGATAAAGCGCTGCCTTTTTTGGAGGAATTTGTGGGCCAAGATTGGCCTGATTTAGATTTAGCAATGCCACGAAATGATATAACAGGAGATAGAACGAAGTGAGCCTACAAGAACAATTACGCCATGCGCGCAAGCGAGCTGGCAAATCTGCGGCAGAATGCGCCAAGGCGCTTGGCTTAACGGTACACGCTTACCGTCGATATGAGCGAGGCGAGGTAGAGCCGAAGGTAAGCCAAGCAATAGCGCTTGCTGAATATTTTGAGGTAACGCTTGATCAATTGCTAACCGACCGGCCTGACGTTGATGACGCTCAGCGAATGCTGGTATCGGTGCAACCCGGACAGCGCGTAGTGCTTGACGTAACCGGCGTTGCCAAACAAGAGCAAAAGCCTTCGCAGTACACTCCGAAGGTAGAGCTGCACACGAACCCAGACAAAAAAAGCGATCGCAAGAAAAGAATCAAAAAAGCCTGATTCGAGCACCACCGATTAAATCTGTGTTTTATCGGTGGGGCCAAGTTAACAAAGAAGCCCCGGCACACGCTGGGGCTTTTTTTTATCCTATTGCACATTACAGTTATTTTATAGTAACCTGTGGTCACGCATTGGTGCGTCAGGAAACAAACGGTGACCAGCGACTTCGACTTTCAACCGATTTGGGCAGAGCGCTTTAACTTTAACGCGCACAGCCCTTCGGGTGCCAACCGGCCAAACGATAAAGAATTTTTTGAGAAGGTGATAGCACGCCCTGCAAAGCTCTATGACTTTGCAGGATGCGCCGCGACTGCAGGCAAAGTGTGCGAGCAGTACGCCAAGGATGTCGTTATTCATGACATGCCGGGCGGCGAGGCATACAGCCATTGCGTTGCCAGCTTTGATGAGCATCGGGTGCTTGAGCATCAGCCCGAAGACGCCGACAAGCACGCGATGATCCGCGACGGGCTTTATACCGTTCCTAAATCAGACCCAGAAGAAACAGGCACCGTGCTGGAGCTGACAGCTCGGCACACAGCCGATGCACTGCGCGAGGCTACCCATACAGCGAACCAGATTACAGATGGCAGGTGGGTGTCTGCCCGCCTAGAAGGCACCGAGCTGCCGCACATTGGCGAGATCGACGTCGAGGCAATGGGCGGCGTTGTCGAGATCAAGACCCGCTGGCCCACGCTCAAGGCTGAAAGCAAGAACGGCTTCACAGTCAGAAGCCTGCCTGCGCGGCCAGACAAGGCCCATGTGCAGCAGGTAGCACTTTACTGGCACTGGCTTGGCAAGCAGGCCGAGAACGTGCCTGTGCGACTCTTATACGCCAACTGTATCGGGTATCGGGTGTTCTCTTCAGAAAACTGTCCCGATCTAGCCCCTGCCCGGTTGAACGAGGCTCTGGAGAACTTGGCGCGCGTTGCCAGGACACGCGAGAACCTGATGAAGACAGCAGAGACGGTGCCGGAGCTGCTGGCGCTGGTTGCCCCCGATTTTGGTCACTGGATGTGGAAGAACGTGCCGCCCGCGTATCGCGCAGCGGCTGAACAAGCATGGAGCGCTGCATGAGGTTTACAACAGAAGAACTCGACGCCGTTACGCGCTGGCTGGACGATCGCCGAGATTGGTTATCGCGTGAGGGTTTGCTCTTGGAAAGCCAGACGATTGCAATTTCACGCAATACCGCACGCGAACAACTGAGGGAGCTGCAAGATGCCGAAACCATCGCTCAGTGAATGGTGCGCCGGCGTGGCGCTCGCCGCCATTGTATATGGCCTGCTGCTGGTGACGCCATGAGGGACACCAGCATCGAGGCGTATGAAAACATGCAAAGCAAGGCAGCAAACTTGCGCGCTGCCGTGCGTGCGGCATTCCGCACAGGTGAGCCACTGACCGCTGACGAGGTGGCAGATGTTTTGGGGCAGTCGGTACTGTCAATCCGACCGCGTGTAACAGAGCTTTCAAACAACGACGAAATCGAAGACAGCGGCGAGAGACGTAAAAATGCGTCAGGCCGCAATGCAATTGTATGGAGGGAAAGATGGAAGAAAGACCTATTCGCTTGAATACAGAGGTAACCGTTTTAGATCGCGCGGGCGTTGTCGGCCGCGGCATCATTATTGGGCGCAGTTATTCTGATCCAATGCGGTACGACGTGGCAACGACTGAAAAAATCTTCACGGACCTGACGCGAGATGAGCTTGATGTCTAGCGTGGTACAGCTTGAGGACCGCAGCCCTGACTTCATGTCCGATTGGATTGCCGCACTAGCTGCGATGGACAACCCGAACCTCGACGGCAAGGCAAACTATGGCACCTATCCGACGCTGGGCGGTTGCCTAGCAGCGGCAAAGTCGGCGCTTGCGCAGCATAACATGGCGGTCATGCAGCTCGTCTGTCCCGGTGAGGACGGCCAGCCTGACCGTTTGGTGACGCGCGTCCTGCACACCTCTGGGCAGTCGATGGAAGACGGCGGCGTGCCGCTGTATTGCGCCGACAAGAACAACCCGCAGAAGCTTGGGTCCGCTATCACATATGCCCGGCGATACGGGCTGCTGGCTATGTGTGGCGTTGTCGGCGACGACGATGATGACGGGAACCTTGCCACGCCGCCCAAGCAAAGGCCGCAGGCAAAACCCGCGGCTGTGCCAATCGAGCCGCAGCCGACACAAAGCCGCGACGATTATGCGAGCTGGACGCTTGAGGCCATCAACGGCTTTGCCAAGCATCGCGACCTGGCGCAGCACGCAGGCTGGGCGACCATCAATAAGGCGACACTTGAGTCGATGAAAAACGACGCACCAGAGGAGCGCACGAAACTGCTCTCCGCATACATGAAAAGGAAGGACGAACTCGAAAATGCCTAACGACCGATACCAGACAATTATGAAAGCCAACGTGTTCAAAAATCAGGACAGGTGGGATGGGGCCACGCCGATGGAAAGAGGCAAGCCGAACTGGAGTAATGGCAAAGTAACGCTGCACGCTCCAATACCGGCGGGCACTTATAGCGTTTCGATGTGGGCTTATGCTGACAGCGGCAACGTCAGCCTTGAGTTCAGCAAAGACACACAGGCGCAGGAACCCGCGCCGCAGCCGCAAGGGGCACCCGATGACGATTTCGCTATCTGAAGAGGGTCAGCTCGTCCGGCTTCGTGCTGCCTGCGAGTACCTTTTCGGTAACGCCGACGAGAGCACGAAGATGCGTATGTACCGCATGATCGACCGCGACGAAATCACTGCGCGCAAGTTTGGAACGCGCTGGTTTATTCCGAGAGAGGAGATTGAGCGCATTGCCGGATCTGAACGCCCAGACGGAGACTGATCCCCTTTGCGCTTGGCCCCGCGGCGACGAGCTGCATGTGCTCGTCGGCGAGCGGCACTATTTTAAGCAAATGACAGCCCAGCAAATGCTCTGGCTGGCCGAGAGGTTTCTCGCGGCTGGCACAGAGCAGATGCGGGCTGATTTGCGACGGCGTGAGGAAGCAGCGCGGCTGGTCTAGCCCTGCGCCCAAAGTGCATCATTGAAAGCCTCGCCGTCGTCGTGGTCGCGCTCTAAGTTATCAATCCATTCAGCATAATGCTTGCGCGTTGTCGCTGTCGTTTCATGCCCAAGCAGATCAGCAATCCGTTCCCAGTTGTCGCCGTAGCGGTCCACGCAGAGGCTGGCGAAAAAATGCCGCAAGTCATGCCAACGGATGCGATCAAGCCCAACTTCATCGCACGCCTTGTGCAGCACGTTGCGCCGCAGGTGTGCGGACGTTTCGTGCATCTTCAAATCATGAGTCAGAAAAACGCGGTCATCGTCGCCAGACATTGGCGAACGTAATTTCCATTCCTTGAGAGCCGCAATCAGGTTGGGCGTCAAGAACACCGAGCGGCGGGACTTACTAATCTGTCCCGACTTCACCGTTTTGGTAATGCCGACGCTGGCGTGCGTGCCGTCCTGAGACTTGCGCATCGCAGTGCGCACATAAACGCGCTTCTTTTCGAAATCCACAAACTTCCATTTAAGAGCAGCCAGCTCACCGAAACGTAATCCGGTCTGTACCGCAAACGACAGTGCCAAGCCGTCGCACCAATGCGTATTTCCGACCACCATCTCAGCATCATTTGCTGCCTCAATGACCTGCCGGATTTTATCGACCGGCAACCGCTCAATGGTGCCTGCTTCGACCTCTGCCTCTGTCTCGCCGTACTTCGTTTCTTCCAGCTTTACGAGTCGCGCCGGATTGTGCATTGCCCATCCGTTTGTCACGGCAATGTCGAAAGACTGCTTCAAAGCTGTGCATTTTTCTTTGATCGTCTTCATCGACAAGCCGTCAAAAATCTCCAGCCATTCAGTGATCATCGGCGCGGTCACATCGCAGCACTTGATTGCCCCAAGCTCAACGCCCTCGTAAACACGCGGCACGGTGATCTGCTTTTTGACGTGTGCGCGCCGTCTAATCTTGTAATGGTCAGGCGGGAGGCCGATGCAGTCGTCAAAAAGCACGTCCTGCTTTTCCTCGATCCAATGAAACGCATCACGACCGGAATGCGTGCCGTGGATAAAACCGATTTTGTTTTGCTCAACGCGCTCCATCTGTTTTGCGGCGTAAAGCTCAATAGCTGCGCGCAAGGTGCCTGCCTCTGATTTCAGAATAGTGCGGCCCCCTGTGTGCTGCTGCAGGCGCAACTCGTTTGCGCGAGCTTCAGCTTCTGTTTCTGTGTGATACCACTCAGGCTGTTTCCCGCGCACGCGCACAGACCAAGATGCTCGGTTAATTTTGGCCTTGCTTTGCGCCTGGGTAACCCGGACTTTAAATTTAGTAACTGACACGGCATATCTCCTTGTTCCGGTAATCAACAGTCACCAATATAGTGACCATCGGTTACCTGCACAAGGGGGGCGGTGACGGTATTTTACATTTTACCGCCACGGCCCACTGGCCGTTTTGTTTCCCGATTGTTTCCCACGCACATGAGTATTGTGGAATAACAAAGGGTTAAGTGGTGGGCGGTGACGGGCTCGAACCCTGCTGGTTACGTTTCAGGTAACCAGCGCGCACCTTAGAACACCACATTTTCTGCGGCTTTTGTGCAGATAACGCCCTGTTATACCACAGGCTTCCACGCCAGAAAACAGCCCTTTTTGTTTACCGTTTGTTACCCAAACCGTTACCCGGTTCTGTTACCGCGATCGCTTCCAAGTTAGAAACTCCGCGCCTTCTTTCAAATCTGCGAAGGGTTTAACCCTGACGTTTGGTGGCGCGGTTGGGTCAATGACGAAGATGATAGATGAGCCGTATTGCTCTTCGGTAAACCCGTGCCTGTGGCCGAACTCATCGTGCCATTTGTATCCCCTAGCGCGTGCCATATTTACAACTTGGCCGCTGGCATTTTCTTCCTGCGCCAGCGCCCAGGTGTGATGATGCCCGGCGACAAATATATCGGCGTCCTCGCCCCACAAGCTCGCTCGCTTCTGGCCGTGCAGCGGATTGTAGACTGACGTGCCTTTATGATTATGGCTCGCGTCTACTCGAACCGTGGCACTTGGAAAGACCAGCTTAAACTGTGCGGACCAATCGATCATCGGCACCTGCTTGACGTTAACGGCCTTCAGATAGGTGGAAAACTCGGAGTGCATTGTATCGTGGTTGCCATGCAGCCATACCAACCAGGGAATCTCCGCTTCCTTGAGAAACCACTGCGCCAGCTTGCGCTCGGTTGAGCGGCTAATATCTTCTTCCGCATACAACTGGATCAGGCGTCCACCCCAGTTGTTCGTTGTATCCCCGATGTTGACGCAGCCGATGCCCGGTGTCGTCGCCATGATCTCAACGTCCCGTCGCAGCAACGGGATATTGCAATGGGTGCCCAAGTGTGGGTCGCCCACCACGACCAGCCCAAAGGGATCGTCCGACTTTATTTTAATGTCGAACCACTTCTTGGCCTGCTGATGCTCCTGCTTCTTCTCCCAGCGCCGGGAAAGGTGGTCGAGGATCTCGTCAGGCGATATGTCCTCGTCGGGAAACTCGGGCAATGTTACATCGTCGGCGTCTTTATTTTCTTCGGCCTCACCAAACCGCGTGGTGGCAGCGCGCACGCGGCCCTCGAATGTAGAGCGGTTGACCTTCAGCGCACGCGCAGCGCCGGATACTGAACCATGCTTTTCAACCGCAGCAAGCGCGTCAAGACACTGCTTGTCGGTCAGCGGTTTACCGGCCATCAGCCGCGCAACTGCTCAGCAAGACGGTTAGCGCGTTGCGGCACCTGCTCAGCAAAGCGACTATCAAGCAGCTCGGCTGCGGCTGTTTCATAATCTTGCTTGGTAAGCGCCGTTAGCATCCGGTTGAACCCTGACAAGCGAGGCCAGCCCAGTTGAAAGCAGAGCTGTACGACCACCGACTGACGAACAGGGTCCAGCTCGTCAAACCAGTCCCACCGCTGACACTCCGAAATGGTGCGGTCTATGTCGTTGCGCAGAAGGTAGTCTGCCTCGTCTTCCGAGATGCCGATGCCGCCGTGCTTTTGGTCGATGTTCCTGCCGTAGCCTACCGTGTGCGCCCCAGCGGTGCAGATATAGCAGTGCGCGACGAAGCCCTCTTCCGCTTTGAGCGCGTCAGCGATCTCGTCGATTGGATACATTCGCATTCCGTTTCCCAATGTTGTTTGCAACTTTCTCGGCAGACCTGCCAACCGTGTAGCCGCCAACTCCTACCGTCAGCAGCGTCCACAGTTCTCCAGGCAAATCTATTTGTAGGGGTATCTGGTCGCCGGTTGCCAGCATCACACCCAGCTCAATAAGCGGCGCGACTAAAAAATTCCATGCCACTATCGCGGTAATCACCATCATTAGAAGCGGGCGCCACGAACTTGCCAGCCAGCTATCGCTTTGGGCTTCGGCAAGTATTATGTCAGCAGCAGCCTTCTCAACGGTCGCGGAGTTCATCATAAGCTGCATCTGCAGCTCGCGCTCGATCTCCGCAGCCTTGTCTTTATCTTCCGGCAGGACGCGCTTTACTACGTCACCTAAGATTGGTGCGAGTATCGGGATCAGCGCCCCGATCATTTGATGCGGCTCATTAGCGCGTCCTCAATCTTGGGCAGCAAGCGAATGCCGCAGTAGCCAATAATGAACGCCAGCGCGATTGCGACCTGCGGCCCAAATTTAAAATGCGCCATTAGTGCGGGGATAAAAAACTCCGCCGCGATCCAGCCCACAACCACAGCAATCACGATGTCTTTCACGGCTGAAAAATTCCACTGCTTTTTTGTCAGCACGTTTGCCAACCCGCCGCAGCCCGACGCAAAAATGCAGCACAGCTTTCCGCCAAAAGTCGAAAGCAACCATTCCATCACTTATGCTCCCCGTTGTGCATCTTTTTGATGACCTCTAAATCTCGCGTGATTGTGTGCAGCTCTGCCCTCATCGTGGCGACTTCGCGTGTCCTCGCCTCTCGCTCTTTCGGCGCAAGCATCGAACTCATCACATCAAGCTTTTGCTCATGCGTTTGAATGACAACCTCTTGATGATCGGTCTCGCGGTCGAGCTGGCGCAGCCGGGTTTCCAGATCGCCAAGCTGCTCGATCACCGCCTGCAGTTTTGTCTTAACGATGGACAGGCTGGCTCCGACACTCACGGCCATGCCGAGAAACGTGACCAGCTCGCGCACCCCCAGTTCCATTAGATCCAGCTCTTAACCACGGTTGCCAGCACCCCAGCAATGACCGTGCCGACTACTAGCCAGGCGAGCTTTTCCCAGCGCGCTGAATGCGCGCGCACGCTCTCACCGAGCTGCTGCAGCTCGGCATGGGCTTCGGCCCAGCGCAGGCCGCACTCCTTTTCGTGCCTCGCAATTTCTTGTAAGGCTTCGGTCGCAATCATGGTCGGCGTTTTACGCGCAGGGGGCTTGGACATTTTTCAAAATATCTCCGAGCAAAGCAGGCCCGGTGCAGACCATGCCGTTAGGTTGTTCAACAAGTATGGTCATGGTGGTTTGGCTTGCGTAGATGTGCGCGAGCGCGCCGACCCGCATGACGACAGTAAAACGCAATCGCTCGCCATGCCTGGCAAGCTCGGTTTCCGCGACTTCGTGATTTGGAAAGCAGGCGGTTTGTGCGTTCGCCGGGCGCATAAAAAAAGCCGCCATGAAAGCGGCACAGATAAACGTAAAGCATAGGCGTCTCATCGCGCTGTTACAGGCGCTACACCGTCACCGCCAAATGGATTCTCTGCGAAGGCCATGTATATGTATGTGTCACCACTTGTATTGATATTGGACTGCGTTCCACGAACCTTAAATCCGTTGCTTAAAAAATCAAAATCAATCGTGGAATAACTTGCTTCAGCACCGCCTGAATCTGCATCTAGCACCGCATCTGCTGGATTAAATGTATCACGCTTGGTATCAAGCATGTCCCAGTTACCTGTTCCGCCAACGGCACGTTTGACGATTAGCCAAGCAGGTGCAAAATCGCAAGAAACGTATGGACCATCTGCCGATCCGTTTCCGATGTAGCTGCTGATAGAACTATAGCCTTCAACTTCTGCAAAACAGTAAGCTACATGTCCTGCTGAAGACTTGTTAATACCGTCACTTGTCCCAATTGTGAAAACAGAGCTTGTCGGCGCAGTGTCTTGCCAAATCGTTGAACTGGTTGCCGCTGCATTAGTCAGATTGAGATAAAGGTTTTTTGTAAAGCCAATCGAATTGTGACCAACAATCCAACTCTCAGTGTTGGTTGTGTCTTTAATAATAATCATTTTAGGCACTGCACCCAAGCCATGACCAACCGTAGCGTTCGCTTTTGTGCCTGTGTAGGTTACTATGCTAAACCCAGACGTTGTATCGGCTGATACGCTTGATGTTATGCTTCCATCAGTGTTACTGCTGCCAGAGCCGGCAGCTTTCCATTGCCAGCCCACGAAAGTCTCACCGCTTGCATTTATTGGCCCGTTTACATTGATG
>Ga0110931_1001002_pt1 | contig 10279 bp, 9 predicted proteins | sample 4_EtaG_FD_79333 | JGI IMG/M metagenome (GOLD analysis project Ga0110931, IMG submission 79333) | Marine viral communities from the Subarctic Pacific Ocean - 4_ETSP_OMZ_AT15127 metaG (version 2) (version 2) | ecosystem: Environmental > Aquatic > Marine > Oceanic | place: Pacific Ocean | collected... | reverse complement strand
GCTCAACCTTTTACGTTTGATCAGTCCCAGACACAGCAATTTGTAACTCCCGCAGGACAACGTGGAGAAGGTACGGTTTTCAATATTTACAGTCCCGCTCAACAGCAAACTCTTGCGGGTATGGCCCAGATGATGACCACACCTGGCATGACGCAACAACAGTTCTTTGAATCTAAATTACCAGGATTCCAACAGAGATTTGAAGCAAGTCCGTTCTTTACACAGCAACAGCAACGGCTGGAACAGGAAAAAGTCACACAACAACGCAGAACTGAAGCCGAACAAGAAGCGGAAGAAAGGGCAGCGGAAAGCAAACGTAGAAGCAGGCTCAGGGGCAGTAACGCTCTGGCAGTATTTGGCAGGAGGCAGTAATGACTACAGAAAGCGAACCATCGTTGCCAGGATTTGACGAAAGTTACATGCAAATGAATCCTGATATAAAAAAAGTTCCTTCAGACATGACTGAAAGAGTTTTTAGGCCCCGTGCCGGTGAACTCGGATATGTCTACAATCTTGGGGGATTTGAAGAACTGGGAGCACCAGGAACGACGCTCGGGCCTAATCTACCATCTTTACCAGAAGATTTCTTCAAGCAATTTCCCATTGATCCGACTACTACTATGACAACAACGCCACAGACAGTTGACCCAAAAGACTGGGAGAAATTACGTCCTATTACTCAACCTTGGAGTTATTTTACTTTGGATAGCCTTGGAAAGGAGATGAGTAAACTTCACGAAACTCAACAAACGGCTAGCGGGTATATGGCACGGTTTATGGAATCTTCACCCTCTCCTTTTGTTTCTGGTTTAGGCAATTCTCTTTTTAATTCGGGTGACGTAAGTGAACTCACACAGAAGTATAAAGATGAAGGGATTGGTGACCGTGAGGCCACAAGACGGGCATGGGATGAAACAGACATGTTCAGTATGAATGTTCACCTTGCGTGGTCATTCGACTGGAACGAATATAAATGGACAAGGACAGAAGTGCCCCTTTTCGGTGACGCTACCTTTGGGGCCGTCGACCTCGGAACTAAGGGTTTCATGGAAGAAGTTGTCTTTGACCCGTTGAATGCTTATGGGTTAGGAAAAATACTTAAATGGGGAGGAGACGGAATTCTTAGAGGCGGGGGGATGATACATAACGGCCTGTTCTCACCTACAACAATTGTCCCCACAACAGGTTCCGTTCCTGACCATCTTGTAGGGAAGAAACTCTTTATGGAAGGTGGTTCACAGGAACTGGACAATGTTGTTTTGTATCCCGCACCCAAAAATAATCCTACGGGAATCCCAACCGTAAAACTGGGATTGACCCGCTCGGAACAACTCTGGAATTGGATAGGAAAATATACTCCTCTTCCAATTCACGTAGTAGACGGGCAGGCAAAACAATTAATTAATGCAAGAGATGCCAGTCGTATTAAGGGAAGTACCGTCGCCACATCAATGTCGTCGGAATTTGATTTCAGGGCAAAGCAAATCTTCACTTTTAACAAGGACGGGACGTTACAGGGATTCGTCAATATAGATTCCCGATTGCCGGGAAATCCAACTATTGCTGACGTAGCAGCCCGATTGCCCAGATACTGGGACCATCTTTCACCAGATCAACAGGATTTCATGAAGAACCTGAGAGAAAGACTCGATCCGTGGGAACAGTATCAAAAAGAACTGGGTATAGAAATACCTAAGAGGAACGATATAGTCACGAGTGAATTGAAACCTCACACAAACGGGTTTTATGTACCTCGCGGAAACACACTCAAGGAAGGTAGTGATCTGCCGCTGATAAGGAAAACAAGAGTCGGTAGTAAAAAGAGCTATGAAAAGGCAGCGGTATTTGAGTCTCAGGCAGAAGGTATTAATAACGGGTACGAATATGCTCCGTTTAAAGAATCAATGCACGGGTATTTACTTGGTTCCACTGAGCGAAGTGCGAACCAGTGGTTTGCAAATGTTGCAACATCTCTTACCGACGAATTTGGGAATCCGCTTGCTTCGACTTATGCTATGAGGCTTGCAGAAAGCAAAGTAGTGACACAGGTAAGATCGGCAACCAACTCTCTTCGCTCAAAAAAACTAACACAGATCAGGAACAACACGAGGGAAATTGAGAATAGAAAAATATCTGATCGGGCATTGAAAGATGCTGAAAAACAACTCGATGCCGAAAATGCCGCGATACAGAAAGTGAAGGACAAATCGGTAGATAGAATAGCCCCAGTGTTGGATCGTGTTACCGCGGCCGAGAAAAAAGTACAGGAACTCGGAGGGTATGTCAGGGAGGATTTAGTCGAGGTACGCAAACGTATCAACCTCAACGTGAACGATGCGAGAAAACTGGCAAGAGAAATAACAAACAACCTGAACTTCTTAAAGGGTGCGAAGAAAAAATTCAGAAAAGTAGACTTGCAGATTGAAAAGTCCGTAAAAGAACTAAACAAACTTATAAACGATGCAGAAAATCTTGCAAGGACTATAGATGAAGATGTGGTGGGAATGATGCCCACACAGAAGATCGGTAAGAGATACGAGTTTTTAATGAGAAACATCAGGAAACTCGAAGATAAAATCGATGCCATGCAGACCACCAAGGAAGGCCTTGAAGACTACATCGACACAAGAACCGTCGCGGGGGATTTTTTCAAGACAGCAGATGCGACAACTATGCAGAACCTACGGGAAGGCAGACAAAAAGTAAATGCCGCTGCAAGAGAAGAGCGTATGTTCCACAGGGCAGACACAGAGCTTAAAGCTCTTAGAAGAGAGGTCAACAGGACGTCAAAGCTAGTTGAAGCAGATGAAAAAAGACAGATCAACATCATCCAGAAAAGTGTCAGTGATGCTACTAATAAAGCGGTGACATATGATGACAAAACGACAAAAGCATTACTTCGGATACAGAATACAGAGGCTGAAATTAAACAGCTTGAAGATTTAATAAATGGCCTGAAAGGGGAATATACCGACGCCAAACGGAAGGCAATGACCCCACCCGAAGGCTATAAAGAAGTAAGACATTTTTCACCTTTACAGGGCCATGCGTTTCCTGAAGAGTTCGCAGAAACCCTCGGACGTTATTTCGAAAAAGAAATACCCACAACAGGTAAAGATAAATGGCTTCCAGAGTTAGTTAGGGCTCACAACCAGTATTACCAGGCTATCAGGGCAAGCGGTGACGACAGTGCTATTGGTATTCACGGACTTCTGGGAGCATTTACGAATCCCAAGGCTACAGCCAAGACTTTCTATCAGCACTGGCAGGCGTGGTATAAAAACGGAGACGTTTTACTGGGAAAGTTTGTTGTTGATTTTAACGATAACGCCCTGAGAAAAGGGAGGCTGACATCGGAAGACTGGGGTCGGGAGCAACTTCATCTGGGCGGGGAACAAACTGAATTCAGGATACAGGGAGGTAGTGGAAAAATTCAAAACCTTCCCTTCATCAAGCAGGCTAACAGGGCATTCGGTTTTTACGGTGACAAGTTAAGACTTGAGTGGGCAGACGACCTGTTACAGGAACAACTCAGAAGCGGTAAAACCATCGAGGAGCTCAGGGCGAGTGGAAAATTAAAGGAAATTGCAGAAGGTGTGAACAGGGCAACCGGATGGTCCAATCAGCCTTTTGGTGGAAGCATGGGAGAACTTTTGACATTCGCCCCCAGATTTTTGGGAGCAAGACTGGCGAATACAGGAAAGGCTCTTTTTGCCACGGCTACCGATCCCATTGGGAGCGTGGAAGCACTTCCTTTAGTTGGCAGGGCCACGCGACAAGCGCTTGAAGGCAAAGGTGTAAGAGATATACCTCTGGATCAGAGAATAGCAAGAAAATCTATGCTCCGGTTAATTGGCGGTGCCGCGACATTAACCTACATGGTTAACTCTGCACAGGGAAAAGAAACAGACCCAAGGTTGCTCATACAGGATAAGGACGGAAACTGGACATATAACCCTAACTTCATGAAGGTTTCCTTTATGGGAACGGATTACTCCTTTTATGGTACCTATGATTCACTGGCAAGAATGTTGGTCATGATAGGCACTGGAAATCCGATTGACGGGGTACGGGGACTTGCCTCGGGTACTATTCAGCAAATGGGAAACCTTCTCTTTGAAGCTGATGCTGTCGGCAGAAAAACAGCAGCAGACTGGATGCCTGGAGACAATGAAAGTCTTGCCAAAATCGGCTACTTGATGCAGCAGTACGTTCCTTTTTCCTTTGAGGATATTCCAGAACTGGCGATTGGTGCGGCAGTCGGGGGTCCAGAGGAAAAGATAGGTGCTGGAGTCAGGGGTGGAGCAGAATTTATTGGATTGAAAAATTCTCCTTATTCGTACCGAGACTGGATACGGGAAATTTTTAATGAGAAAAAAACAGCAGGTGAAAAAAGTCCTTCTTCTTTCGGGGATGATCTCGGATGGGACCTAGATAACCCTTCGAGGGGAGAACTCAGGGCCGTGGCCAACGACCCGAGGGTTAAGAACTATGTTGAAAGCCTCGATATACTTCAGCAGGGTGAATCACTGGCGTTTGATAATCTCGAGAAAAGTCTTTTACATAGCGAGACTGATCTTGTAAACGTCATAAACAGTGGCGCTGACAATATAAGAATTGGAAAAGTAATCGATGAGGTGAAGAAGGTACGCAGGTCGATATACGACGCTTTCATGAACAATGAGAATAACGCGGAATACGTGGAACACTGGGAAGACCCTGATATTAAACACCAGTCAGACCTGCTGGGCCACGAATACTGGAGTGGTGGCGACTATGAAGAGGACCCGCGTACAGGCTTTATCGATTTTGAGAAAGAAGACCTGAGAAAAAAACAGGTTCTCCAGAAAGCCTTTGATATCGGGGGTGCAGACCTCGTCCGCTACATTACTGATCCTTCCACGGCTAATGCGGACAATTACAGGTCACAGGTGTTTTCCGACCCGAGAGCTTCACAGGCTTTGATTGAATACGATAGTGACCATCAACAATTTATGCGGCAATACTATCAATTACCTATGGAATTGATAGATAGTTGGAATATTAATAAACCAGAAGGATTTATTACAGAACCTGATATTCCAGAAATGTACAGAACCTATTTAAGACTTTCACCTGAAGAAAGAAAGGCAGTAGACAGGCAAGCATCTTATAAGCTCACAGAGGAAAACAGAAAAAAACTTTCAAAAAAAGAGATAGAAAACATAGAAACTGCCAAGTATCTTGATGCTGCTTTTAAACAGATCGATAGGGAAAAGGAAGGATGGAGAAAAGCTATTACTGATCCTCAAGGCAATGTTGTTAATAACTGGATCGTCGATGCAAAAATGTGGAAATGGGGAGATACTGAACCTCTCAATCCCGTGACTAAAAGCATTTACAATTACCTTGAAAAGCAATCCAAGGAGAGAGGCAATCTTGGAAACTTCAGATATTCAGATATAGAACCCCTGATACAGGGAATCATAAATTACCTGGAGATGAATCCTAATGTGAGACCTGATGAAGGAGCAGTTCAATACTTGAATACTCTTAAACAACCCGCAGGAGTCCGCTGATGGTTACGAAAACACGGCAGGGGGTTCGATGTCCCCATTGCCACAAGAAAATAGGTGACATACTCGTCGGTACACTACATCTTGTGTGTCCGAGGTGTAAAAAACAGCTTATGCTGAGGTCGGATGGGAGAGATATTGACAGAAAGGGTGTAGATTTCTAGACTTATTACAAATTTACATAAACCTATACAGTGCGCCATGCCGCCAGGACTAGTTCCTAGGCGGCTTTTTTAGTTTTAAGAGGTAAGTAAATGACAATGGAAAATGGATCGGCGGGCTTTGAAAATACCCCGTCACCAGAAGTGGCAACCAACGGGACTGGCCAACTTGCACCCGAGCCAAGTGCAGCTACAGGTTTCGAGTCTGTATCTCCACAGGAAACGGCACAGCAACAGCCCAGTATCGAGATGCTGCAAGCGCAGGTAGCTGAACTACAGGGACAGGCCGAAAAAAGGGAGAACGATTACCGCTCTCTCGAAGGCAGGCTCAAGAGTTCTTCCAAGGAGACAACTCAGTTCGACGAACTCTCCGAGGGGCTAGCCGTGTTATCAGACACGATGAATGCGTTCATCAGACATCAGGGGACTCAGGATGAAGAGACGTTCAGAGAAGACCTGCAAAAGGTAGAGGCTAACGCCCAGAACCGCAGGATGAACTCCACTTTTCAAAGGACTTCCCAGTTGATGATTGATGAGATCAGCCAGACGGTAAGGGAGGCGGGACTTGATTTGCAGAGTGCACCGGAGCTCGAAGAATTTCGTAATCTCTGGGGACCTGCATTTGAAGGTCAGGACATAGCCGGCCTCTATCAGGCTCAGGCAACCTTTAACAGGGTTATGCGTGAGGTTGAGAGGATGCGGCGTGAGGAAGCGGAGAAAGCCGCCGAGGATAAATTGCAGAAAGCACTCGAGGATCACGGGGTTAACACGCTGGACTTGGATTCAACGACAGCGGCCCCCTCTCCTATGGGCAGCAGTAATTTACTTTCAAGGCTTGGAAATTCCGAAATGGCTGTGACCAGAGATGAAATATCACAGGCGGCCGATGCCCTCAGAAGACAGGGAGTCCGCTTTTAGTCCATATAAGGAGTTTTAGATATGGCAGTTGGTAATACGATTACTGATTCGCTTGCTGATTCTATTCCTACGATGATCGCTTCTGCGAGAATCGTAAGAGAATTCGCAGGTGTTATGCCTAACCTCGTAGACAGACAAAGGTTAGATGCCAATACCGGAACGGTCTGGAATGAAGTTTCAATGGCCAAGCTGAATGCTCAGGCCGTTACAGAAAGCACAGTATTAGACAATCCGCAACAGATGTCTGATACCTTGCTCTCAATTACCCCGACAGTTATCGGTGTACATACTGTCATTACTGACAGGGTTGCCCTGAGAATCAGTGCTAATGCTTATGCTCAGACTGGTTCACTTGCACAGAACGCAATTGAGCGAAAGAAAGACCAGGACGGATTGACCACTTTAGACGGTGCGTCGGTTGAGCTCGGTAATTCTTCTGCTGCTCTTGATACTAGCGATATCGCATCTGCTGCTTACAGGATTACGTCGAACACGACTGAACCTGCTCCTGCATCAGCCCCGATAAACGCTGTATTCCACGGATTTCAGCTTGCTGACATTGATACACAGTTAACCACACCTGGTATTACCGCTATAGGTTCTCTGGAAACTCAGGCCGGTGCTCCTCTAACGAGTGGTATCGCAGCCGAAGCCTTCCAGAATAGGTACAGGGGCAATATCGGAGGCGCAAGGATATTTGAAGATGGGAATCTGACTATATCCAGCAACGCCGCAAAAGGTGGTGTGTTCAGCCAGATGGGAATCATCCTTGTAGAGGGCCGGTCTCCATATGTTGAGACCAAGAGATTGCCAGAGCTCGGTGGTGGAGCAACCGCTCTGTATCATTTCGACGAATTTTCGTATGGCGAAAGAAGCGCAGGCTCGTGGTTGTGTGAAGTACACACGGATGCAACTGCACCTGCCGGATAAATATGAATGCTCGGCGTGAGGCATGGACCGCCAGACACGGTCCCATACCGAAGGGCTGGATCGTTCATAACATGAATGGTGATATGGAGGATAACAGGCTGGAAAATCTGGCCTGTATTCCTCGTAAGACAGGAAATATAAGTCAAGTAGTCGCTCCCTACAGGGAACGTATAAAAAAGTTGGAACTACAGTTTCGACGGGAGAATAACTAGAGATGGCACAAAGTGGGTACGGACGAATTGAAATTTTTGAGGACTTCCTTGGAGGCGAGGACATAGTCGCTGAAACAGCAGCAACGAGAAGTTTCGGAGGTTCTGGTCTTAGAGTTGTCGGGCAGGGAATTGCAGAAACTGACTCAGGGGTTACTGTAGGTGAGACCGATGCAAATAATGGTGTCGGTATTCTCACAACAACAGACGAAGCAGACCATGCCTGCGGACTTGTGACTCCGCAAGCATTTGTAGTTGGGAAAATGGCTCCGATAAATATTGAGTGCAGAGTTCAGTTTCCAGACCTTGATACCAAGGAATTTTACTTTGGGTTAACTGATGAAAACGTGGATGCCGAAAACCTGCAATCTTCCACTATTCATGCGGAAACAGTCACGGTCACTTTAACCGCAGCGAACCTCTGCGGTTTTCTACTGTCTTCTGAATTAACAGACGATGAAGACTGGCACATGGTTTATAACGGTGGAACAACTACCGGTCAAACTGATTCAAGAGAAATAGATGCTGACGTAGACTCAGTCGCTGGTGAATATGATGTTTTGAGATTGGAAGTAGCGCCTAATGGTACTGCTCGTTGGTTTATCAATGGTGCCTTGAAACAAACGGTAGAAAACGCTGTTTCCACTACTGCTGAACTTGCTGTAATTGCAATGATTGAAGCTAAAGGTAATTCTATCGAATATGCGTGGCTTGACTACATAGCGATTGACGCAAACAGGGACTGGACTGAATAGGAACTATCAGTGGTAACGGTTGAACTAGAAACAACCGACATATGGAGTCACGAGCCTTGCTGGTATCTAGCTGAATTTAACCGGCAGGCTCCTGACTTCCAGAGTGTCAGGCGAATACAGGTCATAACGGTGATCCGTAATGATCAAAAGGTAAAGCTGACACGCGATCTAGGAAACTCCCTGTTATTCGGGGATGAGTTCCAGTTGATATGCGGAGTACCTGACGGAAAGGGTGGAGGAGAGGCTTTATACACGGTAGAAGAGGCTCTTGAAATGGCAAGGCAGATGAACCTGTCACCGCCCTCAAAGCCTGAAGTTGAACCAAAAGATTGGAACAAAATCTTCTGGGACAACGTGGAAGAGAAAGAAAAATGGAAACGTGGTGCGAGTGTATTCGGACCACAATTTGTTAAACAGAGGAACGCATGACAACAAATAACGAACCCGCAATTGAAGAGATGATGAGAGATGCTGAGATAGCAGAAGAACCAGGAGAGTTAAAACCTGGTGTCGCAATAGGCCAGAGTGACGGCATGACAATGACAACGTCAGAGTTGCAGTCCGCTGGCTATGTTTACGTGTACAACACAAGAACAGGCAATCGTTCTGTAATCAACCGGAACATGCTTCAACAACAACTGGAAAAGCGCCATGAAGATGGCTCCTTTGCTTTCTCAACAAGAAAACCTGAAGGAATAGAACCTGTTGTAGGAACTCTCAATTGCTTTCTTCATGCCAGTGATCCCAGCAGGGAAAAATATAACAGAATGGGACTTGTTACATGCACAAAGGAAGGGTTCTTTAACGAGATGGACAGGGAGCGACATTTACGCTTTCGGCATCCAAGGGCATACGCAACTCTTGAAGATGAGAGAACAAGATCAGAGCGTGAAACTGAAAGGCTTGAGCGGATAGCCCTCACAGAAACAATCAGGAATATGACACAGACAGATAAGAAAGGTGGTAAAAATGCCTAGCTTTAGTTTTTCACCAATCGCTAACAGTCTTGTCACACAGGCCGTGACAGATACAGCCGGTGGCATAGGGTCTGGCAATATACCTTCTGGAGCTCGGTATGCGGAAGGATATGTAAGGACAGCAAGTATAGTTGAAACTCGGGACGGCACCACTCCGACGGCCACAGCGGGCACAGAATGGGATGATGGCGACATTGTTCTTTTGAGGTCCCGATATGAAATCGTAAATTTCAGTGCTATTGAAAAGACATCTACGGATGCGGCTATAGACTGGCAGTTCTACAATCGGGCGCCTAATTAAAGATGCCATCAGGAACATTTCTCCCACCAGGAATAACAACCTCTAACGTCAAGATATCCACGGGCGGTAGTGATAACCAGGTATTAACTGCCGTGGATGGGGAAACCGCTCAGGGCGAGGCCAACCTCACGTTTGACGGAAGCACCCTTACTGTTATTGGAGCGGTAAATGTAGGCGTTGATGACGCTGGGCATGATGTTACATTTTTTGGGAACACGGCCAGTTCTTACATGCTCTGGGACACTAGCAGAGATGACCTTCTTGTCATTGGTGGCAATGTAGGAATAGGAGAAGCATCACCTGCTAATTTACTGCACGTTAAGATTAGTGATGTAGGTGTCGACCCACACGCTTCAGCACAGATAGTCTTAGAAAGAGATGGTACAAACTATCTACAATTTTTAACTGGTAATGATGGAACATCGGGGTTGTTGTTTGGGGATGAGGATGACATTGATGTTGCCAAGATTTAT
>Ga0110931_1000981_pt1 | contig 10430 bp, 9 predicted proteins | sample 4_EtaG_FD_79333 | JGI IMG/M metagenome (GOLD analysis project Ga0110931, IMG submission 79333) | Marine viral communities from the Subarctic Pacific Ocean - 4_ETSP_OMZ_AT15127 metaG (version 2) (version 2) | ecosystem: Environmental > Aquatic > Marine > Oceanic | place: Pacific Ocean | collected... | reverse complement strand
TAGAATTGAGACATGCTCTTCGACTCAAGAAACGAAAAGCACGGGAAAAGGCCATCGCTCACAATCAGTCGGGGAAATCTAGTAGTCGAACTAGAGATGAATATTTCACAGGTACAACAATGCCAACAGGTACAACAATGCCAAGACCGAGACACGGAGGTGGAACTGCCCCAATCAAGATTGGGCCGGATGGCCCAACTCCGTCTACCCCTAGACCTGGAAGACGAAGTAGAACTCGCAAACAAAGGGCTGTAGAGGAATACCAGGAATTCCTTAAAAAAAGGAAGCGTAAGTAATGCCACACCTCACAGAAGAAAATGAACTAATAAAAAGATTTAATTATCTTAAGGGCCGAAGAAGCCCCCATGAAAGAGCATGGCAAGATATTTCAGATCTAATGATGCCTTATCGTGGTGATATAACTACAACTAAAACTCAAGGTAAAAGAAGGGTAAGGGGTGTCTTTGATACTACAGCAATGAACGCTGCTGATTCATTCGTCAACTTTATTAAAGGCGCAATCATTCCTTCTGGCAATGACTGGGTAAGACTGAGAGCAAAGCCTCCCTTCTCTGATGTATTAGAGGTACGTCAGGTTTTGGATTATGTTGCAGAAAGAATCCTTGGTGCTTTAGCAGACAGTAACTTCTATAAAGAGAGTGCTGGTTTCCTTAGAGATTTTGCTGTACTAGGTAATGCAACCATTCATGTAAGAGAAGCTACTCCCCAGTTGGGAAAGAAGAATGAAACCTTTGGTGGTTTAATCTTCGAGGCTGTTCCTATTGGTCATATGTGGTGGCAAGTAGGAAACATGGGTAGACCTGACTTCCTTATTCGTCAAGTTACAATGACTGCGATTGATGCTTTTAGATTCTTTGGTGGGGTAGCGGGTGTGGATGTTGATCGTAAACTTGCTATGAATGATCCCATGGGTGAAGTTTCATTCCTTCATTATTGTTTTGAAAATGAAGACTTTATTCCTAATGGAATTGTTTCTCCTGAGAACCGTAAGTTTGTTGGTGTCTATGTTGCTGGTGCTGGAGATTCTGCTGGCGGAGGTGCTGGTAGTAGTCCTCAGATAATTCGTAAGTCTGCTTATGATACCTGTCCTTACATCGTTGCTCGATGGATGGTTGTTGATGGTGAAGAGTACGGAAGAGGCAGGGGTCACTTAGCTAGAGCCGACGCAATGGGTATCAATGAACTGCGTAGGCAGATCCTCATTGCTGCTGGTAAAGATTTGAATCCTCCATTAATGGTAGAGCACGATACTGTAGTAGAATTGGACATTACCCCTAATGGTTTAATGGTAACAAGGCCACCTGTTAAAATGGGCCCACAGTACTTAAAGAGTGACACTGACTACGGAGTTGCTGATTTGATTGCCCGTCAAGACAGGGATCAAATACAGAAAGCATTCCTTGGGGACATTCTCGAAGAACCGGATACCCAACCGAGATCGGCAGAGGAGAGCCGTCAGCGTCAAAGCAGAGCTCTTGCAAGACTCAGTGCTTCGGCTGATACAGTTAACTACGAATTCCTAGACCCTCTTATTCAATCTATTATTGAAATAATGCACCGTGGTGGAGCACTTCCTGAATTGGATTACTTACAACAACTGGCTCCAGATGCTGAATTTGAAATTATATATCAATCCCCATTCTTCACTGCTCAAAGGCAGAGTGGTGTAAACAGGGTTCAGGCATTCATGGAAAGAAGGTTAGCCCTATTCCAAGTAACTCAAGACCCTGTTTATCTAGATGATATAAACGCAAGCGAGGTAGCGAACTATGATGCTAGGTCAAGTGACATACCTGCCCTGATCCTTCGTAGTCAAGAGGAAGTATCTGCTATAAGAAATGCTAGAGCAGAGCAGCAAATGATTCAGAATAGAATGGAACAGATGCAACAGATGGCCCAAATGGCACCGCAGCAGGAAGCTGTACAGGAACCTGCACCGGCAGAAGGAGTCTAATGTTCAATAAGGAAGAGAAGGTTTTCTTTGTTGAGACTGAAGAGCTCTTTAAAAGCGAAAAGGGACAAAGAGTCCTTGAATACCTACGAAGAGTTCTTCATGTTGAAGACACCCTTGAACCAGAAGAGAAACTAAATAGAGACTTAGAGGCAGCAGGGAATCCAGAAAGAGTTCCTATTGACCCAATCGCATTCGCAAAGAGACAGGGTGCAAGAGCAGCCTACTTCAAAATCGAGGCTTTGATTCGTCAAGGCAGAAGAATGAGAGAAGAGGATCCTAATGAGTAATCTCGATGAAAACCTTCCTGTTGAAATGGATGGTAGAGATTCTATTATTAGTAAGTTTAACTCTGTAGAGGACTTAGCGACTTCTTATCAGAATCTAAGTAAGAAGATGGGGGAGTCAACAAGGGTACCCAATTCGGATGCTGGTGAAGAGGAATGGTCTGGCTTCTATCAGAGTCTAGGTGCTCCTGCTTCCCATGAGGGCTATGAGATCCCAGAAGGACTTAATGAAGACCTGTCAGAAACTCTACAATCCTCAAGGAAAGCAGCATATAACAAGGGTGTAACTAAAGACCAATGGAATCAAATGATGCAACCTGTTGTGGATTTAGAGAAGAGTCGTTCTGAAATGGATAGTAAACTCCAAGAGGAGACTATTGGTAAATGGAAACAGGAGGCCCAAAGTAAATATGGTAATGAATATGAAAACAAAGCGGCTCTTGCAGAACGTGCTTATGCTAATATAATCAAAGAAAACCCGGAACTTGACAAGATATTCAAGGTTACGGGTATGGGTCACAATCCTGAAGTCATGGATTTCATGGTAAGAATGGGGCTAAATATGTCTGACGAAGCAACGCCTAGTAGTGTTGGTAGTGGTGGTTTGGGAACTGATTTCGCCAGTCTCGCTGCAAGAGCAAGGAAGCTAGCGAAATTGGGTGCTATTAATAACAAACGCCATCCAGAATACGAAGAGCATATTAACGAATTCATGACTATTCAAAAGCAATTACATGAAGAAGGTTATCAAGGAATGGACGACAGTCGTCTGCAACCAAGCACAGATTGGATAAGAGGTAAATAATGCCAAGGGAAAAGAAGCACACTGGTCTTTACAAGGGACCAGGAGCAGAAGCGTTACGGACAACTATAGGTGCTGCTGGTGAGGTCACACAGGTGGCAGGTGCAGCAGGATTAAACATATTCGGAGCATCTATTGGCGCAGTTCGAAATGTTCTTTCAACCATTACCGGAGGAGAAACCCAACCCTTATCCGACTTTATGACAGCAAAAATAACACGAAGAGATGTTGCGAAAACTAAGGCAGCAGCAGAAAGAAACATTTCTGTTGGTCAGGTTAATGCTGCAAAGAGAATAGCCGAAGCACCCAGATCCGTACATTCAGATAAGCAATTAGAATATCCAGGCCAGGGTAAAGGACCAAAGGCTCGGGAACTATGGCCTGTCAGGACAGGAGGGAAAGATCCAGAGAAAGAAAGAGCTGTCCGTCGAGTCCAACTCGGACAATCCCATCCAGCTCGCTTCTGGACGGACAGCACTACTGGTCCTAATCTATCAGAACCTAAAGGACCAAAGGCTACTGCCGCACCAACTGCCGCCTCATCTGCTACACCGTTCCAGCGACCAGATTACATTGATGGCAAAAGGAATTACTATCCGGAGCCAACTCCTCCTGGTGGAAGAATCGCCTCAGGGCGAGATAATGCTCGTCGTATTTATGATGAAGCAGTAAAAGCGGGGGCACTTACACCAGCCGGAACTGATCGTGCAACATATACACCACCTACATTTGAAGAACACCAAGCAGGAAAAAGATTTGGTACAGTAAGAACACCACTTAGACAAACTCCCACTGAAGGAACTGGTCAATGGCAAGGTGGTCCTTTGGATATGCCATCTGGTGGTGGAAGAGCATCGGGTAGTAAGCCCCCCCGGGAACTATGGCCTGTCTTAACAGGAGAAAAAGCTCCAGAGATCAGAAAAGAAAAAGGTCCAGAAACCCCTTACCGACAAAGGGTTGAAAAACTATTCGAATCCACTAGGGCACAAGAACTTATAAACCAAATGAGGAAAGAGAATCTGATAAAAGAAACGAAAACAGACAAGCTGATACAAGGCACAAGAGTAGACGATCTGATACAGGATACAAAGATACAGAAACTACTCAAGGAAGCTAAGATACAAAAAGCAGTTAACGCTACACCAAAGAAGAAAAAAAAGAAGAAATAGCTTGACAAATAGTTTTCTATGATCACTACTTGTCATGTCCGATAACCGAAAGGCCGGATTGACAGCGGGAAAGACTGCCGACAGAGGGCTTGCGTATAAGCCAAGAAGAGCCGGATGGCCGACAACTCTTCGATAATGTTAACATTGTCTTGAAAGGGTTTTGTCATGGCAATGACTGATCTTGGTAATCTGACTGGCGCAGGTGGGAATCTATTTGATCCAGCCGATGCCTATGCAGTTTCTAACCTGTACAAGCAGGTATATACGGATCTGGTACGACTCCAGATTCAACAATTTGATTCTGAACTTTCTGATACTCTCCTACAGGAAACTATTGAAGGTGAAGTAAAGTCCTTCGATAAGTACATGAAGCACAACCAAGACCAACTCGTCACTAGGGGACGTTTTGGTGAGTGGGGTGGAGTGGTCGCCGATGGTGGTCAAAAGTACGGAGCGACTGACAGTGAACGTAGGCTGATCGAACCTGAGTGGTTTGAATATGCCGAACTGTTTGATCCCCGTGATGAAGTAGGTCTACTGAGAGCGATTGCACCCGATGGGCAATACCTTGCCAACATCGCTGCAATCTTCAATCAGCGTAGAGACCGAATCATTCTTGACGCACTCAAGGGTGAGGTTCTTGTTCAGACCCGTACTGGTAATGGCATCACTGCCAACACTACTACTGGTTACACGAATGAGTTTACGATTGCTACTGCTGGAGATCTATATGAATATGCTGTTCCAGCGGCGACCGAAGGTACCGAAATCGGACGAGACATTAATACCAGTGGTGCAACAATTACTGGTAGTACTGTAATGGATGTTGCCGTTACCGCTGGTGCGTCTGGGACTGCAAAATTTGCAATTAATGGTATTCAATTTATTGATACTGGTGGTGGTGCGGAGGAAGAGGATCCAAGAACTACTGGTATCGTTGGTGCCCCCACTGGTGGTGGTCTTTTAATTGATACAGATACTTCAACCACTCCTGATATTACTCCATTCAGCGTTAATAAGATGCTGGTAGCCAGGGCCAAGTTAGATGCAAACAATGCTTTGATGCCGGGTATGCCGTACCTTTGTGTACTTCACCCGAATTCGTTCTATCAATTAATGGAAGATTCAACTGATAGTCGTTTCAATAGCATTGACTTCAATGAAGGTAAGCCGCTTGTTGGTGGTCAGGCATTTGTATACATGGGCTTTGAATTCCGTCTGTCTACGCAAGTAGATATGAGTTATGACATTGCTTTTGAAACTACTGCTGGTTTGGATACTAAAGTTGAGCGTGTACCTGTATATCAGGGGGCTGATGCGGCAGGGGCCAAGGCAGTTCGTTGGGTTTACTTCTACTCGCCACCTTGCGGAATCATTGGAATGAACCAGAATATGGACGTTCGTTTTGATGAGATTCCAGAACGTGGTTACTCGCTACAAATGTGGCACTCCATTGGTATGAATGCTATTCGTATGGATGGTGACTGCATTGTGCGTGGTGCTTGTGTTGATACGTTTTAGTAATTAGTTAGTAGGGGCAGTAGTATGAGTAAGTCACATGGTCAGTCTAATGCTGTACTGTTACGATTTACTGGTGCTCCTGCTCCTGCTATATCTACAACATATGTTGGTCTTTTGACTGCTATGCCTACAGCCAGTAATCCTACAGGTTGGGTAGAGTGGAGAGAGGCCGAAAATACTCCAATAGATCGAATCAGAGTTTTCAGTACAGACCCTAGCGATGGCACTCCTTATTGGTCTCCTCCAGCTTCTGAAGGTGACACCTATGAAACCCATAACATAAATGGTCTTTCATGGAGTTCGTCTGACACAACTACATTGTTAGATGATAGCCAAGTAATTCTCGGTGCAGGAGTTTTCACAACTGCTTCGACAAGCTACACCGCTGGAGTTCCTGACAGTCTTTCTGATTTGATTTATTGGAATACTTTTACTTCTTCAAAAACGGTTTCCGAACAAGAGGCCGTCGTCTTCCTCACGGGGGGCATAAAGATAACGGAGCAATAAGATGAGTTCTAATGCGTCTGCTTCCGATTCGGCAAAGATCAACGTCGTTCGGAACCCAGTTGTTTACCCAGAGCCAGTAACATTAAATGCCTTTGGTAGATTTGATTGTGTAATTGAACGTGCAGGTGGTTTATTAGAAAAGTTTTCAGTTCAAAATACTGTTTTGAAATATGGTAAGCAAGCATTGATTCATGGCATTGCTCGATCTGGAACTTCATATGCTAGTACACCCAAAACAGGAATGTATATCTCACTCACAGCAGCACCAAGCGACGATACGAGTGAACAAGATCTTACTGATTTTACTACTGCCACGACTGCTGCTGCTAATGGTTTGTCTGCTGCTACGGGTTCCGGAACTGGTGATACCGAACTTCTTACCGGGCAAACAGCCAGAACGATTTATCTCAGGGGTACTGGTTCACAACAACTAGATATCTTTGGTGTGACTATCGGTGCTACTGCCAAAACAATTGATTCAAGTCCTATCAAAGTTACTTGTGGTTCTGCTGGAAGTGGAGCATTGCGATCAATTGTTCTTGTAGATTCTTCTAGTGCTGCTACTAGCAACAAGGCTTTTTGTGCCGCTGATATTACTGTAACACTTGCAAGTGGTGATACGTTAACATCAACATACACACTAAGTATTTCTTAACCTTGGCCTTTCTGGAGGGGGGGGCAGTTTTGATCGGGCTACTGTCCCCCCTAAACTTTGGAGACCACTATGCCAAAACAAATAGAAATAACCTTTGATGGGACGGCTGCTGGTGGGTCTAGTGGTATACAACAAGCCGTAGCTATATCTACGGTAAGAGGGTTTGCAATATATTCTGTTGAAGTAAAGACAGCTGATGCTTCTACTTGCAAATTAAACATGACAAGTGGTTTGAAAAAACGATCTATATTTGGCACCAATCCTGTATTTAGTTTGGTAGGTGATCTAACAGGTCTAATGGGAAATCCTATTCCCGGTGGTGATGTCCAGTCATGGAAATCACTTTCTGGTGGTACTCCATCAGGCAGGATTTCAGCAAATCCCGATAGTGCCTCGGCAAGGCCAGTAGTGGATTACGACATGGGCGATCACGGTGCAGTCACGGGTCTGGCTGGTGTGCAATTCAGCGACGATGACAACCTTGAACTTCCAGATGCTATGCACTTCGGTAGTGGAGAATTCACTATATTTGTAGTAACAAAAGGAACATTTGATACCGATGGCGATGATGATTTATATGTACTGGGATCAACAAATACAGGAAGCACTAGCGCAACTGGGGTTTGGGGAGTCCAGGGTGGTAGGCGGATTGTTTGTGACCTAGATGGGGATGAAGAAAAAGAGAATGACCATGCATGGGCTAGTGGTCAAATAAGAATGTTATCCAGGTACACAAATGGAAGGGTCACAGAATGGCTCGATGGTGCTGAGTTGGATACCTGGAATTCTTTTGGTGGTGATTTTGATTTTGACTGGATAAATAAAACCGCTACTCGTTCAGGAGTCGAAGGATCCGGGGAACTTGGAATCGTTGAACTCATAGCCTATAGCGATGGCTTTGACACAATGGGCACCGATGAGAGGCAAGAAATCGAAGGATACCTCGCATGGAAGTACGGACTAGAAGGATCCCTAGCAGCCCTTCACCCATATAAAGGAACGGACCCAAGAGGTTCTGACTACGATGAAGTTTTACAAACCCCAGATAAAGTTTTAAGTACTTCCTTTACTGATTGGGATATTGATTTAAAAAGACTAGATCCGAAAGTTCCCCTTCAATTTATATATACTGATATTGACGAACCAGGAACGGTAACTATTAAAGTTACTTATGTGCCTAGCTAATGGCAATTAACAGAGTAGATTCTGCCAGTATCCAAGGTGGTTCTGGAAGCATACCAGTTTCTCCCAATGAGGGTGAACTGTGTATTGTTATCTGTGGTGCTGGTAGAGATGGTGATGGTGGTATACCAACAGCGGGATCTGACGTAACCGTTGGTGGTGTTTCATTTACAGAGATTGGTTCAAACATAACAGGTAATCCTAGCCTGTCTATGTTTTATCGCTTATATGACTCATCTGATGCTGGATCAGCACCCTCTATATCTGGACTAAGTGGAGACTCTATAGGCATTGCTGTTGTTTATTCCTATATCGGATCCAATGAACCGTTGCCGACTAGCGGTACCTTAACGCAAGAAGGTGGGTCATCAGCAACCATAGATGTTAACCTTGACGGTCTAACAGCAGGATACACTCAAAATACTCTTATTGTTGCTGGTGTTGTAGAAGAAGAAAAGGATGAAAATCTAACCGATCCGACTGGTTGGGGAGACCCATTCGACGGTAACACTCCCACAGACGGATCAAGAACATCAATGACTGTCTGGGATATTTTCCCTGTCACCGGGTCTGCCCCAGCAAATAACCAGGGGTCTGGTCCAGGAAGGAACTGGCACACACAAAGTTGTTGGGTTCAAGAAGATCCTGCGACTGGTGAAGATAAATTTGCTAATCCAGAAGATGTAGCAGTCGCAACTGATTCAGTCTCTACAGTTCTTGGAGTTGTAGATACAGCAACAGCTTCCGATTCTGTATCCCCAACCGTAGCCCTGTCATCAGATGTTTCAGACTCCGCTGCCGCCAGTGATTCAGTAGAGTTTTCTATAGTCCTTGGCATCGATGATTCAGCGGCTGCAAGCGATGATGTAGATCCCTTAGTGGGGTACGCTAAAGATGTATCGGATACAGCAGCTACTTCTGATTCGGTAAAAACAGATTCAGTATTAGGTATTAGTGATTCAGCAGCAGCAACGGACTCTGTTGATCCTGTATCTGTCTTGAGTAGAGAGGTAACTGATTCGGCAGCCGCTTCTGATTCAGTCTTTACTGGATTAGTAATCGGAAGTTCTGATTCAGCCACTGCTGATGACTCTGTAGGTTCTGCGGTTTCTAAGTCTCTATCTGATGCATCCACTTCCAGTGATTCTATTTCTATAGATGCGGTTCTTTCGGTAGAGGATACAGCAAATTCGACTGATCAGGTATCTAGGGATATAGTAGTTTCTAGTTCTGATACAGCCACTGCTTCAGATTCTGTTGATGCTGATGAGTCCACCAACGTTTCCCCAACTGACACTGCGGATGTTAGTGACTCAACCTCAGTAGATGTAGTTCTTTCTATAGAGGATACGTCTGCTGCCAGTGACAGCGTTTCTAGCAGTGGTGATCAACAGGAAGATGTATCAGACGAGTCTGATTCTAGTGATTCCGTTTCTATAGATATAGCACTGGCTGTATCGGACTCTGCCGTTGCTAGTGATTCTGTTTCTGAAACTGAATCCGAGAATGAAGATGTTAGCGATTCAGCATCCGCTTCTGATTCCATATCTCTAGTTCTTGTTCTTTCTGTTTCTGATTCTGCTGCGGCTACTGATGATCATTCTATATCTATTCAGGTTTCAGATTCGGCTACCGTATCCGATTCGGTAGAAGCAACAAAAGAATCCGCTGGTTCAGTAGACTACACAGAGAATGTTTCGGATCCTTCCAGTGCTTCTGATTCGGTAAGTACAGAAAAAGCATTAACGGAAGATGTGTCAGATACAGCTGCCGCAACTGATGCAGCATCGATATCCCTTCAGGCATCAGATACTGCTGCTGCCTCTGATTCTGCAAGTGTTCAGGAATCTCGTTCTGTAGATCCTGGGGATACAGCAGGGGCTTCTGACAGTGTTGGCTTTGATGTTATTGTTTCAGTTTCTAGTTCGGCATCGGCATCTGATTCTGTTGCTCCTAGCATTGAGGCTTCTGATACTGCTGCTGCTTCGGATTCCGTTGACGATATACTTGGTAGAGCTTCCAGTCCTTCTGACACAGCGACTGCTAGTGATTCCCTATTCAAGGTTGTATTCCTTACTGTTTCTGATCTTGTAGCAGCTTCTGATTCTTCGGCAGAGCAGACAGCAAAGACAGCAGATGTGTCAGACAGTGCCACTGCTTCAGATGAGATAGACGAGATTAGAGGATTTTTAGATACAGGGACAGCAAGTGATTCTGTTTCTACAGCAACAACTAGAGGACTAGACCTAACGATTCCAGGAATTGGTACGGTTTCCTCAGAACTTTTAACGGAGGTACAAGCCTTGGCAATTTTAGATGTATGGAATACGGCATT
>Ga0110931_1000980_pt1 | contig 10443 bp, 11 predicted proteins | sample 4_EtaG_FD_79333 | JGI IMG/M metagenome (GOLD analysis project Ga0110931, IMG submission 79333) | Marine viral communities from the Subarctic Pacific Ocean - 4_ETSP_OMZ_AT15127 metaG (version 2) (version 2) | ecosystem: Environmental > Aquatic > Marine > Oceanic | place: Pacific Ocean | collected... | reverse complement strand
TTACGGATTGTTCATGATGCCAGCCAGGAGGAAGCAGCATAAACTGAGATGTTGAGCTGGAATTAATCCTTATCAGCAGGTTCCTTGCGGCTGCAGTGTCGTCCTCAAGGACAAAATGCAGCCTCAGAACAAACTTTCTATTCCAGGGAATGTAGAACTGAACATTCGCTATTTGTGTGGCGTCATGGTCATTGCTCAATGCCTCCCATAAAGGAAGGCCGATAACCATATCAAGCTCTTTTTCAAACATGTATCTTTCGCCATCGATAATAGTTTGACCAAGGTACTCGCCAGCCTGCGATATTCTACCTGGAGTAAGCATCTCCCTGCCGAGATCATACCCTACATTGTCTCTTGATATCCATCCCTCTGCATTTACAATAAGCTCAAGGGAGTTGTTTGGATCTATTACATTCCCCGTTATCACGCTTCCAGGCGTAGCAGCAGGATGAAGCTGTATAGATTTAATATAGTTATCATTGACCCTGTAGTACCCGCGACTTGTAAGATCTAGCGCCGGAGTTGACCCCTTGAATGCGTTCCCGTTAATACTGCTGGTGTTGCCAATGAATACGCCCGACGAGAACACCGCTTGTCCTGAAACAGTATTGGAGCTTATAGTACAGTTATGCAGCCCGGCTCGTACATCGCCATCAAACTTATTGTTAGATATGAAGGTATCGTAAGAATCTAAAAGGCTTATGGAGTCGCCGGTATTCCCCTGGCAAACATTATTGGAAAATACACAGTTGACTGCTCCAAACCCATCTACGAGGCTGCAGTTTGTTGTTAGGTCTGAAATGACAAGGTTGTTAAGTATCTTGCAGTTTGTCATGTATGGGCCAGCAGGGAAAGCGCCGTAGTCGTCCTTGCCTACCATAAAGCTGCAGTTATTAAGGATGCAGTTTTTGATGATTGTGTTTTGCAGGTTTGCACTTCCGGCAGGAGGAAAGATTGGCCCAAGAACCCTGTACATTCCAATGACGCTCTTAAATCCATCAAAGCTGAGGTCTTGTATGATGAGATCCTGCAGGCCTTCACCTCGAAAGATGATAAGCTCAAATGGGTCCACGCCATGCTTTGCCTCAAGTCTGCCTCCGCCCATGCCGGTAATAACAATCTCTTGTGACTTAGGCTCGCCAATGACAGTGGGCTCATCATCAATAATGTTGACCTCTATGCTTCTCGATACAACTATTCTTGATGCAACAACAATGCGCTTTCCACGCTTGATTGCGCCTAAGGCAGAGCGTAACGAGGAATCAGAATATACAACAATATCATCCTGATACCTTCTTGTGTGGTCGAATGTTTGACCTGGTATGGTTCTTGCACCATACATATTTATCTTAACGCCAGTTTATGCAGCCTTAAGCAACAAGTCTTATTGGCTATGTTATCTCTTGCGACGTAAGACCATCTATAGAGTGCTGCATCGATAGAGAAGTTGTTGTCCTTTGTGGACGGAAAAGTAACAGTCTTTGGAACCTCAGGTGCTTTAGTGCAGGAGTTCTGCAGCATTCCTATGCGGTCATCGAGAGATGTGTTAGTCTCATTCTCTTTTGGTGTTAAGTTCTTTGCCGCAACCGCTATCACCCATTGGTTAAACAGGTGGAAGTCCATTGTCGATCCTACTCCGAACGAAAAAGGTATCTGATCAGTAGCTGCAGCGATGCCAGAAAAGTCCGGCATGTACACCAGCCTTACTTTAACAGTGTGGCCGGATGAGCTATCAACCTGGATATCCTGCTCTCTGGTGCCGTGTATTCTGTAGTTGTTATTTCCGCTTTTAAGCTGAACGGCCCTAATAAGAAAAGGCGCATTGTCAAACTGATGTGTTCCATCGATAGTTGTTACCTGCTCAACAACATCAAAAAAATCACCGCCCGCATGAACGTATAGCGATAAACATTCAACGGCAGCGCCCTGCAGTGCAAGATCTACCTCGTTGGAGGTATCAAACCCAGCAGTCGCAAGAGACCATCTTTGTCCATCTGGATCGTCCAGTAAATTCAATACCTGCTGGCGAGCAACTTTTAACTTCATTAGGCATCTCCTGGCACCTGAACCCGTGGCCGACTAATGTGTTCCAATAACTCATTAAATTCGCCTCTGGCCTCCAATGCTTTATATTGAAGAACATTGTTTTGAGCTAATACGTCTTGCTCTATTTTCTTGGCGGCCTCGATTGCCATAACCCGGCTAATCTCGCCAGCTAGAACATGTGTTACGCTCATGTGGTCTTCAAATGGCATGATTGGCATCTCGCCTGCCAGCTTAATATTTATGCCCTCGCCAGTCGGGAGATCGATAGAGACCTCCTCAAAGAAGAATGGCAAACCAAAGGAGACAGAAAACTTAATGCCTCTTCCCTTGAGTCTGCGTTCGGCCAATCTTTGCTTTGTTTTAATCGAGGCCATATACATAAAAATCCTTAAAGAATACCTGCCCCGTAAGGGGGCAGGTATTAATAATGCGCTCCGGGCTTAAAGGCCGGAGAGCTTACCGAGACAACTTCGCTTAGTAATGCGAGTGTTATAGAGTCCGAACAACTGCGTATCATAAATGAACGAGCTATCGGAAACCATAGCAGCACTTTTGCCATCACTGTCAGGAGCAGTCTCTCGCCATACAGCAAGTTTAGCATCCTTATCGTTGAAGAAAAGAATGGTATCGTCTACCATGTTTTCATCAGCAATCATGGGCTTGCCCATGTAGGTCGCCTTCGTAAAGGTTCCCTCGGCAGGATCGCCGCCGCTGAAACGACGCTGCGCAACCAAACTGGAAACATACTTAGCGAGCGTTAAGCTGCTCATTACGGTATGTGTCCAAGGCTTTCCAGCTCGCGTAGTAATGTTCGCAGACAATGTATCCATTTCTGAAACATAGTCGTCTGGATCACCACCTGACGTTGCCTGATTACCCTTGTAGTCAGGTGTATTGGCAGCACTTGCATCACTGTAGTTACCAGCCTCGCCAATGGTTCCTGTTACCACGGTTGACGAAGCAGCATCCAGCAGCGACACAATAGCGTTATCTGAGTTGCCGCCGCCGACGTCAAGATCCTCAGTGCCAGCTAAGTGTGGAGTTGATGCAGATCCATCGACCGTTGGTGTTCCCGCTGGTGTACCACCGGGAGTTGCCGAAAGCCCCGGATCGTCAGTGGTAAGAAACATCGTTACAGTTCCACCAATGCCTGCGCCTGCACCAGTTCCCTGGTTATGGTTTACCGCAGTAACGCGACCCCAGAGGTCAGCAGGGCCAGTTGATACTAAACCAGCAACAACCTGCCCAACACGATAACCGGAAACGTCAATGGCAGCACCGGCAGCAGCCTGAGTTGCGCCAAATTCAACTATGCTGGCAGCCGCAGTGTCATCTCCAGTTGTGGTGCCTAAAGTTTCTGCAAACAATGCTCGCCCAAGAGTACGACCTAAATCTTCTCCGACGGTTTGCATTTGCTCACGAACCAAGTTTACACCATCCTGCTTAGAGATAGCAGTCAACGCAGCAATACGAGGTACGCTTAATCGACTGAACAATGCCTTTGGATGGTAAGACAACTGAAAAATATCTTTATTGGACGCATTTGGCAGTGTAGCACCATCTTTCAAAAAGCGAGTAGATGCAATACCACCGCTTTTAAGATTGACGATACCTACATGACCGGTATGTTTTTCTTTTTTAATAGTGCCTTTGCCGATAAACGGCGCAGCCATATTAGCTTCTTCTTGCACGACCGAGTTACCAAATCTGGCAACAAGCTGTACAATCTCATCAAATGTAATAGCCATTTTTTATTTCCCCATAGATTCCAGAAACGTAACCATTTCATCACGGCTGTTTCCGGTTGAAGCCGATGCAGCCCCTTGCGGTCTGATCGGCGTCGGCGCTCGGCCACCACCATTAGTAGCAAGCACCTTCTTATATTTCTTAACCCGTTGTTCGTTCAGCTTCCTGGCAATTTGTTTCATATCGCCATCATCGACTTTGCTGAAAAGTATAACCAGTTCTTCTGAGCTAAAGGTCTGATATTTCTCAGACAATTCGGATGCCTGTTCAATGATCTGATCTGCTCTTTCTTCAACTAGCTGTTGCTCCTCAAACTTACGTCGTCTGGCGTTGGCTTCGCGCTCAAGTTTAGACCTTGTTTCGAGTTGGCTGCGCTCTTCCTTTAATCGGTTAAGCTCAACATCTCGCGGGTCTTTCTCTTCGTACTCAGCCAAGCGTTTCTCGGTTGAATCCAATCTGGACTTAACTGTTTCAAGTACAGACTGATATTCATACAACTTAGACTCAAGCTCCTGCGCATTCGCTTCGGCCTTCCTCTTTGCTGCTTGTAACCCATTAATCCGCTTTAGAAACGACTTCTTAGGTACTGACTCTTCACTTTTCTCTTCTTCTGTTCCCTCAGGGGCCGCGACGTTTTCTTCAGTGTCGGTACTTTCATCTGCACGAACTTCAGGTTCGGGGCTGGAGGATTGCGACTCCTCATTTTCGCTAATGCTTTCAAGCATTTGGTCTTCAAGAGAGGGTGCTGAGACCTCTTCTGTTACAGCGTCACCATTTTCCATAGGTGTTCTCCTTATTTTATACTCTCTTATGAGATGAGAGCAATGTTAAATCTTTAACTGCCTAGCTTTGACATGACGTAGGCTCCTATCGAGACAATCGCAGCTGAGACAGCACCCCAGGTGCTGGCCTTCAGCCTTAACTGGGCAATCTCCTGCCCATGGCGTACCATCTCCTCTGATATCTTCTCTAGTTTCTCACCATGCTTGTTAAGCTCAGAGAGCACAAGCTTGCTGTATTCATGCCAGCCATTCTCGCTCATTTGGAAACCCTCTCTGCGGCAATTTGCTTTGCTTTGCCTTCTCGCGCCTTGATGGCTCTCATCTGGCGAAGTGCTTCCTCTCTGGTGTCATACAGCTTTCCAGTTTTTCCGTATCTGTACTTTGACCCAACCTTCTGAATAGGCATTACTGCACCTGCCCTTGTGGTGGGCCAGGTGGGCCAGGTGGTTGTTGCTGTTGCTGCTGTTGTTGCATCTGCTGGGCTTGCTGAGCCTGCTGAGCCTGCATTGCGGCCAGGTCATCATAGCCCTGTTTGAGCTGCATGATGATCATCATATCGTCAGCATCGCCCGCTTCCTCAAGCGCCTTAAGGTAAGCAAGAAGAACCTGAGAAGCATAAGCAGGATTAACATTTGTTAGCGGTTGTACCTGGACGCCCTCAAGAGCGTATTGCGCCTGCTCCAGAACTTGACTCTTAAGATGCGCCTCCTCAGCAGTCTCCATTTGGCCGGTACGCGATGTTTCAGCGACGTTCTCAGGCTGCTCAAAACCAAGCTGCATACGGCTAATTTCGTTCTCACCTTTCGTAGCAGAGTATCGCTCCAAGCCGCTTCTGGGCTCAAGGCGAATATCAACACCGTCAATATCGGAACCAACGAAATAAAGACCTGAAATTTGATTAGACTCTCCAATGATTCTAATGACTCTTGGGTAAACATAATACTTCCTAACTAAATGCAATGTAACTCGCCATAACTGAATTAAAAACTTTTCTATGTTTCTTGCAGTACCAGCATGTTTCATATTGTCAAGCTGGCTAATGTAAGCAATCTGTTTTGCCGACGTGCCAGACTTGGTGCTTTCAGCCCCAGTAAGAACCTCGTTGAGACCAGCGATATCATAAAGCCTTCGCTCTAATCTGTCCCTGTCTTCAAATAATAAACTGTTAATTTTTGGTGGATCGATGAAGCGCATCATATCTGCCTTCTGAGGGTCATCGCATTTGATCAAGGCGTTGCTTTCATCCCATGTATCCACAATGGTGCCAGGCGCAATAAGCTTTACAGCGCCTGTGTCTCTACGTAGCTTGACCAAGACAGACTCGATCTCGTTTATCTGCCGCTGGATTGGAACTGCATCGTTCATCCAGGTGTCACCGTATATCGTGCCACGCAAAAAGCCGGTCTTAAACATGCACAGCGGTAGAAAAGAGCGCGTCTGGTCGTTCTCTGGATTTTCCAAGTGCTGAAACTCGTAAGGGTACTCCATGTTCTCGGTAACATTACCATCAACAATGAGAGCATAGAGGCCTTTCTTGATTCTGCTGTCTGGCTTATACCAAAGCTCAAACACTTCTACGCCTTCTCTGGTTTCATTGTCGCCCACCTGGTACTCAGTTACCTGAACCTCTTCAGATGCACCTATCTTGCGTAGCATTTCTTTAGCGTCATACAGGTCAACGTACCTCTTAAAGACGACCCATTTGGACTCCTCTGGATTCTCTACATTGTCCACAAAGAAGTCAAAGATTGTGACCAGATCCCATTTGATCTCTTCCAATACGGGATCGTAGTAGCACTTAAGCCCGCCAATACCATGAGCACACGCCATCTGAAGTACATCAAACATCTTTGAGTCGATGTTGTTTTCAAATTCAATGTATTCGATCAAGGAAGCCGCCGCACGAGCAGCCTCAATATCTCTAATCTCTGCTGTATTCGGAAAGGCCGTTGCAGACGGCCTGTCCTGCAGAAGTCTCTGGCACCAAGTAAGCACGAGGTTTCGCAGCAGATTGTGAACCACCTGAGGCAAGTCATCATTCCATGGCACGCCCCTGATATCAAAACCGCTCCTGTCGATATCCATGTATTGATCGCCATTAAGAAACAGCTCGTTACGCTCAGCCTTTGTGATGAACCGAGCAACAGACTTCTTGCCCTGCTCTACCAGCTGAAAGCAAAGCTCGCGCACCGTTATCACGTCATCTTTGTTGGCGGTCTTTACTTTGGCATCCTTGCCATCGGAACGCTGCAGCGGGTTATACGTCATCCTTATTTTCCTTATAAAGTTGCTTTAACTCGTTGTAATATCTGCCTGCGTCAGAAGAAGTATCACGAATCTCCCAGTTGCCGAGTAGATTCTTTATACCGAAAAGGAGCGAATTATCATGGACACCTTCATCATCATCGAAATCATCCTCGTAGTCATCTTCGTCTACGTCAATGTCTTCTTCTTCCTCGCCTTCATCTTCAGCGATAGATATAGACGCTGCCATCTTGTGCTTAGCAACTTCTTTCGCAAGCTCTTGAACCTTCTCAAGAAGTTCTTTAGGTACATTCATAATAGGTCTCCTTAGGCGTACAGACTGAGATCGCTCTGCATTGATTTTATTGCGTCTGCCTTGGCCTGGCGTCTGCCTTGCATTTCTAGCCACGCATTTTCTTTTTCCGCCACCAGCAGGTTATATTTATCCATGGCTGCATTATAAGCATCCTCATTTCCTGATTCGATGGCCGCGCCAATGCCTTCAAGGGTAGTGCCAATAGCAATCTGTATGCCACCGGCAAGTGCTGTATATCCCGCTACCGCCAACCCTGATACCGGCGCAAGCGGCGCTCCAACTCCGGTCGCAGCAGTGCCTGCCGCAGTCAGATAGCCAGCAGCAGGTGCCGCCGCCAACGTGGTGGCACCTGTGGCGTTGAGAACCTTTCCGCCAGTGTCTAAGCCGCTGCCCCAGTGGCCATACCAGTTAGCATCCTTGATTTCTTCCATGGTTGGCGGAAGAACGTCGGACTCTCCACTGTAGGCGTGTTTATTGTGTTGGAATTGATTTTCAAGGGCGGCGTTATTGGTCTTCAGGCCTTCCCATTCTTTGCGGCGATTTTCCCATTTCTGGTAATCGTACCGATCCTTTGGCTCTTGTATCTCTGCTGGCATTACCATTTCTCCTTTTTATTGCTTACAAACTTTGACATTGTAAAAACATTTGCAGGCTCTTCTTTTTTAACCATAAATGGGTTTCGTTTCGCGTCATCCAGGGCAAACCCTATGGCCATACATAAGTCTTTACTCCCTGCAAACCTTTCTCGCTTATCAATATGCAGTTCATCACATTCCAAAGCAAGTTCCTCAGGTCCAGCAAGTCCATTTTTTTCAACAGCTTGCTTGAGCAATAGAAGCGAAGTGTACCTGCTGGCGTCTGTAGTTTTGAACTCTCTTACCGGAATGCCTTTGTCTCTACATGATTGTGCTGTTGCCTGCCCAATGCCATTTGTCTCTACGCATACATAATCTGGCCCATACAGCTCATATACCGATCTTACATGATCTGTAAAAACGTCAATAGTATCAAGATTATCAGAGTAGGTGGCACACAAGGAACCGTCCAGTCGGTCTATTACGGCGATGGTTGAGGCGTCTTTGCCGAGACCACCGCCAGTATCTATGCCCACCGAATAGGCCCTGTTGATCCTTCTTGGCCTAAATATCTTTATATCTCTGGTAGTTGTGTGCTGCAGCACAGGCGGCGTAATCCTAACCCATCTGCCTTCTGATGACTGAAAGGCGTGTTCAGGTCTCTGTGGATACTCTCTAAGTGCGGCGATCAGATCGCCGGAGAACCTATCCTCCAGGGTACGGAAAAACCAGGCCATTGCTCCTTCATCTGTAAATCCAAGCTCTGCACCTTCTTTCCGGTACTCGTCAGTTAGGAACGCTGGATCTGCTCTGTAGAGCGAATGGTCCTGCACAGGGAAGAACACCTTCTCAAAGGTATTGCTGTTGTTCCATAGCGTCCAAAGCAGGTCTCCAGGCCCAGAAGAAGTGGACTCGATTATAATAGGCGCTGAGAGGCCCGCAGAGGCCGTCAGAGCCTTAAACGCATCTTGGTCGGGCCAGAATGCCAGCTCGGACAAATGGAGCATCTGGAAGCTCATAGAGCGTCCTGCCTTGGATTGCTCTTGGCCCTTACTTGCGTTGGCTGTTACGGAATGTATCTCTGAGCCGTTATCGAGCCTAATCTTGCTTCTGTTGCTAATGAGCAGCTTTATGCCCAGCCCTGTAAGGAAATCTCTTACACGGTCCACCAGGGAATGGCACTTCTGCTCAGTATCTGCTACAACGGCCACTTTAGAGCCGGGATGCAATACGGCAAAAATAGCATCAAGGAAGCAGATTACCGTACTGCAGCCAATCTGGCGGCCCTTGAGAAATATCACGTTCTGGCTTTCACATGCCTGGTGTACGATTTTTTCCTGTTCTTCCAGCAGGGAGAAAGGCACTAACTTGCCGCTTTTCTGGTCTGTTACGGTACACAGCTTGGCGAGCCTCATAAGTTTTTTTGCTGAAGGGAAATTTTCCATATTGCTAAAAGTAGCCTTCGTGAGTATAGTCCTTTTAAGGGTGCCCCCAAGGCACCCTTAAAAGGTAATTATAGAGCTAGAGGAACTGGTCATTGAGCCCCCAGGATTGTGGCTCATAAGATTTTTCTTCTTTGTTTTTCTCTAGTAGCTTAAGAACAAGTTTAGCACTTACTCCTAATCGGACAGCTATAGATAGCGGCCCAACGCCTTGAGCGTTGAGCCTCTTAATATGGTCTTCTTTTTCCTGCAGGTTTTCGGTTTTGAAAAATAGCCGTGGGGTGGATTTTCGTTTTCTAGTCATCGCTTAAAAGTATCTCCCTTAGTTCATCTGTGCGGCTCATCGAATCCTTCTCTTCGTCTGGCAGCGTTTTGAATATGTGATTAACCATTTGCGCGATCACGGCACCTTCTCTTGCGCCGAGATCACCTACTCGTATCTGATGTGCAGTCTCTATGCAGAACTTCCGTATATCTTCTGCGCATTCTAGCTTAGGTATTGGAGCCTGTCGAGAAATAACCGATTTAAAGTTCTCGGTACCTTTCCTGCGGTTCTCTGCACGCTCTTCTTCTAGGTCAGGATCATGGAAATAGCAGAACATGCTGCCTGCCACACGGCCACCTGAGCACAGTGTCTTGTCCTTCAGACGCGCTGAGCAGCACTTATGGCGGCTCTCCTCTGCCGGAGATGCGACTCCATGACGAATACAGTGGGGCAGATCCTTGCGGTAGGCGCTTAACTTCTTTACATTCGCTGTCATGTTGTAAGCTCGTTTCTAAAATTTAAGGGGGGTGTATTTTGGTTAGGTATCCCTTATATAATAGCGGTGTCGTGGACCTTTAGCAAGCGGTTCGGCTGCCCGCGCCCTGCGCGCCACCTTCCTTAGCAGTCCAGCAGAGCCCTTTTTTTCCTGCCAACCAATCACCAAACGCAACCGGCCAGGATTCAACCGGCCAGCTGGCGCATTACATTATGTAAGGCCTGCCTGGATGATGATGATGATGATGGCCTGGCCTGGATGGCCTGGATGGCATGGCCTGGATGGCTGATGTGCTCCGGGCCCGGAGGTTTGAGGGTAGAAGAGAGCGGGCCCGAATCAACCTGCTTAAAAACTGGCCTGTCCTTAAAAAATCCTGTACCGTTTTTTGGACGGGCGATTCAGCCCGAAAAAAGGAGAGATTAAAATGAGAGCAAACAAAGAAACTTATAGCGTAACAGTTTTCATCGGTGGCAATCCCGCGAGAATGGTCTGGCCAGGAGCTACCAGCGGTTTCGCCTTTGTGGCTGCAGA
>Ga0110931_1000960_pt1 | contig 10571 bp, 13 predicted proteins | sample 4_EtaG_FD_79333 | JGI IMG/M metagenome (GOLD analysis project Ga0110931, IMG submission 79333) | Marine viral communities from the Subarctic Pacific Ocean - 4_ETSP_OMZ_AT15127 metaG (version 2) (version 2) | ecosystem: Environmental > Aquatic > Marine > Oceanic | place: Pacific Ocean | collected... | reverse complement strand
TCAAATAGGTGGTCAGTACATCAGTGGTGTGACACTCAATGGACAAGCGAGCGGTGGGTTCACCGTCGCATTTGATAATGGCGTTCATAGCGGCTCTTCAATGGTGATTCAACCACTTATCAGCAATGAAACAATGAATGATGCTGTAGCAACTGCTAGCACTAGCGGTGGGCAAATTACTGGTTGGCGTTGTAGCAGCACTACTATCGACGATACCTTTCTTCCCTCAGCTTGTCGTCCCTAGCTCTTTACTTATTAATTCCAAAGGGCCCACGTGCCCTTTATTACTTCCATACTTCCTACTCATTTGTTCTTTACACTATAAACTCTGACCTTAAGCGAGGAGCTTACAGTGAAGCCCATCAAACTGATTGCCATAAGCGCACTTGGCGCATTGCTAGTTAATAGCGCAGCCTTTGCTCAGCCTGACCATGCCCCGGCCCACGGTGCCCGCGATAAGGGCCAGCACCAGCAACATGAATCTAACCGACCTGGTCACTTCCGCGATGAGCGAGTTGATTTACCACGCATTAACGAACGTGAGCTGCGCCAGCTGCTGCGCCGGCATGACGCACCGCGAGCCGAATCGTTGCCGCCAGGTATTCAGCGCAACCTTGAGCGTGGCAAACCTTTGCCCCCAGGTATCGCCAAGCGTTTTGACGGCCAGTTAGCATCTCAATTGCCGCACTACCCAGGCTATGAGTGGGAGCGTGTTGGTGCCGATGTGGTGCTAATTGAAGCTGCCACGCGCATCGTGGTGGATGTATTGGTAGACGTATTGCGTTAACCATTGCAAGCGCAAGTCGGTATGACTCGAAAATTACATCCCGGCGGCTTATGGTAGAAGCTCACAGTATCATCGCGTCCTAAAGGGAGATTCAATGAGCGACCACACATTAGCCGCACGTCTTGAAATTACTATCGCTATTGCCGAAGAAGCTGGGCAGATGATTATCAAGGCGCGGGAGCAGCAAGGCTTTGCCCAGCGCTTAAAAAAGGATAATGAGTTGGTCACCGACGTGGATGTGGCCGTGGATGAACTCATTAGTCAACGCCTGGAGGAGCACTTTCCGGGGGAAGCGCGGCTGAGTGAAGAGCTTGCTCCAGAAAGCGCTTTGCATGAAACAGCACCTAAGCTGTGGGTGGTGGATCCTATTGATGGCACTGTTAATTTTGCTCAAGGGCTTCGCCACGTAGCGGTTTCCATTGGCTGGATGGAAGAGGGCGTTGCCAAGGTGGGCGTTGTTCATGCACCGTTTTTAGGTGAGACCTTTAGTGCTGCAGAAGGCTCTGGGGCTTTTTGCAACGGTCAAACCATACAGCCAAGCAGTGCGGAATCACTGGCGAACACCCTGGTAGGGACAGGATTTCCCTACCGTAAAGAGGAGCGTAAGCAACTTTTGAAGCGCTTGGAAGCTGTGCTGTTTGAGTGCCAAGACGTACGTCGTAATGGCGCAGCAGCGCTCGATTTATGCGATGTAGCCTGCGGTCGTCTGGATGCGTATTACGAGAGTGTCTCGCCCTGGGATTTCGTTGCAGGCTGGGTTATTGCACGGGAAGCCGGCGCGCGAGTAGGGCATCTATACCCGGTACCTTCAGCGGTGCCGGAAGATATCTACCCGGATCATTTAATCGTAACGGCCCCCGGTGTATATGACGCCATGGCCTATCTGTTGCTTGAGGCTGATCAACGCAAGCCCTAAAGGCTGATGAGATTTATAGCGGTGTGTGACAAATACTTGAAAAGAAAGCGCTATAAGGGCTTTTCATTTATCTAAGAAACCGCTAGTATACGCACCGTCTTGAGGCAAAGATGTAGCGGCCAATAAAGACAGCGGAGCGTGGCGCAGCTTGGTAGCGCGTTGCAATGGGGTTGCAAAGGTCGCAGGTTCGAATCCTGTCGCTCCGACCAAGGACATATAAAACGGTCACTTAGCTAATTGCTACAGTGGCCGTTTTTGTTTGTTAGCGTTTTATAAGTGGCATATAGGTGACACCTGTCCGGAGTTTCTGTGATGTCACGCCATCATCGTATTTGGAGATGTCACAGCAACCTCATGCTTGGCGGGCGCTGGGGCGATCTTGACGCCGCACATGACGGATCACCTCGATCCGGGCGGGCACCACATGCAGCTCCTCGCTGACCGCTTCACCGATGACCTTCAGCGCGGTGTGCTGTCATCGTCACAATGGTGGGCGTTCTCGGGCAGTTCATGGACGCTCCCCGCCGCGACAAACCGGCCGGGACTAAATGCCGCTGAGTGGCCCGCTCGAAATCATCAAGACACAAGATGTGGTGTAGGCGGCGAGGCATTATGTTTCCTCAATAGCATCAGCCCGTCGCCAGACATGCTCATTAACCGCGGTAAGCGGGCCGCTGCCGATCAGCGTGCCCAGCAGATTATCGACTGCCAACTGTGCCATGGCCTCACGTGTTTCATGGGTCGCCGAGCCAATGTGTGGAGTCGTCACTACATTGTCCATGGCCGCCAGTGGCGAATCGGGTGGAAGCGGTTCCTCTACGAACACGTCAAGCCCAGCTGCACGGATTCCGCCGGAGTGGAGTGCCTCGATCAGTGCTGGCTCGTCGACCACTTTACCTCTCGCTATATTGATTAGGGCAGCCGTCGTTTTCATCCGTGCTAGAGCATCTGCGTCAATTAAGTGATGTGTATCGCTGTTATAGGGCACGCTGAGGCAGACGATATCTGCTTCAGCTAACAGGTCATTCAGCTCACGCCTTTTCGCCCCTAACTGCTGCTCAAGCGCAGGCTTGGATGAGGCGGCGGTATAGAGAATGGGCATGCCAAAACCCAACGCTCCCCGTCGTGCAATCGCCGCACCAATGCGACCAGCACCCACGATGCCTAGGGTTTTGCCGTGTACATCAATACCGAAGTATTCGTGACCGATATGTGTTCGCCAGCCGCCATCGCGGACAAGGTTGGACAGTTCGACTAGCCGCCGCTGGGTCGCCATGATTAGCATAAATGCTGTGTCGGCAGTGGTTTCGGTAAGCACATCTGGCGTATTGCAGAGTAGAATGCGGCGTTGATTCAGTGCCTTAAGGGGCAGGTGGTCATAGCCCACTGAAATGGTGGATACCACTTGAAGCGCAGGCGCCTCGGCTAGCATTGCCTCATTGAGTTCTAGCTTACCGCCGATTAGGCCATGAGCTCTGGAAAGCGCTGCCATGAAATCAGCACGGTTTGATTCGTCCACGTCCTCGAAATAGTCGACCTCGGCAACCTCGGAAAGTGCCTCAAGCTGGGCTTCACTGAGCCGTCGTACAGCGACAATACGCCAAGATTTCGTTTGCTCATCCATGGCTCGCCTCACCTACGCCTTCCATCTGGAATCCTGTCGCTTTAAGCGAAGACACGAGTTCAGACACATGCTGCTCCTCCAGCTCTACTAAAGGTGGGCGCACACGCCTCCAATCGTCATTGTCCGAAAAGTAAGCTGTCGCTGCCTTCATGCCAGGAATCAGTGGGTACTTTTCAAACAAGTCGCGTATAGCATTCAGGCTCTGCTGACGCTCGTCGGCATCGTCCTCCTGCCAATGCCTTGCCAACTCAACGATGGCCGACGGATTGACATTGGCAGTGGCACTGATACAGCCAGCACCGCCTGCTCGTAGGGTATCAAGCAAAAACCGCTCGCTGCCGGCATACACAGCAAAGTCTTGCCCAGCAAAGCGCTCGGTTAACCCTTTGGTGTGTGCCCAGTCTCCGCCGCTGTCCTTAATGCCAGCAATAATGCCCGGGAAGGCGTCACGTAAACGCTCGATCAGTTCAAACGAGAGCGGGACATGAGTGACCGGCGGGATATGGTAGAGGTAGATCCGTAGGCGCGAATTTGCAACACGGTTGATCACCTCACTGTAAAAGCGAAACAAGCCTTCATCGCTAACCCCCTTATAGTAGAAGGGCGGTAGCATCAGCACTCCGGCACAGCCAGCGTCCACCGCCTCGCATGTCACCGCCACGCAATCATCAATTGTACAGCTCCCGGTACCGGGCATAATCCTGGAGGGATCGACACCGCCATGCACTAGCGCTTTTAACAGCTCCTGTTTCTCGGCCACCGTCATTGAGTTGGCTTCAGAATTTGTGCCGAACACGGCCAAGCCGACACCATTTGAGGCCAGCCATTGGCAGTGCGCCACAAAACGTTGCGTATCCGGCGCCAAGTCGGCGCCGAAGGGGGTAATCACCGGTGACCAGACGTCATCACTCAATTGGGACATGATATTCTCCTTGTTGTTGTAAGGTCTTTATTGCCAGGGCTCGATGGCGTAGCGCCCAAGCGATGGCCAGCTGTGGCTGTGCAAGCGCGTGTGGCCTACACGGCCATGATCATGCCTGGGCCTGGGCATCCAACGCACCGACGTCGGATTTGAAAGGCTTTTTCGGGGCTCTCGGCTGTTCCTGCTGGGCCGTATAAAGGTGCACACCTAATGCATACGTACGTTTCGTTGGAGCAAAGACCTCTTGGGTTGCAGGAGCTAGAGAAATGAGTAAGGCCCAATCCACTCCTCTTCCCGCATCTCCGGACAGTGCTTTTGCTCCGTTGCGGCAGACCCTATTCGCCGTACTCTGGGCGCCACCATTATCGGCAGCATTGGCAGTTTCGTGCGTGATGTGACCAGTGCCTGGCTGGTGACTGATCTATCCTCTTCGCCAGCGGCCGTCGCTATGGTTCAGGCTGCCGCTGCTCTGCCGGTTTTTCTCCTGGCGATCCCGGCAGGTGTGCTTTCCGATATGCTCGACCGGCGTAAGCTGTTGATCTGCGTTCAGCTTCTGCTGGCCTGTGTCAGCGTTTGCCTCGTTATTCTATCGCTTACAGATCAGCATTCTGTGGCATCACTTATAATGCTTACGTTTATAGGGGGCATAGGCGTTGCTCTGATGGGGCCAACTTGGCAGGCTATCGTCCCCGAGCTGGTAGACAAGAAAGACTTCAAAAACGCAATGGGACTTAACTCGCTGGGGATCAACATTGCCCGTGCCGTAGGTCCCGCTTTAGGCGGGCTGTTGCTGGCCAGTATGGGAGCAGCGTTTACCTATGGAGTAGACGTTCTGAGCTATGCAGTTGTCATCGCTGCGCTGATTTGGTGGAAACGACCAGCAACGAAACGGGATGCCCTATCCGAACGCTTCCCAGGTGCTTTTCGGGCCGGGCTACGTTATGCCCGCGCCAGTCGCGAGCTGCATGTTGTCCTGCTGCGCGCTTTTCTCTTCTTTGCTATGGCCAGCTCAGTGTGGGCACTGCTGCCTCTAGTCGCACGTCAGTTACTGGAAGGCGGCCCAAGCTTCTATGGCATATTGCTTGGCGCAGTTGGCCTGGGTGCAATAGGAGGAGCTGTTATTATGCCTCGCTTGCGTATGTACCTTAGCGCCGACGGCCTACTTCTAACGTCGGCATTAGTCACTTCGGCCGTCATGGCTTTGCTAACCCTGGCGCCGCCTAAATGGCTCGCAGTGTCCTCTTTATTGATCCTTGGTGCAGCGTGGATTACAGCGTTGACGACCCTCAACGGCGTCGCCCAGGCAATTCTTCCCAATTGGGTACGTGGCCGCTCTCTGGCGGTATACCTGACTGTGTTCAATGGCGCCATGGCTGCGGGCAGTTTGGCATGGGGGATAATCGCTCAAGGGATTGGCGTGCCGTTGGCGTTACTATCTGGCGCGGTCGGGCTAGCAGCGATCGGATGTATTGCACATCGTATCAAGTTGCCCAAAGGCGAATCAGACTTAATGCCGTCGAATCATTGGCCTGAGCCACTGACAGCCGCTCCCGTCGAGTATGACCGCGGCCCGGTGCTTATCCAGATAGAGTACCGAGTAGCCCTCGAAGATCGTCCAGCCTTTTTGAAAATATTGGCTAGGCTCTCGGCTGAAAGACGGCGTGATGGCGCCTATGCTTGGGGCATTACCGAGGATTCCGCCGATCCCAGCTTGATGTTGGAATGGTTCCAAGTTGAATCCTGGGCAGAGCATCTGCGTCAGCATAAGCGTGTTTCTAAATCAGCCGCCGAAATCCAAGAAGAAGTTCTGCGTTTCCACCAAGGTGAGGAACGCCCGGTCGTGCGCCATTTCCTGACTTTCAATCATCCCCATGAAGGCCGAACGTAAGATCTGATTCAAGGGGCTAAGTACTAAGCTTAGTGCTAATTTTAAGTACAGGTCTTAAGTGCTGGTCTTAAGTTCTATTGAAAGAAAAGGCTCCTGATAACTATTAACTTATAGAAACACATACTGAGTTGTTTGCTGAGTAATACGATAAGGAGAAAGCAATGTCTGGTACACCTGAAGCTTCTTTTACCATTGAGCATGAAACCAGTGATACCAAGGGGCGCTATGTAGTTGAGCTCAATGGGGGCTAAAGCAGAGATGACCTATTCGAAAGCGGGTGATTCGATGATCATCATTGATAGCACTGAAGTGCCTGATGCCATGCGCGGACAAAAAGTGGGTGTTGCGTTAGTCGCAAAAGCGGTCGAAGACGTTCGCACCTCGGGCAAGAAAATCATGCCGTTATGCCCATTTGCAAAGGCACAGTTTGCGCGCCACTCAGAGTGGCACGATGTGCTTTTGTAAGGTGCGTACTCCATTTTCCTACCTCTCACTTCTGGAGAAAACCTATGAGCTGGATGCCTGATTTAGAGCCGAAATGCCCATCCGCCGGCAGTTTGAATGACATAGAGACGCTGATTGTTCCCCGCGCTCGGGATTTGGGTGGTTTTGAAGTGCGCCGTGCACTGCCTGCCCCGAAACGGCAGATGGTGGGGCCGTTCATCTTTTTTGATCAGATGGGGCCCGTTGAGTTTCTTAACGACGAAGGCATTGATGTTCGCCCACATCCCCATATTGGGCTTGCCACGGTTACGTATCTATATCAAGGGGAGTTCCAACACCGCGATAGCCTGGGTACCAACCAAATGATTCATCCTGGCGCGGTTAATTGGATGGTGGCGGGCAATGGGGTCACCCATTCGGAGCGCACCAGTGCTATTACTCGTCAGAACAAGCACTCTGTGTTGGGGATACAGACGTGGGTAGCGCTCCCGGAAGCCTATGAAGACCAGCCTGCCAGCTTCGAGCATCATGCCGAGGAGACACTGCCAGTACTGGAGGGCGAGGGTAAGGAAGTGCGTTTGATCCTGGGTACGGCCTGGGGAGAGCGGGCGCCGGTGCAAACCTTCTCTGAAATGTTCTATGCGGATGCGATACTGCAGCCAGGTGCAAAGCTTCCTTTGCCGGATGGCCATGAGGATCGTGGTATTTATGTCATGTCCGGTAGTGTCATTATTGCAGGGGAAACCTTTGAAGCCGGCCGCATGATGGTGTTCAGACCAGGCGACCCGATAACGGTGGTGGCGGGCGAATCCGGAACTAGGCTGATGCTACTGGGCGGTGAAACGCTGAATGGCCCCCGTTATATATCCTGGAACTTCGTTGCCTCTTCGCGAGAAAAGCTAGAGGCCGCCAAACAGGCTTGGGTAGAAGCAGATTTTGAGAATGGTCGCTTTCGTCTTCCCCCCGGAGACGATGCTGAGTTCATTCCTTTTCCTGGAGAACCTGCTAAATAACGCCCCAAAAAAGCTGGCCGCCTTAAGCAGTCAGCTTATACTTCACTCGTAGGAGTGCCAGCGAATTGAGCTACCAGCCGATGTCGGATCTCAATCAGTGCTTACGCAAAGGCCTCCATACATAACATCCGACTATATCTTTCCAGATACATAGTGATGTTTTTGAGCAATAGCGAGAAGTGTTTGCAAAACTCTATTCTATAAGGCATCGCTTGGGAGCGAGTTACTTGGCGAGCACAAGGGGAAAGCCCAACCATGAAGTTAATCGCCTGCCTTTTTCCAACATTTGGGCACTTAGTAAAAAGCGCTTATGCCCATAAAGATGCTAAACAGCATTAACACTCCTCCGGCCGCGCGCTTACCCCAAACGGCGGTGCCTGGTGTGGCCACCTTCGCTATCATTGTTCTTGCTGCTAATGCGTAAGCGCTCGATACGATCAGTTTAATAAACACAAATAACAGTATGAGGGGAAGGAACGCAGAAATGTGGGAGTCCTGTTGGGCACTTACGAATTGCGGCAACAGCGATGAGAAAAATAGAATCGCCTTGGGGTTGCTGAGCCCAACCATAAACGATTGTCGCCAAAGTACGGGTATGCTTTGCAGCGTTGTAGGCTGATCGCTGGAAATACGAACCCTTTGTGCCAGGCGAAACTGCTGCATACCCAGCCATAAAAGATAAACAGCACCGGCCACCTTGACGGCCATAAACACCGTTGGATTTGCCTCCAGTAGCGCACCGACCCCCAGTAGTGAGCAAGCCGCGAGCCCAGCAATAGCCACCAAAGCCCCGGTGAGTATCAAGATGGCCCGGCCGGGGCCATGCACCAGCGCGTTGTTTACCAAAAGAATTGTCGAAGGGCCCGGCGAGCCAACTTGCATCGCCGCAATCATGGCGAATAACAGATAGTCAGTGAGCAACATAGTGAACACTCCTTAGCCAATGAAACGTCAATATGTTGCTATGCTAGAAGTAAAGTGGCTCATATAAGAGAGCCATATAAACGAGATTGATACGAACCATTATGGTTAAAGGAAAAAACACAGCTGGGTTAGACCTACCTTTACCCACCAGCCCCGTCGGTGTAACGAAATCTGAACTGGCCTACCAAGCCATGCGCGATGGGATTGTAAATGGGTTGCTACAGGCGGGTGACCGGTTGCCATCCACACGCGTACTCTCGCAACGTTGGGGGGTAGGGCGTGGTACGTTGGAAAGTGTCTTTGAGCGTTTGCAACTCGAGGGTTACATCACCCGCAAAGTGGGGTCTGGAAGCCGTGTCAGTGCCACTATCCCAGACCGATATTTGACGGCGCAAACGACGGCGACCCACCATAAAGAGCCAGCGATGGTCGAAGCGGCGCCCGTTAGCGTAAGAAAACACTACCAAGCCCAGGTAGGAGTACCTTTTGTTGCCCGGCTTGCCAGCCCGTTGCTTATTTCACCTGCTGAGTGGGCCGCGCATCTACAGCGGGCCATGGCAGCTATGCAGCCCGAGCAAATGTGTAGCGTTGAGCCGCAAGGCGCTTGGGTATTGCGGGAACAGATTGCCAAGTACTTGCGTAACCATCGGGGAATCGATTGTCTGGCAGAGCAGATACTCATCACTAACGGCATTCGCCATAGCATTGATCTGGTCGCGCGCTGTGTAGTAAAGCCTGGTGATCATGTGTGTCGAGGATCCTGGTTATCCAGCTGTACACCAAATATTTGAAGAAGCAGGCGCTAACCTGCTTTACGCGCCTATTGATCAGGAAGGGCTTAATTTGGGTGGCATAATAGGCGCAACTGAATGTCGTATTGCCTATGTGACACCGGCGCACCAGTCACCGCTTGGCGTTATCATGTCGGCGACTCGCCGTTTAGAGCTTCTTGACTGGGCCCAAAGCAACAACACCTGGATCATCGAGGATGATTACGATAGCGAGTTCAACTATCAAAGCGCGCCGTTACCAGCGCTAAAATCCATCGACACGATGAATCGAGTAGTCTATTGCGGGAGTTTTAATCAGGCGCTTTTTTCCAATTTGAGGCTTGGCTATATGCTTGCTCCACCAGAACTACAGCGAAAAGTGCTCGAATTGTGGCATACGGTAGGGCGTAGTGTGGGAGTGTCGGAGCAACTGGGGTTGGCGGCGTTTATGAAAGGCCCTGCTTTCTTACGGCATTTACGCCGTTCTCGGCAGGAGTATCAGACGTTGCGTGACATCGTGCTTGAAACCTTGAGGGCCGAAGCGCCGGGGCGCTATCGCATTAGTGGCGAACATGCAGGCTTCCACCTGATTCTGTGGTTATCGCCGGATCAAGACGAAAACATGTTAATCCATGCAGCGGAACAGCAGGGAGTAGTGCTACAACCGCTTCGGCACTGCTGCCGTGAGATTGAATTAGCGCCTGCCATTGTGTTGGGTTTCGCAGCGCTAACACGGGCACAGGCAAAATATGCCGCTCGTAAGCTTGGGCAATTACTGCTTCCAACACCCAGTTAGCTGGTGACTTTTTCGCTTGGTCAACCGGGCCGATAAATCTCGGTTTCTCCTCGGTGCGCATTGAAAAGCCTTCAGGCGAGCTGACAATGAGACCTCGTCTTAGCGCTCTTTCACGGTGATCTTCGCGACGGCGGCCGCTCTATCCCGGAGCGCAGTCTGGCTAAGTGTCCAGGCATCTTGCTCGATGAAGAATATGCGCCGCAGCCAAGCCAATACCAACCGCCGGGTCGCCTCCAGCGCATCGGGATCTTCTGCCTCGGTCTCTTTCGCGTCGAGCCCCGCGATTCCGCCAAGCCCATGGCCCACGCCACTGATTGTCAGCAGGGCATCGGCCCCCGGCGCGTCGTGGAAGGCATCCGCGTGCCACTCGGGGCCGCGTGGCGTGAAATGCGGGTCATCTTCCGCGCCGCAGACCACAAGGGTGGGTAATTCGATGCCGCTGAAATCCACATCGAAAAAGGGAAAGCGTCGAGCATGATCGGGTGTC
>Ga0110931_1000959_pt1 | contig 10571 bp, 17 predicted proteins | sample 4_EtaG_FD_79333 | JGI IMG/M metagenome (GOLD analysis project Ga0110931, IMG submission 79333) | Marine viral communities from the Subarctic Pacific Ocean - 4_ETSP_OMZ_AT15127 metaG (version 2) (version 2) | ecosystem: Environmental > Aquatic > Marine > Oceanic | place: Pacific Ocean | collected... | reverse complement strand
TGCAACACCACAGTAGTGTTCGCATCTCATGTACTCTTGGTTCCTTGCGTTCCACCATCTCTCCTCTTCGGTACATCTTACATCATCCTCTGCTGTGTGTATCTCCACTCTCTCAGCGAGGTATCGCTCTAGCCTGTTCTCTGGCCAAAGCGGGACTGGTAAAGAATTAATAATACTAGCTGGGTAGTTTTTTCTTTTGCCTACGTACAGCTTGTTATGGTCTTTGCAGATCACAACGATCTGTAGGCTCTGAACCTCTCTATCATTTTGCCTGAGTAACCAGGCGTAGAGATTCATCTGGGCTTCCCACTCAGGCTTCAATCCGTACTGGACGGCACCTGTCTTGCTGAACTTATAGTCGGTGACATGACCGCCTTCCTTTACCAAGTCTATCGCACCTGATATCCGTAGCCCATCGTACTCAGCGTAGAGCCTTTCCTCTGCTACACCTTCAGCATATTCTTCCAGTGCATTGTGAACAACGGTGCCCAACCAAGTGATCATCTTGTCATCTACATCTGTAGACAACTCATCATCGTACTTCTCGTACAGCCTACCGATCTGTGGTGGTTGGATGAGAGAAGTTACAGAGATATCTGCATCTCCCCTGCTGTACTTGTCATCCTCTACCGCTTTGACGAACTCTATCGGTGCGTCAAAATTGTTAGTGAGCTTCACCTCACCCTCCAAATACCTAGCGTTGGTGATAATTGTAGATTTTTATCACGCTTGTCTAGCCTTCTGAATTTTAATTTGATACCCATCCGACTTGCTCTCCGAAAGAGATTTGCTCGCAAGTTTCTGGCAAGTTTCTCCAACTGTTCAAGGTCGCTATCTAACCACTCGTCCAGTTGAAATTCATGTGCCAAATCAATTTCAAACATATCACCCACTTCCATTGCTTCTAGTGGAAATGTGCCACTCATTCCTACCATTGTTTCGATTGGTACATCCTTCTGTATTTCGTAAGTCATTATTCCTTCCTCCATATTCCGATTCCGTAATCTGTTTTACCTACACTGTACTTCTTCTCCTGCTCCTTGCCAGTCCGATACGCATAGGAACGCACTGCCCTCATTAGCTTGGCAGACTCTTCCTCTTCCAGTGGAATTTCTATCATGTCACCAACTCCAATGGTTTCCAGTGGAAGGTCATCCCACCTTCGCTTACGGCCTGGTTTGGGTACGTGGGTTCCTACCCCCTCGTACACCCTGTAACGCTTTTTATCTGACAAATATTCCTCCTTTGTTATTGCCTCCGACTGATACTTGTGTTAGTATGTTCTTCCCGGAGACGATCTATGATAAGAAAACGAGCAACAAAACGCAAGTCTATCGACGATGAAGTGTGTGCGATAACGATCCTTGGTGAACCAGCATCAAAGGCCAACTCTCGTAGGCTTGTTCGCATCGGACAAAAAGTTAGAAGTATCAAGAGCAAGAAGGCCCTGGAATATGCCAAGGGCTTTGAGATGCAGTGCCCCATCCGAAAGGAAATATTCGAGGAAGACGTAGCTGTTGCCATGAAAATCTTCTACCGTACCCGACGCCCAGATCTTGACGAGAGTCTTATACTAGATTTACTAGAGAATAAAGTATATAAAAATGATAGACTAGTTAAGTATAAGTCTATTGAACATGGTTTAGATAAAGAAGAACCTAGAACCATAATTGCTATCTCCAAGTTAAGTAATAAAGAGTTAGTAGTTAATAAGTTGAAAGAGATTTTAGATAAGGAGGAGTAATGCAAATAGCACCCGACATCCAAAGGGTAGCTCAGAATCTAAGTTACGGACAGCACAAGCAAGAATGTCCAGAGTGTCAGGGCACTCGCAGTAGGAATACAAAAGATAAACCTCTCTCAATTAATGTTGACTCCAAGGGTGTACAATATCACTGCCACCACTGCGACACTGAAGGTGGCTGGATGCACGACAACAGACTACCAAGAATGGAACCTATGCCTAGAACACAAAAACCAATCACGATACCCACCGAAACAAAAAATACATCTGCATATAATTATTTAAAGGGAAGGAATATTGCAGAGGAAATCATCGAAGAACACACGATACTAGGTACGTACCGATTTAATGGTAAGATCGTCCCTGCTGTTGGGTTCAAGTACAAAGACGGGGACACTGTTAATTCAGTCAAGTGGCGATCAGCCGACGATGACAAAAAGTTCTCACAAGAAAATGTGTGTGAAGATTTTTTCAATTTAGACTCCTATGTTAACGGCAACGATGTATTGATCTGTGAGGGTGAGGTTGATGCGTTGGCATGGATGAGTTGCGAACTACCCGAAGGTCTAACAGTTCTCAGTATACCCAATGGTGCCCCTGCCAAGGTGAAAGACGGATCATTCGATCCCAAACACGACAACAAATTCCGATACATCTGGAGAGCCAAGAAGCAACTGGAATCTGCCAAGCGAATCATTCTTAATACGGATGCAGACACAGCAGGTAAGGCCCTGGAAGATGAGATCATTCGCAGAATAGGCCGATCCAAGGTGTGGACAATAGATCTAAGTGGATACAAGGATGCCTCCGAAGCGTTGAGTGAGCGTGGCACTGACTATCTGGAAGGGCAACTCGAATACGCAGAGATGCTTCCGACTGTAGGACTGCATGATGCTAGTGTATACCAGGATGCTATACAAAACTTATACGAGAATGGTGAGATGAGGGGTGCTAGTACAGGCATCCCATCATTGGACAAGCTCATGCAAGTTCCATTGGGTATGTTAACGGTGGTCACTGGTGTCCCCAGTAGTGGCAAGTCTGACCTGATAGATCAGGTATGCTTGAACCTGGCAAAAGAAAAAGGGTGGAAGACAGTCTACTGTTCATTTGAAAAACCTCCTGAGTTACACATCGCACAGCTATCACAAAAATTAATCGACAAACCATTCTTCACTGGGCCAACCAACCGTATGTCCGAAGAGGAAAAAGATCACAGCGTTAACTGGGTGAACGATCACTTCATCTTCATGGATCACAGGCGTGAAGGCCCAAACACAATCGACAAGATACTTGAGGTGGCATCTGCGGCAGTCATGCGTATGGGTTGCAGATGCTTAGTCATTGATCCTTACAATTATCTTGAGCTTGACCAAACAAACAGGGAGACCGACAACATCTCCAGTATGTTAACAAAGGTACAACAGTGGGCGAAGTCCCACGAAGCACACGTATTTTTTATAGCACACCCAACGAAGATACATCAAGACCGACGCTCCAAGAGTAAGGTTGTTGTTACTGGCCATGACATCGCAGGTTCATTCGCCTGGTTTGCAAAGGCCGACATCGGTCTCACAGTCTGGCGTCATCCTACTGATGAAGAGCCACCAGAAGCACACGTGTGGAAGGTACGATGGAACTGGATCGGCAAGCACGGACACACTGCACTTCACTTCGACAAGACTACTACTCGATGGCAAGATCTATCACCAGAACTTGATGACTACGACTGGGACGTTTTCTAAACGCTTGATTAAATACTGTTGACGAGGTAGATTTTTTCATGTGCTACGGCTTCTCTGTCCGTACACAGTTAAAAGAAAAGCACGACTTCCTCCTCCGGTCTTAAGTGCTTCCCCTCACTGGGAGACTTCCTCGCTCCCACTGAGGGGTTTTTAATGTATGCTGTCCTGACCAAACTCTCCTAGCATCCTCAACTTTCCTAACTCCTCTTCGAGATCATCTTCCATTTCAAAGATACGTTGTATCTGTGGCAGAAGATTGTGTTCAATATTATCTCTTATTTCTGTCATCGTTTCGGGGTCTCGAAGATCGCTACGAGCATCGTCGTGGAGTTTGACTATTTCGACTAGCACAGCCAAGCACTCGTTAATCAGTGCGAGCATAGCGTTGTAATTAATTAGTTTCGCTACCCCAGCGTTGAGTTCCTCATCTGTGGGAAAGTGTGTGTCGTCCATTACATCCTTGCTCGACACTGGCTTGATAGATCCTCAAACAATTTGTCTAGCCGAAAAGTATAATAATTATATACGTTCCGCAGCCAGCCGGCATTATCGACACAAGTCACGTGTTGCATTGGCCCATTAGCTATGGATGGATTGTCCCAAATATCCATCGTAACAGATGGTGAGCAGTTCGGGTTGAGACATGAGTATAATTCCATGGCCTCTGACACAGAGATAGCTCCCACCCTGTGCCCCTTCATAAAGCAACGCCTTATGGCTTTGTTCCGTACCTGTCGTGCCTCCCTGGTTCTCATTGCTACCTCCTAAATAATGTTTAGATCTCGTAGTTCTTGCTCAGTGTATGTTCTTTGTTGATCTCTTTTTAGTTCGATTAACTTCCAACATTTGTTGTCGATCTTGGCACTCCCCTTAATAGCACTATAGTATTCTGGGTATGCATTCTCAAGGTTTACTAGGCTCCTCAATATGTCCTTGCCTACCCAATCATTTTGATTGTGTAATGATTTTTTGTAAAGGTCTATCGCCAGGTCTCGATAGGTAAGCTCAAACATATCAAAGGTCAAAGGCTCAGACTTGATGGCCTCGAACTGTGTGCTTGATTCGTATTCATCCCAGTACTCCCATCCATCGTGTTGCAAAGCCTCCATCGCCTTGGCACGTGCTTCCTCTTCTGAGGTGGCAACAAAGTCCCTGCCCCACTTGGTCATCTCAAATCCTGTAACGGCATAGATTCTACTTTTCTTCTTGGTCATTTTTATTCTCCTTTGTCTGCATTTCAAATACATTCGCCAACCTCTTCGGTATCACAACAGTGTCGTTGCACATACCACAGCACTGCCCATCCTTCACTGGCAATGCGTTGTTTCCAAATCCTAGAATTTTGTACCCACATATTACACACTGCATACTTCCTCCTTGTTTGATGTGTTCGCTACTATCACTTGGCCCAGTGTCGTGAGGGCTAACTTGTATTTATCTCTTAGCCTAACAGAAAGCCAACCCCCATCTTCAGTGTACTCATCCTCAAATATCCATGCGTTGCTAAGATTTGCCCTTATGTCTGCGAGCTTGACTTGCAAGGCTATAGGATTGTCGGCCACCCTAACCAAGTAATCCTTAAAGTAATCCTCATCGGGACGCTTACTAATTGCTACCACAGCATCGTAGATGATATCTCCGAACTCATCACGGATCGTTTTCCGTAGTCTCTTGCGAGATTTCTTGGGCTTGGTGTCCTCTATTGTGTCATGTAGTATTGCTACTATTTGGAAGACGTGTCCTAGTTCTTGCACACGATACGCAATGTCAGTAACGTGATCCATGTATGGCACACCTCTTTTGTCCACCTGATTATGGTGTACAATACGAGCCAACTTCTCAGCACGTTCAATCTTTTCCTGTATTGTCATACCCCCTCCTCGCATCGGCCAGTTAATTTCTCAGCTATGTGCAAAATGTTATCAATCAAATCACCCGCTGTTGTCATTGCAGATTCGATGTCTTCCTGACATTTTGGTATGTCACGTAGCCTCATGTCCTCTGGGTAGTCATCGGCATCGTAGCCATCAATCGTTTTCTTTAAGTCAACCGCATCAAAGTACAATTCTGCAATCTCTTCATCTGGCTTCACCTCTAATAATACAGTTGGTACACTCATACTTCCTCCTTTATGTCTGTTACTTGAGCCGACTGTGACACGTTATGAAAATCGTCAGTGTGCATCCCAAAGTAGGGATTCTGAAAGATTTTCGTGCCACTCTCGATAGAGGGGTTCTCGTACACCTTTGCCCCTGCCTTTATTCCATTCTCTGCTTCAACTCTATAGGTTTCTGTGATCTCCACCTTAACTATATACTTAGGCATTTGTTTTTTCTCCTTCGTAAGTGATTAAAATTTTACTTCTTTGGTGCAAGGACTAACTTGTAGTCGGTTGTTCAATAGCTTTGTGTACCTAGCCCACAGCATCCTGTCGGTAGGGTCAACATCACCGCTGATTCGCCACCACTCCTCGCTCTGTTTGTGGCCGTTGTGGTAACGGCTTTCCAGGTCAGCGATTCTTTCCCTAATCTCTGTGACACTTAGTTTTTTCGACATTTTTTTCTCCTCCCGTTAGCCGGGTGTTATAAATAAATAATTATACTTAGTCACTACTTTTAAACCACTGGGAAAGTTTTAATTTTCTTTCCAATTCTTTCTCTGCATCCCTCCAAATGAGAGTCATTGTGTCATCTGCTAGTGGCACGTCAACAAGCAAGTGTTCCTCTGTCTCATCGGAATAGAGTTTTACAGAGCTTGTACTGACTGTGCGGTTTGGGTAGAGTTGATCGAGCCATGCTTGATCTATTGGTTTGTTCATAATTAAAGCTCCTCTAAATTTAAATGTGAACTACTTGACCGAACTGATTGTTGATGAATCTTGGTTCCTTGCCTGTTGTTACCCACAAGACTGGATATCGAACAGTGGATCTGCTGACATATCCGTATCCATCTGTGAAGTATATCAAGCACCCCACGTCTACATTGTTCTCTTCGATGTAATCAAAGATGGGATCGAAGTTGGTGCCTCCACCACCATATACTTCGGCTGTTAAGTTATCTGCACCCCTGCCATCCCTGAGATGTACATCAAACCATGGCTCGTTAGTCTTGGGGTTCATGTGTACACGGCTATCTACATAGGACATCCTTATTTTGTTGAGTCGCATATCTTTAGCCATCCTTACAATGTTACCCAAGTATGCTCGATGCTCATCTGTTCCCACTGATGCAGAAGAATCTGTGCAAGTATAAAGAACGCTGTTGTTCTTCGAGCGACCAGGTAAATAATTTCCTGACTGAAGAAATCTTTTGTTTGGCCGTTGGTAACTCAGACTACTTGAGTAACTCTTCTTGAGAAACGCTTGCACCTGAGTCAAGGGCTTGACTCTATCGTTGCTGTGACCAAGGATGTTCTCGCACCATCCACTACCAGATCCCTTGCCGATACCCTTCTCTAGTACTGCACCACGATTGGCTATCTGCTGTATCCTCTCCATCTCCCTCTCTAGTGACTGTTGTTGGCTATGATCAGTCTCTAAGTTAGGTGGCAACTCTGGGGGCAATGGCATTATTTGTCCGTAGTCCCCTGGGTATGTGCCACCTTCGTTGCTCTGCCCACCCTGTGACTGACTCTCGCTTTGACCCTCTCCATCACTCTCATCTCCTTCCTCTCCCTGTCCCTCTCCCTCTCCCTGTCCCTGCCCCTCTTGTTCCTGTTGGGGATCGGGATCGTGGCCCGTGAGAACCATGTCGATGAACACGCTGTCTGCATCCCAACTGCCGTCCGAATACTTGGGATCTACCAACACATCTTCTGGCACCTGTATCAAAGAGTGTGGCCTGACACCTCTATTGATGTCACCATTGATTACGTAATCACACGCAATATTATACAGCCTATGACACTCTTCCTCAGTCATCACTATATCTTTGAAGAATCCATTCTGGACTTTATTCCAGATTTCTATGATACGAATGTGATGTCCATGCAGAATATGAGATGCCTCATGTACTAAAATGTACGCTATGTGTCCGTCCAACCTACCCCAAAGTCCGCTTGTATTATAAAAGATACTGCGACCATCGGTTGCCATCACTGGAAAATTCATTCCATCCAATGGTTCCTTCAGTGGCATCCCACCCAGGGTAACTGGAACAACTGGATCAGTGAGCATCATCTCTGATTTTATTTGGATGATTTTGTTTTTCATTTCCTCATGCTTAGAACTCATAATTAAATCCTCCTGCCTAAGTATAATTATTTATGACATGAACCGGTCCAACGCTTCAACTCCCGTATCTACTGAATCCTTGATTTCGTTCAGTTGTTTCTTGACTTCCTCTCTCTTGCTGTCATCCTCTCCCGACAGTGCCGACCTTGCATCACGCAGATCACCATCCCCCAGTTCCTTCATGTGATCTATAAGTTTGTGAATCTTTTCTGCACCATCCTTGAGTCCCTCGTTCTGTAGTGTATCGCACAGATGTACTGCATCATCAGCCATTCTTCCTAGTCGCTTGATCCCTTTCTCCTTCGGAAGGGTATTGCCTGTGCGATTATCTCCAGGTGTAAACTGATAGTCATCCATCCTCTGTATGATATCGGTAACTTCACCCTGCATACGTTCAGCTACGCTATTGAGAACATTAGTGACTCGTTGCTTTTGATCTCGCATGAGATTTTCTACAGCTTGATCAACCATATCGTGTCCCTGCTCCATGTACGGCAGTGCCACAATCTCACACTCCCACCTACACTGGTCACGTATCTCCTTCGTTGATTGGTTGTAATGTTCCTGATGTCGGCCAGCCAATTTGATCGCACCCTCTGCTCTGATCCTTGGCCATTGACTTAGCAACTCACTCTCACACGCTTGTTCAAATTCCTTTCTGAGCATTTTTATTTTCTGCTCAAAATCTGGTAACTTGCTACGCATAATTACGTACTGTACACCACTTTCTTTGTAGCCCCTATCGCTGATCTTAGAATCTGACCACACCCAACACTCGCTTTTGATATAGCCTCTGGCTCTGGCTTGTATCGCTCGCAACCTAGCAGTTACACTTGGCTCTACCAAATTGACCATGCCTTGTGTCATATGCTTGTCCATGCCCAGTGCATCGGCACCTGCATCGGACAACTTCCTGTCTACCTTTTGGAATCCAGGTAGTCCAGATTCAAACCTTACTTGCACGCACTGTTCATAAAAGTTTCCTATATTCATAGCTCCCCCCCCTAAAAGAATAATTCTTTGTTGTCTATAATTATTTTTGCGAACTCCGCTTCCTCTCTTACCTTTGGGTTGGCTTTCTGTGCGAGATAGTAGAACGCTACTCGCTGTTCGGCCCCAAAGTTTCTTACGAATACTGCGAACTTATCGAATTGAGTATGATCGTGAGCGAGTCTCTGAGACAACGCTATCATCATGCTGATCACTCGTATCGCATGAAGACCTTCCCTGTCTGCATCTCTCATCTCTGCAATCTTATCCCTATTCTCTGGGGTATCTGGGTGATCTATCAAGTCATCCAGGTCTCCCCAATCCTCCGCTGTTTGCCATACCTGCCACAGTGTCTGCCCTGCAATGAGTCCTATCCTTCCTATGACAGTGGCATATGCAATGGGATCTTCTATCGTCATCCCACTATGGATCATGCGATTACTCAGTCCCTTGAGAGTTCTCGCTGTGGCAAATGGTTCCCCAGGATTTTGCTCTTGCTCTCTCGTCTGTGTGAAAGCAAAGTCATCCCCGAAATATTTACAGCAAGCTATAATTATTGGATGCAAGCTGTGTCCCTCATACTCTAGGAATCCAGTACTATCATTGGTCACCATGTACCTCTCTGTTCTACTCGTAAGGTCATCTGTTATGGAGTGAGACGATGAGTTATGTCCCTCACCATTACCCATCAAGACAAGCAGAGCGTGTTCTGGCACAAGCCAGTCATCGAGTTGCCCCTCGTTAGTCATCTGAGACCAACACTTAAACAGGTTGTAGTTCTTGGCGAACTCATCGATGAGGATCGCACCCTTCCAGTTTGGATCACGTGGAAATAATTCCAGCAAGATTTTTTTATACCTACCTTCGCTCAACTCTGGCATGGTTACATCCCACTCATCCCACGTACTTGGGTTGAACATGATCAGACCAAACTCACCCTTGCTTGGATCAGCGTGTCTGCCTGATTCGTGGTAGTCTACCACTGTGTCCATGCCGTACACTTCTTTGGCAAGCACATCGACTGCTTCCCTACTTGCGTGTGTCTTACCTACTCCATTGGCACCTAAGAATATGATGCCAGACTTACCCATGGTGTGTCCGTTTTCCTTGCACACTGCCATGTTTGTTCGGGCTACCTGACACATCACTCTTGACATATCGCTTGGCCCGATGGTTGCTGATACCCCTGCTGTTTCACTCATACGATCCTCTCTTTGTTGTAAGGCTCATTGGCCTTCGTGAAATAAAATGTGGTAAATTACCACGTCCCTCCTGCTACTAAATAATTACTACTAAATATAATTATTCTTTACATCTTTACAAAACACGACTGGACATTACCCAGTCAGTCACTATCATACGGCTTCTCTGCATAAGTTGTTATGTCTTTTTCGAGTTGCTTCATCCTGGTTGTAAGAGCGAGCATCCTTTTACGTAGCTGTGCCTCTTCAGGATTATTCCATGTCTTTCTTTCACAGCATTCACATGGACTCATTCTGCCATCGAACCAGTTGACTCTATCCTCTATCCTTTCGGTAGACCTACGAACAATCCCTGCTACCAGACTAAGGGCTTCCTTATGCTCTTCATCTTTCCGTCTCTCAGCTTCCCAAGATTCGCTGTGTTTTTGCCATCTACTTTTCATACTCCCTCCCTCGGTAAAAGAATTTTACCGGCTAAAGATTATTTATTTATTTACTGACGGGCCGGCTACCCGTACGCCCGACTCGTAACATGCCTACTAATTGTTGATGCACTTCCCGAATACCCAAGTCCTCTAGGTTTTTCAGGAAATTTTCTAGTCGTTCTATCGTGTCGTACTCCTCGTACCTCCCACTAATATCCTTAACTATTTCCTGT
>Ga0110931_1000953_pt1 | contig 10590 bp, 17 predicted proteins | sample 4_EtaG_FD_79333 | JGI IMG/M metagenome (GOLD analysis project Ga0110931, IMG submission 79333) | Marine viral communities from the Subarctic Pacific Ocean - 4_ETSP_OMZ_AT15127 metaG (version 2) (version 2) | ecosystem: Environmental > Aquatic > Marine > Oceanic | place: Pacific Ocean | collected... | reverse complement strand
GAAATGACATTAATGGATGCATTTAAAAGAAATCCTGACGCCGATCCAGAAATTTACGATGAGGAAATCCTCGTAAACATACCCAGTCCCTCTGACCGAAAAAATAGAGTTACCGCGCAGATAGGGTTCACTATGACAATAGGCGATACGGTATTTGAATATAATGAGTGGATACCAATTCACCTGTATAAGGCTAAGATTTCTCGCAACAACGGAGAGGAAGACGATTCGTCTATGCCAAAATGGGTCTATGATAAAATGATGAAAGAGCAAGAAGAACAGGATGAATAAACAAATAATAGAAGCTGAACTGAAACGATTGGACGAAGATCAGCTACGGTTACTGCGAACGATGTTAAAGAGCGGCGATGACTATTCAGCAGGCGCCGATAATCACATAGACCAGCAAGCACTGCTGAACTTAATAAAGAATGATTTCATCGAATGGGTAGACGATTGGCGAGATCATGTTCGACTAAAAGCAAAAGCTCATTCAGCAAATAAGCTAACCTACGAGTGCCCACTATGCGTTAAGACACATAATGGTGGAATTTGGGGACAAGACCTCAGTCTTTGCGAAGAATGCTTACGCGAAAGTCGCGAGAGTGACGAAGCTGAGTTAGATGAGGCACGAAAAATGCGCGAACGTGCTGAACATGACTTCATCGTCTCAATGAAACGACATTAAAAGAAGCGAGTAGAGATGAAAACTGAAAAGACGTTCCTCGAACATCTGCCGCCCGATCAGCTGGTGCCAATTGAGACGGTGGAACACTACACTGGCCTAGCAAAGCGGACGATCAGTCGGTATTGTCACGGCAAGCACGTTAGTGGTCGGAAGTTGGCATACTACGATTTCGGCAAGCGGGAAAAACGATTTAAGGTAAGGGATATCATTGAGTTTGTTGAGGATCTTCGTCGCTAGCGAAGGTCTTCAACAATACATCTTCGATGTTGCTACTTGCGTCCTGTGGATGTAAGTAGGTCTGCGTGGTGCGGATATCGGTATGGCCCATCCGATCACGTACGTCTTCGATAGAAGTGCCAGCACGCAATAGCTCCGTGCAAAAGGTGTGCCGTAGGGAATAGAAGGTAAGCTTATCCTGCTTTGGAAAGCCAACCCATTGCAGATGCTTTTGGAAAGCATCGTTAAGCACTCTTGCACCTAAGGGCTTGCCGTGCTCAATGGCTCCATTGACTCTGCCACTGGGAAATACAAAAAACGTCTTTATCTCTGCCGCCTCTTGGCGCTCTCTCTCTTTAATAAAGTAGTTGCAAAGGTCGGGGTTCATGCCGAGCCATCGCTCCTTGGTCCCAGTCTCTTCATTGTCAATGTCACTCTTAGGTGACCAAGCTCTACCAAGGGGCGAAATGACTTGCCCGATATACAAACGTCGTTCATCGATGTGCACATGATCCCACGGCAACCAGACTGCTTCTCCGTTTCTGAGACCCGCCCACAGGCCCAAGCGAAAGGCAAGAGGAAAGCATCCACGCATCGTCGTCTGCTCGGGCTTAAGGCGCACCATGCGCGTCTTAGCCAGTTGGCTTTCGTGGACGCTTGCAACATAGTTGATAAGGTCTTGTCGCTTCATAGACCAGCGCTTGCGGCCAATCGGGTCTTGGCTGGGCTTGGGTAGTATACCTTGGGATACATACCGCTTTACACTCGCGTAGCTAATGTTCAGCGCATCCATCACATCCGATCTATGGAGCACCTCTGGTAATTCTTTTAGCTGTTCGATATTCACCGAGAGAAGAATATGAGGCTTACGGCGCTCCTTGCGCTCGTATTGCAACTCTTCGTTTTCCGCATTGCCCGTCCAGTTCAGCATAGCCTGTGCTATGTGCCTTGGCAACAGAACGCGCTTTATGTGCTTGGGCCGTGAGGGAACGGAGACCGTGATTTTGTCTTTGGTGTCCGTTACATCCTTGGCTGGATTTTCGCGCATCATGCCCAATCTGACCGCAGTGTCAGCAATCAGATTGAAGGTGATCAGCCAGTGCTTGCGCGTCTGTGCCTTGCGTCCTTGCTGACGCATCGATCGGAGATGTGCCTCAATGTCGCGGCGGGTCAGTTGCAGGTTGGAATGCTCTTCTCGTATCCAAGCCTTAACTCGCCTAAATAGGCGCATCTTATGCTGATGGCCTTCGGATAACTCATCTTTATCGCCCGATAGGTCAAGCTTGGTATCTGAGTATTCTTCTTCAATTAGGCCCCAATCGATTGATTGTTGACCCTTGTTTTCAACCTTGAGGTTGGCCGCGTAAATTGGGAACGCCCGTGCCGCCACATCTTGATCTAAGTAACCTTGGCTTACCCATAGATCAACTTCTTGTGGTGGTGCGGTCTGGGATTTAGATTTATTTTCAATAGTCTTTGCGGTGAGTAGGAAATCTTCGGCGTCATTTAAGTCATCAAACCAAAGTTTTCGTATTTCTTTTTTTCCATCTATTTCTAGGTTAAAATGTACTCGGTACGTTGTTTTTTTTACATATTTACGAGTTTCGATGAATGCCATGGCCAATTTCTCCTCAATTATCGGGAGTCGTACGGGAGTCGTACGGGAGTGAAAACGCTAAACGGGAGTCAATCGGGAGTGAAATTGACCTGCTCTATTGTTCACCCATGTTGTCAGATGCACGTTCATGCACCTTACGCTTATCGTATAATATACTATACCATGAGCTTCATAAGCAACTATTTTAAGGGAATTTAGCACAAATAAAAAAGCAACCCCCTGCCGTAGCAAGGGGTTGCAAGAATGGTGGCTCCTCCCAGAATCGAACTGGGGACACAGGGATTTTCAGTCCCCTGCTGGTTATATAAAAAACAATATGTTACATATTATCGGGAGTCAATCGGGAGTATAGCTAAGTTGTAAACAACATTTCAAAGACAATATCAAGCCCTTCTACTGAAAAGTAGTGGGGCCTTTTTATTGCATCGAACAGGTTCGACAATCTAACCATGAGGGCTACCATATGGGAAATGAACCATAGGAGCTACCATTTTAACGAGAGGATAAAAGGATGAAAACGAACGTCTCAGCATACATACAAGAGGCATTAGATGTAAAGGAATGCGAACTCGGGGAAATCTACAATGGCAACCACCACTATGAAGATTGCGACATGAACCTCGAACTAAATTGCCTCAAGGCACAAATCAAAGTGGACATCGATGCTTTACGGCAGCGGTACCGTGAAATCGAAAGCTATCAAACCTACGCTCACATCGCCCATACCTGTGGGCACTGGGTATTGGCGAACGGGTTAGAGGAGGCCGAAGCACACATTACGCTTGCCGCTGGACCCGCGCACATCAAGGAATTCGGATACCAAATATGCAAGTTCTCTCGGCCAGTATCAGAGGGTGGAATAAACAAGAGAGTATTCAACGAACTTATTGACTGTAGAAATTGGTCCACGAATTCCACTGATAGCATTCCGTGTAATAACAGTGCCGAGTCCCTATTGGCCCATCCTGTTTACAATTCGATCCAAGCTTGCACTATAAAAGAAGAAGACACGTTATTACACGGAAGGCACTAAAATGATTGACCATGCACTCGCGTATACGTATTGTAAATATTGAACACACACTCACGAGAAGAAAGACTATGATAGAGGACGCATAATGGCTACAGCGACATATAATGGCAAACAGGTCTATTCACAAGATCGTTCTACCACTTATTGGTTCACGCTTAATGGAGTGGCGTACGGTACGAGGGAGTTTGAGTCCGAGGAATATGGCATATCAGAGCAATGGGCAGACGATGAAGATGTAGATGAAGACGATCTTGAAAATTGTATCGTTGATTGTGATGGTGCCCCATTAACTGAGGGTGATTTTCTGACGATTGCAATACGCAACACAATTGAAATTACGGACGAAATGAGGCAGAGTAAAAAGGAGGTATAATGACTGAAACAATTACGATCACCCATCTTGAGACAGGGAAACTCCACCCAGTATATGTGCAATACGACGGCCAATTGACAACACAACCGGCGTTTGTAGAACACGATACGAGAGACAATACGCTGGTCGCTGGCTACAGTGGCGAGATCGGTGGTGGCGTACCGGAAGACGTTTGGAACGGCAAGCGGCGGCGATATAAAATTTCTCCAGATCTAACGGAGAACGAGATCAATACCCTGCTGGACGAGGTTGGGTCGATGCTGTCAGCCGACGTTGAAGCGGACGTTGAGCAACTTTGCGAATTTCGCACTACAGATTCGCACGGCATATATGTCGTGGGAGATTGGATGGAAGGCATCGACCCGTGCGAGGAGTACGGCATCACCGCCGATACGACCGATGATGAGTTGCAAAAGATCGCCACCGACATGGTCGATTATGCGACAGGCGAGGGGGCCACGATTACCGGCGTCGCTGAATATTGCGAGAATTTGCGCGATGAATTGAAGGAGGAGGATTAGCCATGACGGAAAATCTACGAGGACGGCGAAGTTCGTTAATATCACCGTCTAAAAAGGTGATCATCGACGAGCTAGTAGCGGGCTATGATCCTTGCGATTTATTAGGCATCACTGCCGACACCACCGACGACGAAATAATTACAATCGCAGACGACGTAATGGCTTTTGCAGTCAACAACGGCTTCACGATAATACAGAGCGACCGATTTGCCAAAGATGTGTTGGACGAGGTGCAGGATTATTGCGTTGGATTGCGTAACCAATTGCAGGCCATGACGGCAGAGAATGCAACGTCGGCCAAGCTCGAAGATGAACTCGCGTCAGAAAGAGCCTTGGATAACGAGGGCGCATAATGACCGAAGACGAGCGACAGCACTTTGACAATGCGAAACATGCGGTCAAGGGTGCGAGAAAGATGATGCAAGAGTATCTGGTCGGCGTTTACGCTTGCATGGGGAGTGGAGATGGCAAGATGATAGCGGCACACGTAAGGGAGCGGCTCAACCAGATCAGTCATGTGATGGCACAAGCCGACAGGGAATTAGACAAACTGGAGAACCAACCATGACTACATGGCAGCAAGAAGAAAAAAATAAACAGGCTCGACTCGAAGAGGAATTTCGCACAGAAGTAAAAGAGTTCTTAAAGAAGGCGGTGAGGCGCAAATACAAGCCATCTCTACTGTTTGCAATGCACATCGATCAAATCCGCGAAGATTATAATTTCAAGGATGAACAAAGAGAGCACGATACCATTGCTCAAATCGCAGAGCAAGTTGAAAACACTGCAAGGTCCGTCAAAGAAACGGCTGAAGAAAATGCCTTTCTTGCCAAACCTCAACGGCAACCACGAAGCATAACAGAGGCATGGACTCAATATGAAAACTCAACAACAAATAGTTGACATGCTGGATAGATTCGCAGAGACTGAAATACGAAATGACCTTGATTCAGCCAAGGTCGGAGGCATATGCTTGGCATTGGATTGGGTTTTAGATCGGGTTGATACAGAAGATGTAGTCTCTGAACTGACTAATCAATAAGCACGTAGCGAAGTGTTTGGAATTCATCCAAACCAACATAACACGGAGGTAATGGCAGATGCCTGCACAAATTGAAATGCGCGAATGTATTGTCTTTAGAGAACGGAACAATTACGCAGTGTGCTATGAGGCTGAGCTTCCGCTGCCTTTGTGTCCACAGCTGAAGGAAGACATCACATATTGGTATGCCGGAGACGACGATTACTCACTTGAAGCAACTAATCGGCGCGTAAATAAAGATGCATATCATAGTCCCACGATATCCGAAATGGACCAAATATCAAAAGGGAAAGATCCTAATCGTAGGCACCTTAATTGGCGGCGTATTGCAATTGACGACATTGAACATCCGCTGCTAAAGCAACAGCTAGTCAGAGAACGTGATATTAGACAGCGAAGGATAGACAACAGAACAGCGCCAGAAGATCGTCCAGTAGTCTCAGCATCGATTCTGCGTGGATTAAAATTAATTACAGCACATATGAGCGAAGCACTGGAGTGGACCGAGATGGCACTCGCTGCTGCACGCGCTGATGACTCACATTTTCGTGCGAGTGCACACAACATGAAACCTTCGTCTGGGGTGCGCATGAAATACGGAGCAATGGATTACTCTATGCTGTTTTTTCAGTGTAAAGACAAAAAAGATTTTACTATCCTCAGAAAAACAGCATATCACTTCTCTGAATTACAAATACAATCAAAATTGAGTTCTGAGAAAACGATACTACACGGCCTATGGCTTATGCGCAACTACCTTACTGACATCTCAGAGGATAGAGAGCCAGATGCTGTAGTCAGCTATAGCGCACTGCACAAAGATAGTGTCGGGACTAAGGAGGATTTACATGCCGCAGCCGTGTGGTTGATGCAATCATGCGCTTGGGCCGAAGCCAATAAGAAGCTTAAGGAGGCAAAAAAAGTAGCATAATGAACAACGACATACTATTAGACGATAAAAAAGTCGGCAGCATCGAAGAGAACGAAGGTGGCCAGTTTGAAATCCACGACGTTTATGGGGAACAAGTTGGACATCTCGCATACAAGTCACGAGAGCAAGCCGAAGAGCACGTCACAGGGCACTTAGAGTGGCTGGCTCACGTTGCAAGCAGGGACAATGTGGTTCATGGCTTTACGCAAATGGCCAAGGGCCACATTGAGGAATACAAGAACTTATTATCCACTGTTAACAGTAAGTAGGTTAGCAGCGCTTAGTTGAACACACACACACTCACAAGGAGATCAACATGTCCGACATCACTACGCAAGAGCAGTATGACGAAAAAATTCCCGAATGGATCGAGGATACTCATCAGCTGAAGATGCTGGAATATGCCCTTGATTCGATACGCGAGGGAGGATCCATAAATATGTACGGCGGGGCCGAGGCACTGCAGCAAGTCTATCCGGATCTGGAGAATCAGCAAGCGCGTGAGATGCTGCTATTTTGGATGGCCGCTTTCAGCTTTCGGCACAATTTGGTGGGTCAGTAAATGCCTTTTCATCGCATAGCATCCGGAGGGCTACTATGGTATATTTGAGAGCCCTGTCAGATGACACCCACCATAATAGGAGAATTTAAGTGCCCGTTTCACCGAATGAAGTCGCTCGACGCTCGTATTTATGTGGCCTCAAAGGACACAATGGACTACCGAATAAAATGGTTATCTGCGACTTGGAAACCAGCATAAACAATCATACATCTGATGCAGTCTTTCGTGTATGGGCACATACTGGATTTCCTGACGAGCAACAGGATATAGCTGCCCAGCTTGAAATGAATACACGCTCTAAAATGAAAATAGATTGCTTCAATAAAATGATGCACGACGACGTTTGGTTGCCTCCAAATGATGACAATCATGACGAAGGCGAATCTTTCGCGTAATTAGATAACTTCGCACTATAAATAAATAAGGGGCTCCTATAAAATGGGGGCCCCTTATTTATTACCCACAGCTGCAATGCATACCTTCTGTTATACCCAATTAATACAAATATATAAAAAAAATTGATTATTTCGCCACAAACGGCAAATATGTTAATGGTTGTTAACGTGAATAGTGAGACAGTCGTTGCTATCGTATCATATACGTATTACCTTAACGTAAGGAAAGAGAAAGGAGTTGGGATATGCCCCTTGGAAACCCCAGTAGACTGAAAGAGTGGTTACATTTTCATAATTTTACTGCCATTTCCCTAGCTGATAAAATTAAGGTATCACGGCAGACGGTGGCTAAGATTGTCAGGAAAGAATTTGAATCGGTAAATGTCAAAACAATACAAGCCATCGTTGACCACACGGGGCTGACTTGGGAGGATATTTGCTCCGAAGTTCCTACGCTAACGCACCGCCGATCTGGAAATAGATTCGTTGATGAAATTTTGTCGAACCTAATTCGCGACCTACACGAAGAAAATACGGTGCGGCGCTATAAAAAATATATCAGCAAGGATTTTCAATGCACTTCACCGCACTACTTTCAGGCTGGCTTGGCAAGGGTTGGCGAATTGTGGCACATAGATGAGGGTCAAACCATTAACGGCGAGGTAATTGACTATAGCAAAGGGTGGGTAGACTGGCCCACAATGTGCAGATATAATCGCCCAGAGCAAGATAGCGAGGACGGCGAATTAGTGCATCCCGACCGATTTGTGAACATTGAATCCATTGATATCATATGCACACCCGACACCCGACCTAATTCAAAAGAGGTTTTACTCGTGTCAAAATCTATTTGGCATGAAGAGCAACAGCTACGCAAAATGCCGCTAACCATGGTTCGCCTAACCTTCGAGAATACGGTAGTCGAAGCATCCATCGATCTACCGCCCAAGATTGTTAGCTGGTGGTGGTGTGAGTTACCAACCATTTAAATACTGGCAGGTATTATTTATGTACAGAAACGACAATCTCGACTACGTGGGGTATGATACGAGTAAACCCATGAGCTATGTGGAACAATCATCAGACAGATTCACAGGTAACGCTACAGCCGATTCGACCATTGACGATTTCATCTTTCAGTTAAAGAGATATTTAGCAAGCCCATGGTCTAGTAATTATGCTGCCTTGTATAGATATTTTACACATATTCACACAAGCAGTTTATTTCTTCACCTCATAAGCGAAGACGAAAAAATAGAATACTCATTAGACGTCTCTACTATACTCCGCGAGTTCGTAGGGCAATGCAATCGCTATGATGAGGCATTTATTAACGCTACCAAAATAGACCAATCTCAACTCGCAAGTCATCGTTTTGCTGAATATTTCTCCGACTATCTCAATGATGAAACAAACAGTCACTTGCGCTTACTGCATATTAAAGGTCTTCGCAGCTGGCCAGAACGAGCACGCGATACAATGGATGTGCTTATTTGTGTGGTTAAATTTACTTTTAACGAAAATGACTTATCCGGTATCCAACGTTTAGACGTATATGTCAATAAGGCTAACTATCTTAACTGCTTGCAAGATGGTACCCGCACTGCCGATGCTCAGTATTTTGTGCATTTAGCCGCTTCAAACCATGGCGATATAACTGAAACTATGGCGATGTGTAGTCGTGATTGCAAAGTGGTTAAATATGATTCAATAAACACGCCTCGCGACTCCAATCTAAAACCATCGGTGTCTATGCCAATGTCTCAGTGGTTGGAGTACATGCGTATCTGCAAGTCCACGCACGAACATTCGTACGAAGACGCAACATATGAAACAGTGTTAAGAACTGACGAATTAACGCGCATCAAAGGTGTTTTGCGCTATCGATATTTAGGCCGCTGGCCAAATAATATGGACACCATAATAGAAGCAGAGCCTTCCTTTGCCCAGCTTCCCAATGATGGCTTGGAGCGCATGATTGAGTATCCATTTGAGTATGATATACACTACGATCTTTCCGGTCTAATTCATCGATTTGAAATCCATAGAAACATAAATGAGGTTTCTGCTTGCTATCAGATAGATGAGGATATTATTTCTAGGACAATCAATGAAGCGGCTGCAAATGTAATAGAGCAAAACCGAGTCGATTTAGCTGAAGATATATTTGGTACATTAGAGCGCCTATTAGAAAAAGAGCGAACCGATAATACAATTAAGCGCGTTAGTGATCGTCTCCAAGAATGCACTTCTTTGAATCGAGATGAAACTGCCAAGCTCTTAGGTTCATATCTTGCTCAAGCTATAAAATAAAAAAAGGGTAGGGACATTGTCCCTACCCTTTCATGTCAATAAATGTCGTTTTTTTATTGGCGACCTACCGCAGCAGTGAATCGCTGCCGTTGCAACTCTGACTGACTAACCATCGACAGTTGAATTAGCACGCACTCATTGTCGTCGTCCTCTTCAATTTTGGCAATCCACGCAGTGTGCCAAATTAAATTCATTTTGATCATAATTGGATCTGGCCGCTGATTGTGTTGCAGCTGCGCAATTGTTTCCTCTACTGCTATCCTGTCTTGTGGATCCAGTCGATCTACCAGCGACTCGCCTTCGATTGAATTGTCGACATCCTTATGACGCTTACTGTCATATGTCACAATCCCATCATGCATTAGCAGTGTTCGGATCCACGAATTGGCCTGTGCGAATGTGCAGGGATCTGTTTTTGATGTTTTTTCTACTGAGCCTCCAACATTACTCTCGCCAGTTCCAATAATCAAATAATCAAGTGAAATTCCCAACACCTTAGCGATCCTGATCGCCGTCGTGCTGTTAACTCCATTGACTCTACCTTTCTCAATTCGGTTGATTGTCGACTGAGGCACTTCGGCTTCCATGGCAACCGCTCTCTGCGACATGCTTTTTAATTCTCGCACCTGCTTGAGTCGATCTCCCCAATTATTTGTCATATTTAACTCCTTTGTTGTAGGCCTTTTGCAATGCTATGCGCTATTTTCAGTTCTCAAATAGTGCGTATACTACATATATCACACACTCAAGATACAATCAGTAAATGAATTAATCAAGGCCATTATGCTAAAAATGACGTTTTTAGCGATGAAATATTGCTTTTTATTGCAAAAAAAGGAAATAATGATTCATTTTATGCAACAAGCCACTTGACGGAGGTGATGCAATAAATATATAT
>Ga0110931_1000951_pt1 | contig 10597 bp, 19 predicted proteins | sample 4_EtaG_FD_79333 | JGI IMG/M metagenome (GOLD analysis project Ga0110931, IMG submission 79333) | Marine viral communities from the Subarctic Pacific Ocean - 4_ETSP_OMZ_AT15127 metaG (version 2) (version 2) | ecosystem: Environmental > Aquatic > Marine > Oceanic | place: Pacific Ocean | collected... | reverse complement strand
TGAGCAAAAAAAATCGGCAGGGTGGAATGGTGCAGCTGTAGTAAGCGTTGCCCTTCTATACCAAGCGTGGAGGATTATAGGATTTCCGGGCGGGTATCAATGGGCAGAATGGTGGGAACACGAGGCGTGTTTCGGTGCAATAACGTTTTTTGTAACTATTTTTTACGCACAGCTAAACAAGCTGTGGAATAAATACTAACCGTAGGGGATTGAAAATGGAAAACAAAAAAGAAATACTGTTACCGGAAGTTGGAAAAGGTAAAAATGAAGCTGATATTGAAGAAACTTTAGTGGAACTAAGGCAAGAGGCGCAGCAACGCCAACAGCAACTATTAACGAACGATGCTCTATATAGAGATATAATAGGCCGAATATCAGCTTTAGAGTGGGTAATTAAACCTAAAGAAGAGGATTAAATGGAACATTTAACTCAAAATTGGGAATATATCTTAGCAGCATTTTACGCGATAGAAAAAATAGTTAAACTAACGCCAACTAAACATGATGATATAATAATTGACATTATAGGCCGTTTTATTTTTAGAAAACCCAAATAATAAAATAGCCTGAAGGGAACCTCTAAAGGGAACCTCTTCAGGCTATTTTGTTATTTGGAAAAATCTATATTGTTTGCTTTCAATAACGAATGTAGCCGTTGTATTTCCCAATTTAAACGAGATATGTGATTTAAATATCTCGTAGATGCGGGAATTTTTTCTTTTTGCGGTAAGGGAACTTGCCTGTCTGTTCGTTTCCAAACAACTTCGTTATTACCTCGTTTATTTTTCCTGCTAGTCATTGTTTTATCTAACATGCCATAGTCATATAGCTCCCTCAGTCTGGGCCTGATCGTATAAAAAAGATTGTCAGGATCTGCTCCCAATTCTTTTGAAATTAACATCGTTGCTTCAAATCCAGTTATTCCAATTACATTATAGGGATCTCTAAGAAATAACTCTAAAACCTTGTTATGCCATTTTCTAAGTTTTGGGGTAATTTTTTCTGCTGCCTGTTTTGAAGTGTAGCGGTCTGTAAATCCAGCGTGTTCAGGATAAACCATGTTAGCCGTTCTCCTTATTAGGGAATGTAGCAGGATGCAAGATGACGTGTTGTTTCCAGTTTTTCCATGTCATAGTATGATAATCGCCAACAGAATCGCGGAACCAATTATATTTGTTATATCCCAAGTCGGTATGGAACCCCAGCCTATGCCAAAAGGGATAAACGCCTATCCGATTCCATAATTGGGATTGGACCATTTTTAAGTATACATCAAAAAAATCATCCAAATCTAAAATATTACAATCCCAATCCAAAGCCTGACCTAACACATCTGAGTCGTAAACAGTATGCCCCTGCGCCTTGCTGGCTTGATGGTCTATTCCCCATTTGTGCAAGCTGGCAACACTGTGAGAAGTAGAATCTGGGTCTACCGCATCGCCATGCGGATGATAGGTAAATGTTTGTCTTGTGTTTGTAGTGAAGTAGCATGGAACCCCCAACAGCATACGGGTTTCATACATTCTGGCTATGACCACAGGGTCAATTTTTTCTGGAAATGTAAATTCATCAGGTGAGATTACATTTCCCGTGTAAGGCCAATTTGAAGGATATGGCGTATTAGACATCATAAAATTCTCCTATAAAAAAAGGCCCAACCAAGCCTCTCCCCAGAGTATTTGGTTGGGCCAGTGTGACAAATGGTCCCCTACAGTTTAACGCATGGCGGTCCAATCAAGGTAGTCCTTTGTACCTTGGTATCCCAAAACGTGGCTTTCACGTTTTACCATACTCCCGTACCCATTTATCACAAGGTTTGAAATTCTGCCGTTGCTCCTATCCAATATAACGGTACTGTTCCCGTTGGTCCATTCCGCTGCTTAACAAGTAGTAGCTCTGAATAGTCTGATGCTATATCCACACCGTTGACCTGCTCTATGCCATAGTGCGGAGGTCTGTGCAAAAGCATTACAACGTCTGCGTCCTGTTCTATGCTCCCAGAGGATCTAAGATCGCTCAGTTGTGGACGTTTGTCTGATCTGGATTCGCAGTCTCTGTTGAGTTGGCTCAATGCTAATATCGGCACTCCAAATTCCCGCGCCAGCAATTTTAACTGGCGACTCGCTTCGGATATTCTACGATACTCGTCCTCGCTGCGTTCTCCGCTCATTAGCTGCAGGTAGTCAACAACTACTAAGTCCAGAGGCTTTTGGCGAAACAATCGTCTGATTTCACCGCGCAATGTAAAAGGTGTCAAAGATGGCGAATCATTTATTATAAAATCGTAATTTACAAGAGCTTTAGAACCCTCGCTAATAGCCACTATATCGGACTGAGAAAGCCGTTCCCCTTTGCTGGTGTGACCTGTCCGTATGTGCGTGAGAGGCACACTGGACTCTATTGATAGCATACGCTGCGCTACTTGTATCCTGTCCATCTCAAGGCTAAATAACGCCACGCGGTTATTGCGTTTTAAAGCCTCTCTTGTGATGCTTAGAGCCATAGCTGTTTTGCCAATGGATGGACGTGCGGCTAATATGTACAAATCACCCTTTGCTAATCCTCCAGTACGCTCATTAATTTCAGGGAATCCAGTATCAACTCCCAATAGTCCCCCGCCAGCTTTGGACATAGTATCAAAATGGTCCAAAGCCCCTTCTATAGCCGTTTCAACCTGTATACTATCTACGTGAGTTTCTTGGTTCAATGCAACAACGTCATCAAGAAAGGCAGCACTGCGCTCTTTCAAATCATTCGATTTATCGCTAACTTCAGCTATCTCACCTTTGAGGCGATCTGTAAACCATCTTCTGTTCGCTAAATCCAGTACGTTTTTAGAGTGATGCTTGACGTTGCTGACGCTTGCCGATATGCTAAACAAAGATCCTAACAGGCTGTAGTTTGCGGCAACCTGCTTGTCTTCTTTTTCTAGTCTGTGTATCAGAGCCGCCATGTCGTTTTCTACATTGTTTTGAGCGTTATAAACAATGGCCTTAAAAATGCTGGCGTGTTCTGGATAATAAAAATGATCTTCATTCAAGATACTGGCAGCAGTCCACACCGCCTCACCAGACAGCACACAGGCGGCTAGTACCGCCTGTTCCATGTCTCTGTCATATAGTTCCATTAGACATGGCCTTCCGCTTCTTAGAGGCTCTAGTCGCTCGTTCCTTCAGTTCGGCATTAGAAGCCTGTGGTCCCCACGCCTTATTCTGATCCTCTTTTTCAACTTTTTCCATCCATTGATTGCACAGCATCTTGGTAAGGTAGGGAATAGGCTCATCCAAAGTTTTTCCCTTGTCTACCAACATGCCTACGTGAGCAGTAACAAAATCTGCGGAATATGTTTTTCTCCACCTGCCAAAAACAGGAAAGGGGATTTTGCTATCTGGGGAAATAGCCCCATACAATTCTGCCATTAGAGTCATGTAAGGATCTACCTTTTTGGGGGTGCTGGCACCCCCTGAAGGAAACTTGTTTCCTGAAGGCTTTACGGTACGGTCCTTATACGGTACCGTATGGGGGTCTGATAATACTTGGTTTTTTGGTGGTTGTTTATTGTCGCAACCTGTTGTTTTTACAGGGTTGCTGTGGGATGATTTCGGGTACTCTTTTAGGGTTTGGTAAAGCTTCCTTGCATAATGCTCTGTTAGCCCAAAATCGGCTATCATTGTATTGCGACTTGGCGTTATGCCAGTCGTTAATGTATCAAATAAAATGGCCTTAACCTTTATATGTAGGCTGTGGTCAAAAACAGACAGTATCCTATATGTATCCATTCAACCCCTCGTTATAAGTTTAACTTCTATGCCATGTTCGGCCTTCAAATGTTTTGATTTCCATTTGAAGATGGGAGTTTGTACCCCCTTTACATCCTCTACAACAAAAACATCGCCCTCATAGTAGCTAAAATCTGCTATATATTTCCCCAATCGGATGCCCCTTACCGAAAGGTGAAACACAGGCTGCAAGACCAAATCTCTGATCTTGCCAGCCTTTTCCAGTATTGATAAAGTATCATACCGACTGGCTTCCAATTTAGAATCAAATCGGAAGCCGTGTCGGTATGTTATAATATTCCTATATTTTCTCTGTTTCATAACGAATTTCTGCCAACAAACACTCAATAAAACTTTGGCGTTCTTCTTCTGTTAAGTCTCCAGACACTTCAACTTTTAAAGATTCAAGGATTGCGTTATTGTCGTTCATAGTTCCCCCTATGTTTGCGTAGAATGGCATCAGCAACGTCTGTGTTGGCCTTCAGGTATTTGGTAATCATTTTGCCCATAGCATCAATACTGCCGTGCTGGACAAATGGCACAGCGTGTATAAGATCGTCACCATTGATAATAACGAGGAACTCGTCATTAGCCTCTATCAAGTCTAACGCTTGCTTCCTTTTTTGTTCGCGCACTTCATCCCAATCGTCAAGGTCTTGGACTACGTGGAGGTGCCGCTTGTTTATTTTCAAAATGGCAAATCCTCCTCTGTTACTTCACCGTCAAATGTTTCTACAACCTTTTTCAATGGCAAATTTTCATCCATCGAATCGGGTAAAAGATTCTTTTTCTCAGCCGACATATAAGCCATAACAACGAACTTCTGAATTTCCTCAGAAGAAAATATTTCACGATACCCTGCGTTTTCTATGGCACCATCAACCAAGCCAATACACGCCTCCAGACGTTCCCCTATAAGCTTCCATCCATCGACACTGCTTGGGGCAGTGTTGGCTACCTGTGCCTGTTGTGGGGGCGCGTCCTGCTCATCTGGAAGAGGAACCCCCTCGTCTGCCCGTTCAACAACATTTTTTATAGCCTCTTCTACGCTATGGGGTAAAGGCAAAGATAAAGGCAAATCTTCATATCCCCCTGCCTCGTCTGACCAGCCCTTCAGCTCCAACGCGAAAACCTTTTCTGGTTGGGAAACAATCTCAACCGAAAAACGAGTAGCGTTAAGCTTTTCTATACTGAAACTTCCGCCTCTTCCACACCAGTTTTCAGCAATAGCTGTAGCTAAAACATTAGATGCGTTAATCCTACCTTCCTCACATTCCAAAGTGTAGTAGAATGTGGTCGGGTCTTTTTTACTTATGCTACGGGATAGATTCCCGTATTTAGGCGTAACAACCACACGGTCGTTATCCTTTAGTACTATATTAGGCATTAAGCCCCCCTATAAGAATAGTTTTGTAAGGATCTGTCCAAACGTGAAAATAAACGTCCACGCCAGTATTCCTATCAAAACTGTTTTTAGAAAATCAACCATACTACGAATATAATACCGTAACCTACCATTGTCAACCCCCTTGACATAATAAACTATAACATGTATAATAATTAACACATAAAACCATTATACAATAAGGGGATAGTATGCTACAGTTAAACGTAGGACGTATTAGAGAAATACTAAAAGAGCAAGGAATCGGACGTAAGCAGTTATCCGAAAAGACAGGTTTGCACTATATGTATTTTAGTGATCTGTACCGACACAAAAACCCAAAGCTGCATACATTGTCAAAGATTGCGACTGCACTGGAAGTTGACCCAGCGGAACTTATGCACAGTATTGACAATTAATATGTTAGGAGTTATATTGACCTTATCAACCTCGTTATTCGCCCAAGCGGACATGCCCTCATCCGCTTGGGTTTTTTTATGGGATAAAACCAATGTCAGAGATAATGCTGTGGGATTCCCACAATAAGCACACGCAGGTAGATGCAACAGAACCTTATTATGCGTTGCTGGAGCGAATCCAGACAGTGCAAACAGAAAGACGTTTTAGGCTTGAAATGGAACTGATAGAACTAAAATATGGCATAGCAGAAGAGATAATACGGAGCGGGTTGTACACTCCCAAGGCATCAGGAGCAAGGCTGATAGACAAGCTGTGTCACGATCTAAACATGAAACAAACGACTCTATACACCGCAATACAGTTTTACACAGCGGTACAGGTAGAGGCAGGGGGGAAGCTGGAAGACTGGATAGCTTCCAAGCGTTTCGATAAGAGGATTAGCTGGAATAACATTAGGCGATCTTTAAGCAAGAAACCGGAAGCAGAGGGCAAAAGAGCGGAAGACGTAAACGAGTTTTTAACTCAATTAGATTGCATTAATCGGACAATAAGGTTTGCAAATAACAAAATCGGCCAAGTGCTAACTAAGGCCGATGTAAAAGAAATAAAATTGCTTTTAAGTAAGTCGTATGGGGTAAGGCATAAGCCAGAAGGCGAAGCCCCACCCCATACGCTAAAGGTTGCTGACTAAATCAACGCCGTTGAGGATCGTACGCAGGGGTGAAATAAAAGCCATAGGCATCGTGTCCCTCTGTAACGTACCAAGGTTCGCCCTTACGCAATACGTGCTTAGGACGGTCCACTGGACGCTGTACAATGCGTTTATCGTCCAGCATATACCGGAGTGATACGATCAAGTTTTTCTTTTCCTCAAATGACCTAAGACCCAAGGCCATCGTGATCAACGACAAATCAGCACCGCTACTTTTGCATATGTTCAGATAAGTTAGCACCTGCAAGGGAAGCGGCTTTTTCTCCACCTCCCTAAGCTTGCGTATATACCAATCGGCCAGCATAGTATTGTGTGAACTTCTTTCTTTTTGGTTTAGTAATTCCCATTTATTCTTCATGCAACTTCCTTTCTAAAGAGAAAAACTAAGCCTGACACTGGAATACGTGTCAGGCTTAGTTTAAGCTTTCTAATGGATGAAATGCTTAATTAAGGCTGGCCCATTGTGTGTCGGATAATGACACTACGCGATAGCCAGCCTTTTCCAGTTCCGTAGCACGGTCATACGATTCCACAGTCTCTGCTGTAGCGGTTACGGCATTAGCAAGACCCCACTGGCTAAGGTCACCACCCTCTATCAGGTGCCGTAAGACGGATGGCTGTTCCTCTTGGCTTACAATACCCTTACTTAAGCCCCCCTTGCCCCCCTTAACCAACGCCTCTACCGCTTCTAAGGGTTTAGTGATTTTACGGTCTGTGCTTCTTTGGAAAATGTTTACAATCTCCCGAAACATCTCAGGACGTAACAGCGATCTGATAACGTCACGCGCCTCAGCCCACAGAGCTTCATCCTTTTTGTTCCTTGTATCATCGCTCAGTACCTGCCACGTTTGAAGGTTGCCCAAGGTGCTAACCTCATTAGGCATGGTCATCCGATTATGTCCGTACAGGTTATTAATTTCACTACTGTCTGATACGATCTTCGCGCCTAAATGGGTCTTTTTCATTCCTCCCACAGGGACCACCATCCCATTCGTACAGCTAAGACGGTAAATAAAAGGCGATAAAGTAAATGAACCCACCCCAACTTCGGAATTGGTAATGACAACCCCACCCTGAACTAAATCACCAACTTGCACCTCTTCAGAAAGGCGGCGCGATACCGCCTTTACGTAAAACCTTGAATCTGTAATACTACAAGATACTATATCACACTCTTGTGCCAGTGCAGGTAGAAGCTGTTCAGCCACGTCCCAGTTGTCTAAGCAGCGGTACGAATCACTAAGAAAGGCCCGAAGAATACGTCCCGTGTCCGTTTTTCTGGTCCTAAAAAGCCTGACTTCTGGCTCGTCTATCATCCAGTGCCTAACATTATTACGCCATAATTCGGGCGCGTCTTCGTTCATCCTGCGGTAGTATTTGTACGGTATCCCTAACCTTGCGCTAATCTGACGATGTGCTATCGGGCTAATTGTTGCGGTGTGTTTGGTAATACTGAGAGGCAAGACATCATCAGCGGGTTTGCGTTCGTCCCATGTTATCACGTCCACATCTTCTGCCATCTCTCTTGAAAAAATACTAAATTGATCCGTGCTGCCAGCAAAATCCTCATTTTGCTGTCGGTACTTGTCCAACGTGTGTGCCAGTTCGGTAATGGTCAGATCTTCTTTCATTAATTGCCCTCTTTCATTTGTGTGAGATTAGCCAACGATGCGGCAACTTGTGCCTGATTTTCAGGCGATAACATCTGCTCTACAGGTGCTTCATCTTCTATTAGCCATTCTGCTAATAATTCGCCCATCATTTCCGCTCCAACATTCAAAGGCAGCGTCTTCGATGTTTTCATTTGATCCCCCTTTGGGATAGTGAACAGTAGGTTAAAGTGCTATCGTGATGTGTTTCAATATAAGCTATTAAAATACTATGTCAAGGGGTGGTTGAAAAAAAGATTCAAGGGAACTTCAAAAACGTAGATGCAAGAAAAACCTTAAGGGAACTTCAAAAACGTAGATGTCAAAAACGCCTTATGAAAAACGGTTGATCTGGACGATCTGGGCAAAAAGCGACCGAGTCACACACACTTGTGTGTGTATATTTGGGCCGATGTTCATAACCTTTTTATTTACAACGAGTTGTAAAACCGGTATACACAGTTAAGTGTATGCCTTTACTGCCCAAATGTGCAGTATTAAAAGACCCTTTTTTTGCTCTTTATCACCAGTAAAGACATACACACTTGTGTGCGTAGTTTCCCATAGGTAAACCGATTTAATGCAATATTGTGCGTACTGGTTAAAAATAATTTTAGGTGTTTAAACTAATACAAAACATACCCTTATAGTATTTTACCGTATAGTGCCAGAAAAATAAATGTAGATTTTTTTCTGCTATGTTTATATAGTATACGCGCACGCAAAATGCGGGCAAAATTTTATCACTTATTCAATAGGAGTAGAAAATGTTACGTATCAAAAAGCTTGACCGTCACGCGATCAGAGATAGGCACGGTAGATACACGGGCAAGTATGCGTACCGTCCTGTGCTGGCTGACAATATAATAAGGGTACTGTTTGTATTGAACTTGCTAAACGCGATAATTATTATCGCGCTGGAAGGTTAGAAATGGATACTGTAATAGATAAGGCAACAGCATACACGGTACGTGTAAAATTATACGTACCAACAAGGGATAAAAAAGACGCGGTCCTTGCAGCTATAGACGTGCGGAAGTACACCAACCGCGCGCAGAAAATGTTTGCAGCTTGCAATGTGCAAACTGTGAACAACGAGCGATACGCCGATGCCGGTGTTGGTAATAACGAAATATGCGTAACTGTCGAGTCCTTTTTGACGGTTAGCGAAAGTCGGGATCTTGAATCCAAATTGCTTTCTTTCTTGAAAGATATGAAGCGGGACTTGTTCCAAGAGTACATAGCGTTAGAAATAAATAATGCTATGTACACCATCTAACTAATAACGAGCTACCTGCTCGCACAGAAATTGAGGTGCAGCAGGTAGCTAGAAAAGAGATTAACAAATGATAGGTTATGAACAATTACAACAGGTAAACGCGCGGTCCTTTTCGGATCACGGGCTGGACGAGTTCAAAATTAATATTAACAGTCTCATCAGGTTTGCAAATGAGACTATTGCAAGGAAGCTAAAATTTCTTGCAATAGATAGCACGGACGACAGTATCCGTGCTGAGCAATATCAAGAGATCGATGAAGTGCAGGGCATGATTGAATCCCTACAACATGATATAGACCTAATCGACACAGCACTAGAGGTTGCCGACCAAGATGGCTTCAACGCTGGCGTGATGAGCGCACGCAACGAAGCTAAGTCAGCAGAAGATGAAGCTTACTCAGAGGCAACGTCATTGACTTGGCTTGCAGCCATAAGCATAGTCAGAGACCTGCCATCAACTACCTCGACAGAGGTGGCAATTGAACGTATGGAAAAGGAGGCAATGATATAGTCAAATTATTCTTAATACTGTACTTGATGTGGATAGTTTATAGGTACGTAAAAGCACATTGTGAATGAAGTACGAACCCCTTGTCAACGCATCGACAAGGGGTTTTTTTGTGCGCCAGATTCACGAAGCACGAAAAGGCAAAGATACTATACCTGATGGCCATATGGTCCCTATGGGGTCTAAACGTATCAAAGACAGGTATTGGGTATGGTAAAAGGCTGAAGGCTGTTAAGAGCCTACGTACGGTCCTACAATCGGCATATAGGCAAAGCCGTAGGTTTATTGGCAAGATATGGACCGTATAGCCGTTTGCCATATCAAGCAAGGTCCATGCCAACGGCAAACTACGCTCACAAGCGTGCGTAGACCATAAAAGCACTGCTCGTTTGGGCAGTGCTTATTTGGGAAGGTGAACCGACCCCGCCGGGGTGGTGGGTAGGGTGGTGATGACACCATAAGTATCTCCGCCAAAAAATTAAAAAACCAAAATCCTATTGGTTATCCCCCATCAGTTCCTTATCTTCCGTACGGTATTACCCCCACAAGGAGAACGACTATGGATGCGTTAGACGAATTACGTAAGCAGCGTCAAATGTTATTGCGTTACATGGATGCGCTGGCCTATGATTTGAAAGTTGTTGAAGAAAAGATACGGGTGTTTACCGCAGTGCGGGGCAACTAAGAATTTACCCGAATGGGAAAGCACCCGATAGGAAGGTTGTAGGCGCAAACGAGAAAACAGTTAAGGAGTTGAAAGATGTGGAGTTACTACGGAAGTAAAAATAAAATAGCAAAACTTTATCCACCACCAAAATATGAAACAATCATAGAACCGTTTGCGGGTGCAGCTTGGTATAGTGTGT
>Ga0110931_1000942_pt1 | contig 10626 bp, 22 predicted proteins | sample 4_EtaG_FD_79333 | JGI IMG/M metagenome (GOLD analysis project Ga0110931, IMG submission 79333) | Marine viral communities from the Subarctic Pacific Ocean - 4_ETSP_OMZ_AT15127 metaG (version 2) (version 2) | ecosystem: Environmental > Aquatic > Marine > Oceanic | place: Pacific Ocean | collected... | reverse complement strand
GTACAAGGTGACATCGCCTCACGGCACAAAAGCTAAGGGCACGACCAAGGCCAAGGCTAAACGCCAGGCTAACTTGTTGCGTGCCGTGAAGCATGGTTGGAAACCCTCACGGTCTTGAGGTACTTCGATGACAAGGCGGTAGACCCACCTAAGATGAATGAGATTAGGGACTTCAGAGAAAAGTTCTATAAGTTTCTGACCAATGACTGGGTGCATATGGAACGGCGTGTCTCCGCTCTTGATGCTCAAGTCAAGCTGGTCTTAGCTATGCTCAGTGTCTTGGTGGGCCTGATGATTTATACGGTGGTTCAATGATAGGAAAGATAAGACCCCAGATATTCATGGCCCTGTTCATGCTTGCCCTGATAACAGGGTATGCGATATTTGCAGGGATGGTGGAGATTGCGACAGGCACGATAGGTGGGATGGTTGCACTGGGGATGAAAGTTCTTGAGAATGATTAGCGTGACCTAGGTCACAGTTATCACTGTCTCTGACTGCGGGGCTTCGTGCCAACTGTACTGGAACATGACGTGGAACCTACTGTCATCTACCAGCACGCCAGCTATCACAAGGGCATCTATGTATGGCTTAGTCCTGGCCGCAAAGTTATCTGTATCCCTGCGCCTCTTATCTTTGACACCCCATGAAACAGAAATGGTCACCCCTGTTAAAGGCTGACCATTCCATCCCTGTTCTTTTACCAAGGCAATCACATCATTGTGTGCCTGTGTCCCTGCCTTACCTCGCGCCGACCAGTGTCCTCGCCAGTTGGGGCTGAACTCTGCTGGGGGCAACGAAGGTATAGTTACTTTGAATGGCACGTAGCTTGCTCACTTCTTTATCTATAACCGTGGTCGCAGTCCTGCTGATAGCGTCATCAGGGAAGCGGTGTTTAAGTTCGGCGTCGATAAACTTTGCTATCATTGTATCATCCACCCACTTAGGTAGCACATCTAGGTGACCTTCCAGTGACTGTATCTCTAGCATCTGAATTAAGTCCACGTACCTGCGTGTCTTATGGATTGCCATGAACACACGGATATGTACTCTGTAATAGGGTGGTGCATGGGATGATATCAATGTATTGTTTCCGTTTATACGGGCCTTTGGTCGGGGCCACGCCCAGAATACAAGGTCAGTAGTCTCGACCCTGCGCTGTGGCGTGGAGTGTCCTTTCTCACTCATGCTGGCACTCCTGCTCTGTAATCTGTTGCGGTCAGGTACACCTGTTTGACCGTGCCTGTCTCATTATCGAACAGCCTTGATGCTATGCGGTCACCGAGTTTGTCCCTGATGGTAGGCTCGACCTCATTGGTAGCCACCACCATGAGCCTGTTGTTCCTGTACCTATCTTCGATGAGGTTGAACAGTTCCTGCTCCACCCATTCGCTGGGTTTCTCAGCGCCGATGTCATCGAGCAGTAGCAGGTCAGCCTTGTATGCGTGGGCCATGACTGAGCCTTCAGTCTCGACCTTGAAGGACTCACGCAACTGTCTGAGCATGTTGGCTACGAGTTCGTACCTAACTGTGTACGGCCTACCGCCCTCGTGTTCCTGCTCCATGTACTGCCTGCCGATAGCCTCAAGCAAGTGGGTCTTGCCTGTCCCTGTCCCACCTATCAAGAGAAGGATGGACGGAGCATTGCCTACTGTGTAATCGGACGCTACCTCAAAGGCTTCCTCTGCACCTGCACGTTCCTTGAAGTTCTCAAAGGTGGCGTTGAGGCTGGAGCGTTCCTTCAGTCCACGTACCATCTGTGGTAGGTTGGCATCCTTGCGCCTGCGTATCAGGTCGTAATGTTCTACGAGTTGCTTCTGTTGCGTTACGTAATCACACCGACAGAAGTCAGCCTGCTTTACGCCTACCATCTCCGCCTTCTCGACATCGAAGAACTTGTAGCCGTGGGCCGACAGGTACTCCTCTGTCATCGGGTGGTCACGCAACAACTTGTGGCAACGGTCTTCGATTATCTCCCCTGTGTCTCGATGCACGAACGAGTACAGGATGTTCTGGCATTGCATGTCTGTCGTGATATGGTGTGCGTATTCGGGTATGCCTGCGTCCTTGAACCTTTCCTTGTATTGGGCAATCAATGCGAACGTCTTAGCTATAGGGTCTAGCCCTTCAGGTATCATCGTATCTGTGCCTTCTCAATTTCTTCGTCGGTAGCGGCCCGACCCATCAAGCCTGCCAATAGCTGTTGCAAATCCCTTTCTATTTCCTTTTGTCTGGCAGGACTCCAGCGCCCGTTATGCTTAACGCTGTTCATCTGTATATGCTGTAAATTTAATAGCAGTTTACGAGCCTTCTCGTATTCCATTGCTCCACTCTCTCCTTATCTGGTTCGCTTCCTCTGAGTTAGGGTGTATGCCCTGCTTCTGGATGTATGCCTCTGCGCCATACCTATCTTTCTGTGACCTAGGTAACACTGGCGCAGGCTTGCCACGTTCTTCTCTCCGTGCTTCTTCCATCCTCACCCAGTTCATGAACGTGGCATAGATAGACTTGTTCTTGTTCTTATATATCTCCCACATCTGGGCCAGGCTGTGAGCCGTATCAGTAAGCACACCTTCTTCATGGTTGCGTGCCCACTTGATGATGTTGTTGCGTTGATTGATGTCAGGTGTAACCGTATTCACCAATACTTGCAACCATTCAGGGTCATCGAACACTTCTAAAAGTGTGAGCGGCTCTGTTGTTGTTGTTTCACATGATGGTTCTATGACGGTTAATGGGGTGTCACCACTGTCACCCAGGGATGTCACCTCTGTCACCCCAGGGTGACTCTCTGACATGGGGGGGTGACTCTCTGACACCCCCTCGTACCGTATCTGAACCACATGATAACTTTTAGTATCGTCAAGTATCACTGTGTACCCATTGGACGAGCTACTTCCATCGGGGCGTTGCCTTGCTTCGACCTTTAGGATACCCTTATCTTGTAGGTCTTCGACTTGGCGCTGGACAGTGCGGTGTGCGACGCCACACTTCTTAGCAATGCCCTTGATGCCAGGCCAGGCATACCCCTCGTCGTCACAGTGGTCAGCGATAGCCATGAGGACGAGCTTCGTGAGGGGTGGGAGTTCCTGCTCCCACGCCCACGTCATTACCTTGATGCTCATGCTCTCTCCCTGCTTTTTGTATTTTCCGTATTGCTCGTTGTGCCCCTAGCAACAATGGGTCACGTGGGGTTTCGCCTATATCCTGTATGAAGCTAATGCAAGCGGATAGCACCGAATCGGTTTCCAATTTAGTCAGTGTGACTGTCACATGCTTGCTCATGTCACCATCCTCTCCACCTCAGCCTTCTCGTACTTGTTCAGCATCCTAGTGGTATCCATCTTCGCCTCAAAGATATCCCTGGTTATGAACCAACGATTCTTGGGGCTTTCTATCATACGGAATGCACCTGGCATTTTGCCCGTCTTACACCATGTGTATGCTGTGGTCAGCGTGATGCCTAGTCGATTGGCCGCTTCAGATACGGTCATGGTTTCCGTGGCTATATTGTCCATGCTTCCTCGCTTAGACGTCCTTGTAAGTTCAGTGCATCTACGAACGCATCATGGTATCCAGCAATGTTGTTGAGCTTGTATACCTCGTACAGTTTGTCGGCGTCCCACTTATCAGGGCGTTCACGTGGTAGCTGTAAGACCCACGCTTCTGACACAGGGTCACCAGTCAGGTACTCAAGGGCATATGAGTAGGCGCTTATCTGCATAGCCGACTCGTTGAATACACCACCTGTCTTGATGTCAACCACCACCAACTCATCAGTACCGATGCGCCGACATACAAGGTCGATGGTTCCTGCGTACCTGTATGCTGGGTGATAGACCATCAGTTCGCTGGCTATTATCTGTAAGTCATAGTCCCTGTTCCATGCCTGGAATCCTTCGACGATTGAGCCATACTCTGTACCCCTAAGGAGGTCTGACTCCCATTTTTGATTGACATCATTCATAGCTATGCGTTCTATGATTTCATGTGCGTCTGTCCCGAAGTTGGTAGCTATGTCCATCGCTTCTTGTGGCCCAGACTTGGCTTCCTCATAGAGTTCGGTCTGCCATGTATTGTTCTTGTGCTTCCGCGCCCTCTCGTTCTTCAGCTTGGCCGATAGTTCAAGCCGTTCTTGTGCGCCAGGTTGCGCCATGATATCAATGGCCTTCTCGATTCCTTTGCGCTTGTAGTAATCAGGGATACCGAACTTGTTCACGATACCTGTGACACTGGTCACTGAGGAGAAGTCGAACTGATAGCCCTCGACCTCGTAGTGTCTGCCACCCCTGGCCCCAGTGAATTGGGATACCCTGCGTCCACGGTACTCATCCATGAACTCGATGGTGTCTGCCTTTATCCTGTCCTGCTCATTGAACTGAACCTTTGATGGGACTATTACCTTATCCATATCTCTCTCCTTTTTTGCTAACGCTTCCCATTGCTGTGCAATCTGTTCAGGTGTCCGTGCCATTCCTCACCTTGTTACCTAGGTCACAACATCTTTATCTGTTGCGCCTTGTTCGGGTCATTCCAGTGCTGGTCAACCAACACCCACTGCCTGCCGTGTCCTCTGTTCATCTCAAATCCATGCTCTATCAAATCCTTGAGCGTTGCTTCCAATGTCTGTCCGGTGACAAGCCGTAAGCGGATACCCTTTGCATCTATCTGCACTAGCCTGTCGATGTGGCTCTTGTCCGTGGCCCATCCGCTGGGGCTGTGAAGTTTATGGATGGCTGGGTTGACCTTCTTCTCCAACCATCCATCCTTCAGTTCCCCGACGACGGAGCCGTTATCCTTGCGGAACCTCTGGCTCTGGCTCTGGTTCGGGTTCATCATCTACCTCGAAGTCAATGTCAATGTCAGGTGGTGGTGCTGGCATGGTGACAAACAAGTGTGGATACTCTTTCTCCCTCTTATCAAGGTTGCACCACTCGTCTTGTTCGTCTTTATGGGCTGGCCCTGGCATCCGACCCCGCTGAAACCACTCAACATCATGGATTGGGCAGATTAAATAGGGGTCATTTCCACTGTCACCCGACCCAGAAGCCACCTCGCTTGTTTCGACCCCTTTAAATCGAGTCTCAGGACGATTCTCCTGTCGGCTAGGCGTGGGAACCCCTGCCTGAATCTCTCCTGTAGCTATATCTACAGCCTGAACCCTTGCGCCAGGGATTGTTTCGGCTTCCGACTCATCGAGCATCCCTAATCCAAGGATGGACAGGGTGACCCGACGCTTTGCCTTGGTCACTGTCTTCATCAGGGCATTGGCATGGGCCTCACCTTGCAGTCCCGATACCGCCACCGCTCCGTCATCCGTATCCGTCTGTCCGTCTGGCATGGTTGCCATCGCTGTCACCACGTAGATGTTATCGACCATCTCTTTGTTGGTGATGACGATGGACACCTGATGCTTCGCCCGAAGCTGGTCGGTTGCGGCCTTCAGTGCATAGAGTTGTAGCCTGCCGTTCAGTTGTATGTAATCGAACGGCTTGGTCAGTGGGTTCAGGCCCAAGCTATTGCACACTGCCTGGTAGTAGTCCATCCTGTCTGATGGTGACAGCTTGGACAGGTCGCCCGATATGAGTACGTTCTCCAATGCCTTTGCCGATAGTTCTACCTCTGCCTTTTCTATAGTGGTTGTCATTCTTCCCACACTCCTCTTTCTTTTCTATCTAAGATAGATTCTTCCCTGTCGTTGTGACGTTTTATCTCCAGCAATATGAGTGACAATACTTGCCGTATGTCATCTAGGTTGTTGCTTATCTCCTCGCCGTGGGCATCCTTCATACTCTCTCCTTTGTCACCTAGGTCACAGTTATAGTAGTGGCGAGGGGTAAAGCCCCTGAGGTTACAGTAAGCCTCCCCTCATTATCGTCCTTGTCTGCCCATAGGTTCACTCAAACGCTGGCCTTGGGATAAGGGCAGGGCGGTTCCCCGTGGGAGAACGAACCACTACTTGCTATGCCTTGCTATATTCTAGCATATCTTGCTATGGCTGTCAAGCCTTTGAGGTCATCTCTTTATGGGGCCAGGCCACACCATGCTTGGTTGATAGGGTGGGAACCCTGAGGCAGTAGGCGCATGTGCCGAACCACCTGCCGTCCACCTTGTGCATGTTCATCATGGTCTTGCCTGTGCCAACGCACCGCTTCCACTTACCTTTAGCTGATTCGGGTTTACCTACCTCATTGATTGTATGTATCTCAGTAAACAATTTATCCCATAGGTCTTTGAGTAACAGCCAGCGTAATATCTTCTGCATTATCTTCCTCCTGCATTTCTCGTATGAGATTGTCCCCTGGCTCTGATATATCTAGTGAGTCCTGAAGCAATGTGATTTTAATGTCAGCCCCATCTCCTCCTATGTCTTGGTATCGGCGGTATATTGTATCTGCGCTCCAGTCCCAGCTGTCGGGATGCGAGTCCCCGTCTTGAGTCATAAGTACGCCAGTGATTACGACTGAATAAAATTTAACCATGCTCTCTCCTAATCTTTGCGCCCATAGTATCTGACCACTGCCAGGCATCCGCAGTCTTCGGGTGTATGGTCTGGCCCCTGTACTATCTCCTGCTTCAGCCGACTGCCCTTGCTTGTGTGGTCACAGGTTATCTCGCCTTGACCTACGTTGCGTGGCCCCATGTGAGAGGTTCCGTACTTGCCTCGTGTTGTACGTGCTACGTTATAGACGAGTGTGGTCAGTGAGCAGTTACCTTTCCTTGTGCAAGGGAACTGTTCCGAATGGGGTATCTTGATTCCCTGCCCTTCTTCCAAGGCTAGTATCGCCTGGTACTCTGGTGTATCTATACGAGACAGCCGACCCAGTACCTTATCGACGCTCTCGAACTCCGTGATGCTGATGGGTTTTATCATTCCTTCTCCTTGTTGTTACCTAGGTCACACCGCTCATTGGGTATGGTACTCTCACATGCCATGACTCACTCTTTCATTTTGGTACTCTCGCCAGTTGTGGCTCGCTCTCATTCATTGGTACTCTCCAGCATACTGACTCGCTCACCTGCGATGGTACTCTTCCCTATTTTGGCTCGCTCATCTTGAGTGGTACTCTCCTGTTAGATGGCTCGCACTCGTGCCATGGCACTCTCACACATGGTGGCTCGCTCCGCCTCTTTGGTACTCTCACGCGAACTGACTCGCTCGTTTATGATGGTACTCTCCTGGATTTTGACTCGCTCTCCGAATCTGGCGCTCTCCGTGGTTATGGCTCGCTCACATCAGTTGGTACTCTCCTGCGAAATGGCTCGTTCAAGGCTCTTGGTGCTCTCATCTAAGATGACTCGCTCGTATCCTCTGGTACTCTCACATGGAATGACTCGCTCATGGAGTATGGTACTCTCCTGTTGGATGGCTCGCTCGCCTTTAGTGGTACTCTCCGTTCTTTTGGCTCGCTCGTTAGGTTTGGTGCGCTCCTCCGATGTGACTCGTTCACGTCCAGTGGTACTCTCGTCGTCCATGACTCGCTCCAGTTATGTGGTACTATCTCCTCCTGTGGCTCGCTCCGGATTGATGGTACTCTCACTCAGAGTGGCTTAGTCCATAGGCCAGTTGGGTGGTGCTATGTAATGGGCGTGCTTCAGATGGTCAATCACGTAGGGTTTGGGTGGCGGTGTGCCATACTCTGCCTCATAAGCTACGTGATGGTAGTGTGCCAGGAATAACTTGGCGGAATACCTCTTGGCTCGTGCGTGTATGTGTGCAGGTGGTAGCTTGCCCTGGCTGTATGCCTTGTACGCATCGGTGGTCTTGCCTATGTTCTTCTCAGTAAGGATGCGTTCTGCCTGGTCAGAGAACTGGCCTGCTTCATTGCGTTCGTCTTCCAATTCCTTACGTTCTTTATAGATGTGACCGTACACATCGTTGTCGTTGTTGGATACCTTGACGAATGACTCGCCTATCTTCCAGACCAACACCTTGAGCTTCGCATTGAATGGGCGCTTGGTCTTCTTCTCCCACTTCATGTCAGGGTTGACGCCTGCGAATGACCAGATGTGTCCGACTGTTGGTGCTTTGGTTATGTCTATGTGGGCCAGGAGTCCAGCCGATATGACTGGGCCAATACCGTAGATGGACTGCGCCCATCTCCCTGCTATCTGACTGTTGGCGTAGATACCCAGGGCATTCTTGATGTTGTCTTCTACCTTACGTGTGTTATCTGCCAGCCACATGATTACGTCATGCGGTTCGGGTTCCTCTGATGCGGCACGTATCTGTCCGTGTGCTGACTTCCTGTCCTCTTGCCACTGGTAGTACAGGTCAACCATGAACCGTGCCTGTCCAGCGGTCAGTGTTGATGAGGCATCCCGCAAGTCTCTGTTCAGTGGGTTTAATGGGTCATTAAAACTAAGCATCTCTCTCCTCTCTCCTTGTGACCTAGGTCACGGCCTCTTGTATATGGTATGGATTGAACCCTTGCACTCACCGTTACATTCCTTGTGGCCGTGGTTGTCTATGAGTATTGAACCTTTGCCAGCTACTATCTTCTTAGTCATTACTCGTTCTCCTTAGCCATGCTATCTCCCATCCTTCGGTTGCTCATCTTCGGGCAGGTCAAAGGTGTCCATCCAGGCTCCAAGTATGGCGTGTGATTCCTTTCGTTCGACTCCGAATTTCCGCATGATGTATGGCCCCGCGCCGTACATGTTGGTGGCTCCGCTGTTCCGTAGCTTTACTAGGTACTTGTAATGAATCATGGTCTGCTCGTCGTATGCCTGTGCGTCTTGTGTTAAGTCTGCCATTGCTCTCTCCTCTCTCCATTAGATGATTGTATTATACCATTGGTTGTCTCGGTTGTTAAGTCGTTAGTGTTCCAACGGTTGCGTCTGTTCCTCCTCATTCTCTCTCCTTGTGTGACCTAGGTCACACCACACTCCAGATTACGTTGCGCTCCATGTCCATGACTGTTACGTTGCCGTGGTCTGATAGTTGGACTATCACGTTGTCATCTTCGAGTGCTATCTCTCCGTATGGATAGTCTTGGTGCATCGGCAGGGAATAGCTTGGCACGTTGTCCAAGTGGGGCGCTCCTGTTTGGTTGTATAGCGCCTCGTCCAGGCTGTTACTGTCAGGCCAGAATCCAAAGTCTGCGCCGTCGCCTGGATGTGTGCCAAAGTATACGAATGGTGGGCATAGTTCATTGAGTAGGTTTGAGACTATCTCTAAATCCTCGTTGGGATATGCTGAGTTCCAATAAGAATCCGCATCGTAGTCACTGTCCCAAGCATTTTGATATGTGAATGGGTACCCGTGTGTCTGTCCTCTGTTTGAATTGTCTATGCCTAGCAGGGTGTCTACAAAAACTGGCAATAAATCCTCTGTCCTGAGTGTGCCTGTACTGATTGAGCCTAGTTGAAATTGTGCCATGATATGTACCTCGTTTTTATTTAGTGTGACCTAGGTTACAGTCTATGTGCGTATGCTATCCCCAGTGGTCAGCCTTTATGTGGTCAGATGAGCCACACTGACTGCAACGAGTGCCTATCGGTGTCCTAGCAAACGAGAATGTTGTCCCATCTTGGTATGTGTGGTTCTTCCCGTCTGGAGTGACGATGTACCATTGATAATCTTTTTGGTACACGCGGTAGCCCAGATTGAATTGATTGGACGCCTGATTCATTCGTGTCTTGGTTGTGGCGGTACTCCATCCGCCATTGTTTAGATGTACCCAGTATCTATTAAACTTAACTATATCTGTGTGCCAGTATCTGATTATCGTACCGTCTGGGTCTTGCCCGTCATGCCAGTCTGTGATGATGCTGGTTGCGTGCTTCCCGACTGTGCTTGTCTGTGCCATGATGTAACCTCTTTTTAATTTATTTGTTGTGACCTAGGTAACACTGTGCTTAGTCTAGTTCTACCTGATAATAGTCAATCCATTCTTGCACTATGTCTGTGATGCCGTGGCTTGCCTGTTCTTTTATGTACTCGTAGCCTTCAGTCGTTAGGTTTATGCCTAATAGTTCCTCACACTTGGCGCAATGGTCAGGATAATCACACTCGCTTAGGTTAGTGAATCCTACTTGAGGCCATGAATTTGAATCCGTGCCTTGGCATAGTGCCATGCCTTGTGCTATTAGATTGTGTTCTAGTTCTTTTCCGCATGGTTGGCAGTATGTGTCTGCCTGATAGATGTAGTATGTCCCGTGCATTATCTCTCTCCTCACTTGTGACCTAGGTCACGCTATCTGTCGTGCTTGCCGGACAATTCGTAGATGATGTCTGTTGTGTCGTTCATGTCGTCACCTTTGGCAAAAATTCTCGAATCATTTCTTTGGCACTCTCAACATCTAGTGCCTGTGCTACTACGTGCCCACTTTCGGGCAGAGTGATTACGGTATCCTGGAAAACGCCTTGCACCTTGATGATGTATCCCCTGTATGTGTATTCCATGTCGCCACCTCTTTTTAATCTATCCCTAGTATACCATTGATTGTCTTGGCTGTCAAGCTGTTAGTATCTTGTGTGTTGTGACCTAGGTCACAGTCTTGTGCTCTAGTGCCGTGAGTATGATTGCTGTTATGTGGTCGCAATCGTGACAGCAGTCAGGCAATCCGTTGATTGGACTGGATGCTACCTGTCGCATCTTGCGTAGTGCCTTAGCTTCTATC
>Ga0110931_1000930_pt1 | contig 10721 bp, 12 predicted proteins | sample 4_EtaG_FD_79333 | JGI IMG/M metagenome (GOLD analysis project Ga0110931, IMG submission 79333) | Marine viral communities from the Subarctic Pacific Ocean - 4_ETSP_OMZ_AT15127 metaG (version 2) (version 2) | ecosystem: Environmental > Aquatic > Marine > Oceanic | place: Pacific Ocean | collected... | reverse complement strand
GTTGAAGCCCCTGCAAATGTTGAAGACACCGAGGCTGCCCTTCTGCCAAGTCATGTTGAAAGGTTCAAGCATTGGTGTAGCTCCATGCAATGTGGACGCCCAGAAGGGCGATGATGGCGAACTGAATGAGGAACGGGTCAATCACTTGTTGGCTCCGTGCTGGGCAAAGGGTGAAGGGTCAGGGGTGCAGCGGACGCCGGACACGCGGGGGCGTCCGGCCAGGGTGCTGAGGTAGGCTTTCTCGGATTTGTCCACCGTCTTGCCGGTGTCCAAGGTCTGGAACGTGGCCATCTTGTACGGGTTGTACGTGAGTCCATCGGCGTCCAACAGTTCCTCGGCATCGACCATGAACCGGGCTTGCTCGCCGCGCTCCGGCACGAGGTAGCCACGGGCGAACGCATGGACATTCTTCCGGCTCTGCCGCAGGACACGGGCACGGCCACCGGGCTGTACCACCCACTTGACGAACATCATGTGGACGTACTGGCGATGGGGACGCACGGGTATAAGGCGACCGGTATCGGTGCTGCGGATGCTCCAACAGTTCTTGCGGAGGTTCCAGTACACTTCAACGCGGTGGAGTTCATCGGACTTGAAGGGGTATGCGGTATCTCGCATGGGGTTTCCAATGGGGCACGGGGCCCCGGTTAGGGTTTACGAGTGGTATTGGCGTGCTTGCATGAGCAGGTCGCACAAGTCATCGTTGGTGAGGGGTTGGGGCAGTTGCCCCTCGACGAGTCCGCCGTGCTTGGCAATGACTGCTTCGATGACTTCGACGGGAACATCGAAGAAGACACCGGGCGCACAGTATGAGTCGTATGCGAAGGGTTGAAGCAAACTTTCGGATTCATCACAGCAAACCTCCATTGAGGTCCATGGACCAGAGTTCGTGCGGGGCTCGCAGAAGTGGCGAGCGGATGCTTGAACAGACAGAGTGAAGCCGTCTGCACAAGTGAGGCCGGGCTGTGTTTGTTTGAGGTTCCGATATGTATCTGCGTTTGCCATGGGGTATCCAGTGGGGGGGGGGCAAGCCCCCCCCCGGTGAGGGTTAGATGCAGCCTTCGCGTTCCGCTACACGGTCAGCGAGGGCGTAGAGGCGAAGTTCATGGGGCTCACCCTTGGCGGCCCAGATGACGCCATCGGAGTCAGCCACGGTGTCAACGTGGTGGACCTCGAAGTCGGTGACGAAGTTGCTCCAGGCGCTCAGCCAGCGGCGGTTGTTCTTCCATCGCACCAGGACTCTGGCCCCGGTGTTCATGAACTGGGCATATCGCCAGCCGGCATCGGCCAGCGAGGTATCCGGAGTGTCCTCGTTCAGGTGAAACGAGGGCAGCAGGTCAAGCGATACGCCTTCGGATGCCTTGTTGGTCAGGTAGAATGCGCTCATGACGCACCCCCAGTCCGTCCGGTGGGGGTCACGGTGCGCTCGGCGCGAGTCCACGGGTGGTGGGCGCAGGACTCCGCAGTCGTTTCAGCGATGGTGTCCACCGACTCGCCACGGCTGATGAAGCCGTCTCGCACGGCGCGGTATGCCGCCTTGAGGCAGGCGTCAGTCGCGCTGACTGCTGCGACCTTGAAGTAGGGCCAATACTCCTCGCCGCTCAACAGTGGTGCGGACACGTAGCAGTGGAAGACGGGAAGGCCGGCGGGGCGGTCGAAAGGTTTGACGAGAGAGAGTGACATGATGGGCTCCTGTTGGTTGAATGGTGGGGGCCGAAGCCCCCGGTTGAGTTGGTTAGCGGCGAGCGATGTCGTCGCAGTAGTCAATCAGGTTGGCGGCGTGTTCCAGTTCACCGAGGTCGATGGACTCCTCAATGTTACGGCGACGGGCCTCCGTCATCCAAAGGGCTCGCACCAGCGGATTGTGAAGACTGAACTCGGCGACCAGAGCGATGGCCAGCAGGTAGTCCGTGCGGACGGTGAGCGCGTTCGCAGGAAGATCGCCGTCATACTCTTGGAAGGCCTCGAAGGCGCTCCAGATGCACCGTACCAGGAAGTAATCCACGGTCACGGCCACCGACTCCGCGTATCCTCCGGGGTAGCCCTTTCGGTGGTGCCGCTCATTGCGCTTGATGAGGTCTTCAAGTTCATGGAACCGGCTGCTCCCTTCGGAGCCAAAGAAGTCCCGAAGGCGGCGGGCCATCTCACGGACGGCGGCAATGCGGTGTTTGCGGGGGGATGAAGGGGTGAGGTCAAGCATGATGATTCTCCAGTTGGTTTGGTTTTGGTTGCTTCGGTCTGTCAGGGTGAACCCCCTTGTACCGTACTCGAAAAAAGGTGTCAAGGCTGAACCGTGGGGGTCACTCAGACCCAACCGTGGGGTCTCGATGAAAACCACCGGTCAACCTTGGGTATTCGGTTTTGCCCTATCCTACCCCTACCTTCCAACAACAACAGTGGAAGGGGTATAGGGGTAGAAAGAGAGCACAGAATATCGCCTTGAAAATCCGTGGGGAAAATCAGACGGTTTAAGGTGGGCCCAAAGGTTAGGTCAGGTTGGGGCAATGGCTCATTGTCCAGCTTTCAAGCCTCATCCCAACAGGTGCTGAGGTTAGGGCTTGGCGGGCGTTAGGTTGGGGTATTGAGCCCTGGAGGTTGGGGAAACCCAACGGGTCAAGGCAGAATACGGGAGAATGAATGCGCGAGGGTGATAGTGACGCCTCGCTGTTCCGCTGTTCAAAAGCACAAACGGCAACGTGATAACCGGCGTTCAACCTGGACAAAAGCCCAGTGCTATTGACTTGCCAAGTGAACCGCCACCGGGTCAAGCGTTCGAACCGGATGCCGGCGAGTTTTTGCCGTTCGCCACCGTTTCGGCTCCCTTGGCAGCTTGGCCGGGGGTTTTCGCCGTGTGAGGGTAGCAGATAAAAGGGGAGCGCCGCGCCCCGGTCTCAACTCCCCTCGGTTCGCGGGAGGAGTCCGGGGCGGCAGCTATGTTCGTTTCGGCCCTGCTATGGGCCATCTTCAGCGGTGCAGCGTCAGCACCGGACGATATCAGCGCCCCCCCGTCAATCCGGGAGTGGAAGGGGGGAGCGTTTGGCATTCGATACACGCGACCGCCACGGCGACCGGTGTCCTCCGTTCGGCTGACAGAGCCGACCCGGTGAAGGTGTCCGGGGTCCGCGCTGATTGGCGCGGCATGTTTAAAGGTTCGGGGAGGAGTCCCCGCCCCCACCGTCAACAACGGGTGGAGGCTTTAAATGGTTTGCGCATCGGTACTGGGCTTCCGGTCTTGTCTCCCGGGCTTCGCCACCCCACGTTCAAAGGGGCTGTGTCGTTCATTCTTCTGGGCCTCGCTTGCGCTCTTGGGCCAGTCCCTCACTGAGTGCCGTCCGCCCGTTCAACCTGAGGTGTTTACTCTCAGGGGTCGCTGTCGGTTTCCGGCTTCCGATAATCCCCGATATTCCTGCCGTGGCAGTAGGGCTGGGCCCGGTCGGTTTTGGTACGTCATCAGATGATGGGGACTGTTTGTTGAGTCCGACCCCCCCACAACTGAGGGGGCGAATGTGGATGCTTCCATTTCTCTACCGCCCCAGCTTGGTATTGCCTCGGGGCGGGTCTGCGATTTCAAAGAACACTGTCAGGGGGTGGCGATGTTTGCCAGCCAGTCGGGATTAGGTATTGCACACCCCGTGCCAACTTTTGAAAATGCAGAGACGTACAGCGTTTAGCCTTGTCTACTCGTCAGTAGGTTTATGCCAGTCCTGTGCCAACCGTGACACACATGTCGTGGTTGAAAATATTTTTGCCTTGATTTGAGCCCCCCATTGCAGAGACGTACAGCGTTTAGAACACTTGTTCAGTGAACCGCGACACAGATGTCGTGGGTTTCTGCCAAAATATGTCCGACTCCATACCTGTCAAACGTTTAGCAGCCCTTGCCAAACCGCGACTCTCATGTCGTGGTTGCTCGACGTACAGCGTTTAGACTTTCTTGTTGTCAGCCCTTGGCACACCCCGCTCAACCCAATAGTCCCCCTATATGGAATTCTCTCTCGCCTTCGCTGGACTCGATGCAGCCGCCCCCCGTCAACGGGCCCGGTGTGCTGTGACTGGTCGTTTCGTGGCGTGGTCGAAGGTTCCACAGCTTCGGGTTCCCGGTGCTGCTCGTGTCGTCGTCATCCCCTCCCCCGTGGTGGTGGTGGTCGATGCTGAGGCGGCCCCGCTTGCCCCGGTTGCCGATGCCCCCCCCGTGGTGGCCGGCTTCCTTTCCAAGGCGCGCGCTTTCGGGGCTTCATTCTTTGCGCGTGTTTCGGGTGCCGTTCGTTCGGTGTCCCGTGCTGCCGTGGTGGTGGGTGCCCTTGCTATCGGCGACGGTGCCCCCCGTGGTGGTGGCCGTATTGCCAGCGATGCCCCCCCCGTGGTGGTTAGCCGTGAGGGGTGGACCATGTAAACGAATACGCGATATGACAGGTTCAACCTTGATTTTTTGGCGGCGGTTTCCGACTCGTTCTCGGGGGCAAGGCGAAGCCTTGGGGGTCGTTGGCGGATTCGATGCCCCCCCCGTGGATTCGATGGACGGCGGCGTGTCGTGGTGCGCGAGGGGGGGCAAGGCCCCCCCGGGTAATGTTTGCAATAGAGAAAACTCACAGTTGACGGGAACTTCCAACAGATATAGTGTGGCTGCCTGGAGTAATAATGAACGATTATGTGTGTTTGGCGCGTCGATTTCCTGCTGCTGGTATCGATGGCGTCCTTGGTGTTCCGGTCAGCAGTCACATTGAGATAAGCGAATACTTGCAGGCGTTGCCGGTTCCAGTAGACGAGACCAAAGTCAAGTTCGTCCGATTGACCGCAATACCCGAAAAGTCAAAAGGTCACCTGAGTCAAAACGACGTTGTGGTCAAATACGAGGGTCTGTCAGAGCGGTTCCTCGATGTTCTTCGTCCAGTCAAGACTGCACAGTACAATACTGGCTACAAGTCCGGTGACATCGACTGGGACTTGGCCGAACAAGCTCGGCAGAATGCATTCGAGTCTGAGGGTTGGGCGGTGACCAACGACTCAAACCAAATCGCCGTATGTGACCCAGACGGTAAGCTTGCCGTGCTGAGGGGGTCAAAGGGCACTGCTCGGACATTGTTCAAGTACGCATACGCGGTTTACTTGGAAAACGAACGAGACAAAGAGCGCGTGGAGATCAATCCATACAAGCAGTACACCGTTCTTCCGTCAGACAAGCCAAGGTGGGCATGGTCGACGTTTAAGTTCCTGCATTACTGGATCTTCAAGAATGGGCCTGTTGTGGGTACCGGTAGATGGCATGAGCTAAAGAAGAAGCTGCAAAAGCATCATGACGCCATACAGCGTGTGCCAGTACCAGAGTTGGGTCCGTATTTGAGGCTGCACACACGAAGGACTCATCCTAAGACGCAAGAGTTCTGGAAGCGTTGCCGTATACAGTATCTGGATGATCCTGATTCACTACCAGTAGCGTTGTCGTTTGTTGCTTCGAAGGACGAGGTCAGATGGGTGCGTGTGTTGGTGTCTGAGATCGACGATCTGTTGAAGTGCGTGGATTGGGCTGAATGGTCTGACATTCACGATCCGTTTCACTTCTCTACGTTTAGGGATCGGGGAATGGCCAAATGGAACTAAGTATAGACACTAAGTTTGTATCGAGACATTTACGGGTTGCGATTCGTGAGTGGTATTCGTGGTTGTCTGACAAGGCCATGCATGAGGATGAATGGAAGGCGGTTCCTCATTGGTGCAAGCAGATACCATCGAGGCTGGACATACCGTGGGCATTGCACGACATGGAGAAGCATGCGCAAAGGCGTCAGTTGATTCGTGCGTTGTACATCGTGGTCGACGAGGTCTACATGTCCAGTGAGGGTATGGAAAACGTTCCATCGATTGCGAAGCTAAGGAACCACCTTTTCGAGTGGTATGGAAAAACCTATGGATAAGTGGATTTACATGGTGGAGATTCCTGGTGACCCTATTGGCAAGGGAAGGCCGAGGGGAACGTCAATTGGGGGCAAAGTGCGCCTATATACGCCGAAAAAGACGGCAGATTGGGAGCGTTCTGCGGCCACGGTCATGACCAGCGTATGGCGAAAAGCGCCACTTGATGAGCCTGTGGAAATCGAGATCGCTGCATTTTCGCACCGACCTAAGCGTCTATTGCGCCGAAAAGACCCAGATCACGTCATTTACAAGACATCTAAGCCAGATGCAGACAACATTTGTAAATGTGCCTTGGATGCGCTGGTGATGGCGGGCGTATTGAGGGACGACTCGTTGGCGGTCAAGGTGACGATCCAAGACTTCTACTCTGAGCGCGATCGAGGTCCGAGGTTGTGCTTGCGGATGAGGCCAGCATTGGCAGAGCCGTTGTCTGGTTGGTGGGAGTCAGCGGGGGTGAATACTGCGAGGGCGTTGGCCGATGCTGCTCGTTCGTACGAGGAACAGGGCGATGATGATTTGCCTTGGTGATGCCACAGTGCTATGATTGATTCGAGCCGTTCTGTTGCAGGTTGGCTCTCCTGTTCGTTTGATCTGAAGGCCCTACTTGCTCTGGTAGGGCCTTTTTCTTTGCTTGCTATATTTGAGATATGCGGTAAAGTTGTTTTTGTTCATTGAGAGGAGTTTGTTGTGGCGACTACAGTTTTGGACAATGCGTATTTTACAAACAAGTTTGTGTACGAGACGGATCTCCAAAAGGAGCCGCTTCAGAACATCACAAACGGTGCTGCGACTGTTCGGTCGATCACAATCCTGAACGGAAGCAACACAAGTAACAGCGAGATTCTTTACCTAAAGATGTACGACAGTTCCGAAGACGTTGACGCAACGACGACTGAAGCGGACTACGTGTTTCAGGTTGACGTTCAGACGGATACTACGTTTACGTTCGGCGAGGGCGGTCTTCCTGTGGTCAACGGTCTTACCATTCGACTGGTGACCGGTGCTGCGCTGAACGCAAACACCGATCCAAACGACGCCATCATCGCTGAAATTACCTACAGTTGAGGTTTAATCATGGCTGATTCTTTGATTACTTTGTCTGGTCCTCGTGGGACGCTGCTGTTCCGCGAGACGGCTGCGACCGCAACGATCGAGGCGAACATCTTCGGCAAAACAGGCGCGGAGATTTACGCTGTTTCAGTGGACGCCACGCAGAACACTGGCGAAGACGTGTTCCTGTGCTTGTACGACGACAACACAGCCAACGGTAGTCAAATCGCGGTTGGCACCACGGTACCGTTTTTTGTTCTTAAATGTCGCGCTGGCAAGTCGATCGAGTTTGTGGTTCCTTGCGGCAACACTGTAAACGGCTCAAACTACGTTCACGCGGCTGTAAAGACATCGGCGGGGATTGCTGGCAACACAGCACCGACTGGCACGGTAGCGATCACGCTTCTTGGGGCTTAGTGAAATGGCGTCAGAAGATGCCCTTCTGTTACGGAGCATGCGCGGTTTTTCTCGTGAGAAGGGAAATCCGCTTGAGGAGCCTGCGCTCAGGTCTCAGGCTGCTGGCGAGATTGAGCAGGTTGAAGGCGGAGAATCGTTAGAAGAGCTTCGTTCTCGCTACGATGAGCTTCGTTCAGACGATTTGCGTCCTGAGTATCGTGGCTTCAAGGTTCCTGCTGGAATGGATGAGGGTCAGTCTGAGGATTGGTTTGCGTCGATTGATTCGAGCGAGGATGAGCGTGAGTCTTTGGAGCGCGAGGCTGAGGCTAAGCGTGAAGCGGAGTCTGGGTTTGGCACTCAGTTGTTGGGCTCACTAGAGCGCACGGTGATGAAGGACAACCCGAGAATGGGAGCCAAGGCTGTTGAGGGCCTGGGTCGTGTGGCTGGCAGCCAAGCGATGGTCGACTTTGGGTTAAAGACGGCAGCCGAATTCGACACATCGGACGATCCGGCATCGTTTTCTCCTCGGATTGAAAGCATCTATGATGCTGAGGGCTTTCAGGACTACATAGACTACGCGGGCTCGACTCTTGGTCAGGGTCTGGGGTCGATGGGCGCGATGGTCGCGGGGGCTGGTGTTACTGGTTTGGCTGGGGCACCATTTGGTGCTGCGCCGATTACTGCTCCAGTTGGCGCGGTTTCGACTGGCTTTCTCCAAAACTATGGGGAAATGTACGGAACTCTTGTCGAGCAACAGGGCGTGGACCCTGATGCTGCGGCGAAGTACGCGCTGGTTCCTGCTGCTGCGATGGCTGCTGTTGACACTGTCGGTTTGGGTAAGATTTTAAAACCTGCGAAGGACGCGCTGTCCAAAATTTTTGTGACTCGAATCGCACAGTTGTCGCTTCGTGGCGGTGCCATTGAGTCCACAACTGAAGGTATTCAGTCGATCATTCAAGAGTCTGCGGGTGAGATTGCTGAATTGACGGGTATGGCGACTAAGGACATTGAGCTTGGTCAGCGTGCTGAGAACTTCGTAAACGCCATTGTTGGCAGCTTCCTGCCCGGTTTTACAACAGGCGGCGTTGCTGGCGCTCGTGTGCGTCCTAATAATGCTGGCCCAGCACCAGCGGCACCAGCGGCACCAGCAGCACCAGCGGCACCAGCAGCACCAACGGTACCTGATCCGATCGTATCGGTCGATATGGAGGATATTTCTTCTCCTCAGCCAACGCGCGTGACTGCTGCGTTGACTGGTGTTCAGATTGCTCGTCTTGACCTCAATGAAATGAAGAAGAGGTATCTTGAGTTGAGCAATGAGATTGCTGCTGTTGAAAGTAAAAAAGAAGACGCATCTGCATTAAAATTGGACCTTGAGTCGCTTGAAGAGGCCATTTATGATGATTTTGAGTCGAGTTTGCGCGATATTCTGAGTCGAGATGGCGATATTAAGATTGATCGATTTACTCGCGCACTAGGTGGCTGGGCCGGTCAAGAGTTGGAGCCGAACCTTCGAGTTGAGCTTGTTGGCGACGAAGCAACGATTTTAAGCCGCTTGACGGAGTTCAACGCGACATCTGGAATGTCTGGACCCAATGTTGTGCCTCAAGGCGGCGCTCTCAACCGCGTGTTCGTCGAGGCGCTGTTGGATGAGCCCGATGTCATTTCTTCTTATGATCCGAACAATGTTGAGCAGAACAAGAAGCTAGCCTGGGACGACAGTGGTGCTGAGCGATTGTCTACATTGCGTATTCAATTGCCTCCTGAGATGGTGACGCCTCAGTTCTTGGCGAGTCTTCATGAGACCTTCAAGAAAGACGAGCTTGGGTTTACTGTTGATCGTGAGAACAACACGATTGAGTTGATCCACACTCCCGAGTGGAGCGGAGCGGATGCTCAGAAGACCCTGACCCAATTTGTAGATGCTGCACAAAGTCTCTCGGATATTGCGAAAGATAGCTTTGGCAAAGACATTGCTGTTGAGTGGCTGAAAGAGCGCATTGAAATTAGCCAACCATCAAGTGCTGTTAAAACCCTCAAAAATGCCTTTACAGAGGGTGAGTCCAGCTATATTATTAAGGGCTACCAGGAGTTACTGAAAGATGAGTATGAGAGAAGAGATCTTCGCGATATACGGGATGAAGCCGACGCCTCAAGACAGAAAGCGGCCCCCGACACAAAAGATCAAGTCAAACCGGAAGCCAGGAAGCGTGGTGTCAGTGTTGAGGCCACAGATGATGCAGTCTCAGATGCCGCAGCCTCAAATCGATCCCTCTCAAGCTTACCAACATATGAGCAGTTCGTATTTGGAGGGGATGGACGAGAAGGATCTTTCGGACTTGATCGACTCCATGCAGGAGCAGAACAAAAAGGACTGAGGGTAGATGCTGATGTGTCTCGCGCCTTGATGGCTCGAATGGGTCTCAAGTTTAACAACCTGGATACATCTGAAATCCTGAAGATCTATCCTCTTCAAGACAAGTTTGGTACGACTCTTGAAGAAGTGATCGATCGTCTGAACAAATGGACGAAGTCGAAGGGCACGGTTGCCGAGGGCTGGACGTTCTCAGTATTTGGTCCAAAGCGAAACGAAGACGGCACCCTGAGTGGCTTTGTTTCGCCTGATTTCAAGAACAACAGCTATGACCAGAAGAACGCTTACATTTACCAGCCTTATGATCCGAATGGTTCTTTCGATGATGTAGCGTACACGTATGCGTGGCGAGCAACTCATGAGATTGCACACGGCATTGTAAATGAAAAGCTGACCGAGCAATATGGCGGCCAGGGTCGCAGGGCCGGTGGTCTTGGCATTCTTGCCCGTGACGATAGCGGCAAGAACATTGTTGATCCGTTGTCGTTGGCGCATGCTTTACGTGCTTTGGATTGGGAGCACGAAACCTTCGTAAAGCAGCGGGAGATTCTGGAGCAAGACTTTGGAATTAGCATCAGCGAGGACCAGTTCAACCGAGAGTACATGCTGAACATGTCTGATGCTGTTCATCGCGTGCTGACGGGCCGTTTCAGCAACCCTGGTAAGTTGGGCGCTGTTCCTGCTTCAACAAACCCTGCGGTTGTTCTAGAGCGAGCAAAGGACACTGTCCGTCAAGCTGCAAGCGCAATGGGTATGGACATGTCCGAGAGGCTTGACTCCAAAGGCGCTCGTGCTGCAACGGCAACAGCCAAAGGAGAGTCTTACTTTGACCCCGAAAAGCTTTCCGAGCTTAAAAATCTGGTGCAGAAGCCTCGTCGGCAAGAAAACCTTATTTACATGTCTCCTGATGAGTTTTTGTCGTTAGCAGAACCGTTGAGCAAGCCAGTCGCAGAAAGGGCAGATCGTGTTGCTGGCCTGCTGGAGCGCG
>Ga0110931_1000924_pt1 | contig 10763 bp, 3 predicted proteins | sample 4_EtaG_FD_79333 | JGI IMG/M metagenome (GOLD analysis project Ga0110931, IMG submission 79333) | Marine viral communities from the Subarctic Pacific Ocean - 4_ETSP_OMZ_AT15127 metaG (version 2) (version 2) | ecosystem: Environmental > Aquatic > Marine > Oceanic | place: Pacific Ocean | collected... | reverse complement strand
GTCTGCATATGAGCCAAGACCGACAGGATCCCTTGCAAAGATGAATCCGAGATCAGTAATGGGGAGGTTGGCCGTGTTGCCTGACAAGAAGTTGTTAGCGGGCATAGCTGCGGCGGAGCCGTTAATCAATGATGATACGGGCAATGGCCCTGGGCGGACGAACACCCTCTTATCCTCAAGCGAGGCAATCCTAACCTCGCTGCTACTGTAATGCAACCTGGCAGAAGCCAATACGATAGTTTGACTTGCGAGATGAGCAGAAGGACTCTGAGGGTATGCTCCACCCGATGTATCAATAGCATCCCCATAGATGAATCCGATATTGTTCGTTATAGCGGGATCAAAATAGACTAACAGTATTCTTTCTTGATTGGCAGATAAAGTGGGTGCGCTACTGCTATTGTAGGTGGCATACTGTGCCGTCACCGATGCGGCATTGAGAGCACCGGAAGCAGAGATAGAATAGAACACCCCATCCACCATTATGGTTCCCGCCGCTATGACGATTGATTGATTCCCAGAAGTTGAACAGGCACAATTGCCTGTAGTCGATGAATTCCTCGATCCGGAGTCATAGTCGTTTGAGATAATTGGCACTACTCCATTCAACAAACCGCGTTCATTGAAATTAGTCAAGGTAGGACTAGCCAGGACATCAGTATCTCTCAGACCATCAGTTTGGTATGATTGGTTTGCCGTTTCATGCCCCTGACCTAAACCTGCCATCATTCATCCCTCTGTGTAAAATACGGCTTGACCCATGCTCGGTAGTGTTCCTCACATAGATCATGAATAATGAGGGGCAAACCTGGTTCATCACAATTTTCATGAATGCACATTATCGCACCTCCATTAGGACATCAACTCTTATCTCGTTTGTTGTGCCCTTGTCAATGGGTAAGAAGGTTGCCCGATATGCAGGGGCATCCAGGGCGGTATCGCCATGCAAGGCGACTTCCTTGATGGCTTGGGAGGATGTCTGTTGTGTGTCAAAATTAGCCGTGATTGCTAATGTCCTATCATCAATCTTAGTGACTTGGGGAGTGACTGTGATCTGGGGCGAACCAGCTCCACCATCTCTACTTGATGCATCACCACCACTTGAACCAAGCGTCATACGAGTCACTAGCGTAGCCATATGATCTGTAAGCGCAGATTTCAAGGAGTCTAACACCGGCATCATTTCACCTCGAAATACAGGCTCTTGCTCGCACCAATAGGCCGCCCTCGCTTATTCCCGTCACGCACACCGATTTTCCCCATTCCATTTGTGTGTTTCCCGCCGATTATGAATCCTGTGTTATTCACATTACGCACAAACACCTTATGGACGGCAACAACATTGATGCCACTTGACATGGATATTTCTGCTACATCAATTACACGACCTGCGGCTTGATCCAGGGGAGCAGAGTTGCCCGATACGGCTTGAAGATCCGATAGAATCCCCTCTATTCCTTTGTCATATTGGGCTATGATGAAATTACTCATCATGGTGCTGTAATTATGGGTTGCTTCAAACACGGCGAAATCTCCTCTTAGCCCGTGCGCTGGTAAATCAACCTTAACGATCTCCCCTGGTTGGATTGTTGATGCCTTGAAAGCACCATCTAATGTGACAAGCGGAGCTCCATTTTCTGCTCTTGAAAGTATGGCTTTGGCTAATTTCAATGCCTCAGTATTGGTTTTGAGACCAGGTATCTCCTGGCGTAGTGTCCGCACCATGTTAGTTTCTGACCCCTTGCTTGCTTCATTCTTCATACGTTCCAGGTCTTTGACGACTACAAACACTCTTTCATTGGCGGCCAAACCATCACCGACAATTACAATTTCATTTGGCGAATCATACATTTTGCTCACACTGACGCTACGAATAGCACTGCCCAGACCCAAGACATTACCTCTGCTGTTGAAATTGCTTGATGAATAAACCAATGCTCCCGTATTCTCATTCACGAGTTGCTTCCCATCTATCTGAGTCAGATTTCTGATTATTTCCATGATGTTCAGACCTCTCGTTTTTCGTGCGGTGAATATGTTTGAGTGATCGATAGCCAATCTAAGAGATGGATGAGCATTTAGAGTGGATGAAACCTCTCTATCCTTTGCAAGTAATGCCTTAGTTGGTGTGACATTGAATCCGGCCAATTCGGATCCAGCATCGTTTAGGAGTGTTAGAGCCGCATCGCTCGTTCTGATCCCTACAAATCCTAATTGCCCCATCAACACCGGCCCTTGAGTTAAACCGGAATCAGTAAGACTGTCTGAATCTATGTTCCTGAATAGTAGAGATGTGGATAACTCATCAGTTTCAACACCTGCTATCCTCAATGAAAATCCAGATGAATCATACAGATAAGGAGGAAAATATGACGATGAAAGAGTTTTTCCATCATATCGAATAGAGGTTATTGATGGAGAAGCGGTCTTGATCTGCGCCGTTGTCTTTCCATCCTCAATGAGAACAGGTCGTTGATTGATCATCATGAAATCTGCCGGATCATACTCCAATAAACCGCGATATGAAAGTGTAGTCTGCTTGACCTTACTATTTGTGGTATCAAATCGGTTCCACATGGCCGATACCTGTTTTGCCATTACTATTGAATTGTCAATGAAAGTAGGAGAGACAAGGTGCGGCACAGTCAAAGCCCGAATATCTGATAATGCGGTTGGGCTACTTTCTGTCGTATAACGGAGAGTATAACCCGCTAAATCACCAACTCCCGTGCTATTTGTCACGCCTGTCAATTTATTCCTTGTTTTTCCTGTGTAGGTTATCTTCCCCTTCCCTACTGCAAAGAGAGTACCGGAAGTAGGTAGCATTGAAGCATCTTTGAGATACACATTCGTGCTAATGTGTTTCGTGACTTCAAATTGAGGATAGATCCTCATAGCAGTATCCATATGCGTATGAGTCACAGCGTCAGGTGTAGTTTGCTTTACGAAGTCGCCCGATATTCCTGTTCCGTTTTCAGTATAGCGTGTTTCTGATTGGTGAAGGCTCTCACCCCCCCCTGGATGAGTAGTCTGTGAGTATCGCGCTTCAATTTCGGGGTTGAATTCGCCATTATTGGTTTTCCTAACTGCATCTGATTTGAAAAATTGGAGCATGGATGCACTCGGCAACAAGTGGAATACTGCATCAAGCTCATTAGCATCCGGCCAGGTCATTTCAAACACCCCCTCTGCGGTGCTAATGAATTGAAGCGTTCCAAGTGTTTGTTCCATATCTGATTCAAACACGCCATACCTGTTATCTCTGGTAAATGGTTGATACTCAAGGTCTGCATCACCCAATGAAGATCTCGCGCCGTGTAGCCAACCATCCTGTAAGAGATCCGAAGCAAAGCCGAATAATTTGAGCGGCCTAACAGGTCTAACGAAGTAATCAATGGACTTCCTCTTTTGATTAGAAGTAGTAGCGTTGCCTTCTATCCCATATACCTCAGTAGTGAGTGTTCCTTCTTCTGTTCTATTGAGATATGTCTTACGAAGAATATACGTTCCACCCCATGCAGGGAGATCACCTGATCCCCTTACGGCCCAGGCATCTTTAGCATGAGTTTTAGCGGCAATTGTGACTACGCTTCCTCCTTTGTCATCGCTTGAATCAGGACTCCAGGTTGGCAAAGTGTATGGATTGGAAATTGATTGACTAGTCGGGCTTGAAGGATCAAGTGTCATTCCATGCGTTGTAAATTTGGCATTCACAGACCAGGAAGGCATGACAGGGAAGTGTTGTCCAATTATGAGGTCGCTATTCAAGGAGGCCGCCTTTGTTGAAATGATTGAGTATTGGACATTTTTGTTATCCTGTCGCTCACTCTCTGTTTGTATGACAAATCCGAGTCTTGGTTCGGTTCTCGATTGGATTTGTCTGTGATCACTTATTTCAGACAATGGTATTGGAGTTAAACTGTTGATTGTAGCATTTGAATGAGTGCCGATTCCCCATCCGGTAGTAGGATAATGCACATTTGAAGTATTCGAATGGTCTATGGCAGAAGCGTTGGTATGGAGTGCATTTCCTCTGAGATGGTGGAATCCACCACTTACTCCAAATTGAGTTGAGCTCACCGCAGATCGGGAATTTGATTGAGCATAGGTGTTTGAACCCGTATATTGAGTGAGGTCAATGAATGGATCAGACCCCTTATTCATTGGTATTGCCTTCAAAGGCTCAGTATTCCCCGCATTAGGATCCACCTTTGGTTCCCAAACTCCTGCAGGAAGTGCAGTTGGCTTTACCAGACCCGCAGATTCAATCCCCAAAGTTAGGCCGATGCCCAAAGGCTGTTCAGAAGCCTGGGGCTTCGTGTTGCTTCTTCTGACAATGCTTGAGAATGGGGTTGCTTCTGCGGTATGTGCAGTAAGCACGGTTCCAATGGGCATTGTCCTTTCAACGCCGTTGTAGTTAGCAGGGAATACCCATGAATCCCCATACGCAGTAGTATCGGGCAATTTATTCATCGAATCATGCGTTCCTCCGTCAAAACGCCCTTTCCCATATATTGGTTGGTTTGAGGATTGGTGTTCATTTGGATCGCCAGACAACATATCCAGGGCATCTGATCCTGTGCGAAAACCCCATGCTCTCACAGGTAATCTCCTACTGTAGTCATATGCGACCATACTGTCAATTACCGACACAAATTTTGTGAAGGAAACGCTGTCTGTATCGGTATCATAGGATATAGTCACCGCAGATTTTTCAGGGTTGATTCCATCGCCTATACCTTCCCCCCTAGTATGGCGCACATTCTCATACTCCTTCAACAACCGAAGGGTTCCTTGAGCCTCCCTAACAGTAGTATGACCCATGAGTACAGAGTTAGCGGACTTCAACCCGACTATATTCCCATGACCTCCAGCGTTCAAACCATTGTATCCGTAATTCTGCAACCACTGTATGACATATAGTCGTTCGAAGGGCAGGGCATCTTCGGCCTGTGCAGTAGTGGTTGGGTTAGAGTGGTTGCGTAGGTACAGACCCCTTGTTGGAGGGTAGTTGAGTGATCGGGGGCCACCGGACTCTCTGTATCGGAAGGTCATGTAGTGTTCTCGGCTCGTTCCGAGTAGTGCAGGGTGGCTGTATTCGGCAAGCCAATGGCATAGGAAAGCATCTGGAACACACCCCGTACCCGTATTACCCTTGCCAAGTAGTGAAAAGTCACCATTTGAAGCTGTTATACCACCACTACCTCCCGGTGTAAGGGCTGCTAAATTGAGATATTCGGGGTCATGGCACAGAAGGGGAGGCACAGTAGCCAATTCCGTTCCTGTTCGGGGTACTGCGACTCCTTCTTCAAGCCCCAAAACGAAATAAGCAGACGATCCAACATCAATAACAGGGGCAATTGGCCGCCCTCCTGACAAAGTGTAGTCACCGATCATGAATCCGTTTGTTATGATTTCAGAATTTGTGTTATATCGGCTCCCACCCGTCAAAGCAGAGGCCAAAGTGAGCCTGGTTGCCCCCGAATTTGTGCTAGTTGTCCGGCTCGGGGCGGCTCTCCGAACCAAATGACCCGCGCCAATCGTATCTGTGTGTTCTTGTCCAGGGGCTACGAGGTAATCTATGTCCGTTCTAGGGGTGACTCCCGAATGCACCGCCTTCACATCAGGTAGCCTGAAACCGCTTAATTCACCCATAGGGAGGCCATCTGATGAGAAGGAACCATTCGCTTTGTATCCGCTCTCGTCCTTTACCTCAATAGTGTCCAAATCAAATAATGTCGTGGAATCAGTCTTTCCAGATCCAAAGCCATGATGTTTATGCTCAGTTTCGGCTTCAAAGAGCAATGAATAAGATGAACCGTGAGAACGGTGTAATTGCCGCCTCATAGCGGCGGGTGTGCCTCTTTGGGTCATGGGGGATATGAAGGAGTGTCCTTGCCTTGCAAAGCGTATTCTATGGTGCGGATAGGCATATCCTGTAGCGGTTCCATTATTGGTCTGAGTAAGAACAGACCCCCGTTCTGCGTGATCTGTTATCCTGTGAGCTGCGAATAAGCGTGTTGTGCCGCTTGGAACCGCCCCAGGGGTAGTGTGGGGGGTCAGACCCTGTTTAGTCGCCATATCGGGGTGCAGGAGCCTCTGAACGTGGAAAATTAGCATCCTATCATGAGTGTCGAATTGGGATGCGCCTCCTGATGCTTCCGCTACGCCAGGTTTTCGCGGGTCTGGTGCGGTTAAACCGCCTAGCCCCCAAGTCATGTTAGACCACGCCTGGACACGATCATGGCCGCTTCTGACGAATACCTCTCCAGGTATTTCTGATGGATCAGGAAGTTGAATCTGCATATTTGGGGTCAATTTACCATCTGTAGTGGATGGCCCTGTGATCTCCTCACCCGTAGTTGGATCCATCCTGGTATTCCGAATTGAGAAATCCTTGATTACGACCCCAAGAGGGGATTTGCCAAACAGAGTTAATTTGTTTCCTTGATCATCAATCGTGGTAATATCCTCGAAAACCATCTCCTCATTGCTAATCTGCAAACCCGTGACTCTGGAAGTATTGGTGGCCTTAGCTGAGAATATAGGCCGAGGCACATTCACACTACCATCGCCATCAATTCCGGCGGTCTCAAAATTGCCAACATATGAGATATTGGTTAAATTATCATGAGAAGCGGCGAGCATATTAGTGGAATTGCTCGTGGCGGTTGCCCTATACCCGTTGTTTAGGTGGAACATATCTCCTGAAGTAGCAGGTAGGTTCGTACCATATTCCATTTCAGCGAGTTTGATGTTGCTGGATCCGGTGGTATCTGAATCAACTTTGGTAATATGGGATATTGAAGGCTTTGTGACTGTGTAATCGGGAGGAGGTATGTCCGGTAGGTTGCATGAGTTGAGTCCTTCTATGCTGAATCTAACATAGCCATGACCTGAACTATGGGCAACTGCCGTTGAACCCTTTGAATCGTAATTTAGAGCCGGAATACCCATGTTTCCTCCATCCATCGGTTTTGCAGTAAGATACCATGTAGGAACCGAGGCTCCCAATCCCTGGATGACCGGCCCTGCGTTAGCGGCCGCCCAATAACCCCCTGCTGAATTAGGGGTGGTCGCCTCCCAAGTGAGAATAACAGTGTGTTTAGCGGGTTCGCCAGGAACAGATGCTGTCGCTACCCCTGATGTACCAGAAGGGTCCCAATAGACTGTTTCCGGATAACTGCTACCTGCTATCTGTGCGATTTGCGCCGATAGGGTTCCGCCCGATATTGTTAAATCTGCATATGACTCGTTTGCCGTTGTCAGACCATTGAGCCTCTGTGGGCCGTATCTGAATGTGTTTATTGCCGTGTAAGTCAAAGAGACTGTTTCGTCATCATCAGTAAATGTCAAAGTGCCTGATTGAGGCATATCAGAAGGGTATCCATTGCGATATTGACCTTCAAGTTTGACTCGGAGAATCTGTGCAGATTTAGCCAATGCAACTGTTCCGGTGATGACAGGTTTGCTCGACATTCGGACATACCTTGCTCGCAGGTAGCGTGTTTTGCTATGTTCCCCGACTTGCTTGACTCTGCGACTATTGATCTTGGCCGCTATGAGCCTGGTCGCTTCTTCCGTTCCTAAATTGTAGGTCTTGCTGTTTGTATCATCAGTAGCCGCTTGCTTGAGATCCACTATGATAACATTCTTCGCTTCGGATGGTGCGGATGCGGTTGCTAAAGGGGTTCTTATGATTACAGTCAAACCTTGACCCCATTGATCACCCGTATTCGTGCCGTATTCCCAATCAGTCACTGCATCGCCGTATTCAGTATCTGGATAGGTGATGTGCATAGCGAAGAAACCACTTGCGGGATAACCTACTGTGGAGGAGGCATCTTCCCCCATTGGAATGACCTTAGCGGGGTATATCTGCTTGGTATAACGCGCCATTACCACACCGCCCTTGCTGCGAACATCTCTTGCGCTTCTGTGAGAGAGAAGGTGTAGTCAAACACCCCAATTTCGCCCATTGTCATGTTCCAAGCCCAAATCTTCTCAGTTGAAGCCGAACTCTCCAAATACGCATTGGCTCCATCTGTAGTCCCACAGGCCATGCCGTAAGCTGAGCCGTTGATAGTGTAGCAATCCATTGGGCCATTCGTTGAAACGGGCGTGGTATCAAGAGATTGAATCGAAGAGAGGCCGATGAAACACATTCCTGTCTGTGTTGTCTCTCCTATGTTCTTCGGAAGATGCCCCTGGCCTACACTACCTGTTCCACCTGTTAGCGTATGTACGCTACTTGAGGTGAATGTATGAGTAGTGTTGGTTCTCTGTGTATTGCCTGTATAGAAGTCTGCACCGCTAAGTCTGAATGTGACAGTTGCTCCTGTTTTGGACATGATCAGGTTATGCCAATTCCCCCTCCTTAGTCTGACTCCATTGGAATCTGCAACATTGCTGACGGATCTTTGATTTGTACCGTCATGGAAGATGAAATGGAAACAAGCCTGTTGGTAATCATTCCCTGTTCCATCTCCCGTTAGGGAATTTTGTCCGGCTAGGTATAGCCCCCAATATCTCCCATTAGTATCTCGGCCTGTAATCAATGGCCCAGATGCGGCTTGGATATTTTTGTTGTCGAAGTTAGATCCGAAGTTTGGCTTGAACCACACGCTAATTGAATAATCGCCCGTACAATCAAAATCTGCCATCGGGCCGTATTCCTTATTCACAGCAGAACCTGTCCAATAGTGGGTCGCTACTGTTTGCAAACCGTGAAAATCAAGACCTTTTGAAGTGGCATCAACTGAATAAGCAGGGCCATTTTGCAAATCCATTGTGGCATGATCAGTTGCTTTCACCGCAGCAACTTCAATTCCACTATTCACGGCGGCTAATCCAGATACTCCTGTTAATGAATGAGGAGATCCAGAAATATCCCTTCCTGTGTATTGAAAGAAATCACTCCCTGCAATGGCATTATTCGTTCCACTTGTTTCAAAATCAGTCGCATCTGTGATGTATAGTGTTGAACCGCTTGAATAAGTGGTGGCTACAGTAGTTGCGGCAGAACCCCTGGAAACTCGAAGTTTCGAATTGTATATTGCTTCGCTCAGATCTTGCCCCTGGTTGAAGGATGTATTCGTATAAGCCACTGCTTCATTCAACCTGGCATAGAGGATGCATCTTTTGATCAAACCCGATTCCTCTTTGATTCGGTGATGAATCCCTTGCAAGGTATTCTCATTGATAGTGTCATTATTGGTTATGTTGGTGAAATCCAGGACGGCAGATGCTGTGCTAATTTCATGCAGGTTCTGGAAGCCGGAGAACCCTGTTGGCCCTTTGGAATAATGGTGGAGGAAATCATCGCTGTAATCGTTAGCGGTTCCATCGCTGATGTCAAATGTGACACCGGTATGCCCTCCCCCGAAATAGATGATTCCTTCCTGTTCTACTCCTGGATATAACAATTCAACTTCTACCCCCTCTATAGCTCCATCATCAGAATCATAGAACAATCCAATAAAGTCAGTCAAATTATCGCGTGGAACAATGTTGCGTATCAGAAAACAATTTGTCATAACATCAGATGATAGGATTACTCTTTGTTGGTCGATCCCCTCAAAGTCTGCAACCATCCTCCCAACTCTGAGTATTCCCTTTTGCAACGGCCCTGTCGTTTTTGCAATTCGTTTGATGTAATCTGACGCGGTAGTGCTAACTGCTAAGTGATTGAGATCCGTATCACTAGCGGGATCATATGCGGCTAATGTGGGGTTTGTCATAGTGACACCCGATACGGCAGCACCTACTAATGATTCACAAGTCGGACTCGCAACAGTTGTGACTTTGAATGAACCGCCCAACCCATTGTAGGTTCTAACTGCATTAGAGGTATCCAGGGTGCTACCCGATGGTGCTCCTCTGAATGTGGATATTGGCACAAAGGATTCTCCATCTGCACCTATGGGCATAGGGGCAGGGAATGAGTTTGGTTGATACATCCTACTATTGGTCGCAATAGGGCCTCCATAACCCACTACTTGAGCGGGCTTGTAGGAATATGGTGTCCGATTACTCAATCCTACATTGAAATTACGACCAGACGCGCCAGGAACGGTACTGTGTATCACTATGGTTGAACCCCGTTCCCCATCCCTGCTCTCAGTTTCAGAGCCAATGAATGCTCGAACATACCCCATGTGCGTTCCGGTATCGGCGTTTGAAGAGACCAGGGGGAATATAGCGGGAGGGTTGAACGCACTTCCTCCCGAGCTGTTCTTGGCTTGGGGATGACCTGCCATGTTGATTTGGCGTATGATCTCCTCAACACAGACATTGAAGTCTGAGGTCTTATTTGCAATGTCATAGAAATCAATATCCAATGGGCGCACATAGTCAAGTGAGGTTCCATCTGATTTTTTCCCTTTCAAGCCATAGTGGCTTGTTCGGCAAACGACAGGATGTTGCAGTTGTCTATCATTTGCCGCCTCATGAGTTTCCTCCGGATCCCATTCAAAAGCCTCCATGTTTGGGCCATCCAGAATTAGATAGCGGTTTGAATTATTTGGATCCACATGAACTGCATCTGCATTTAGGCCAATGATTGCCTTGACTGTATCTGCCAATGCCTCGGCAATCAATTCTCTATCTGATTCACCGAGAGGGGTATCTCCTTGCGTTATACCGGAAATATCTGCAAGAGACAAAATGATTGGTGAAGTATCGTTAGCAACTGTTGTTGCCCCATCCACGACTATGAATCCACCGAGAGTGACAGTCATCCCTGCATCAATGTTGCCTAAATT
>Ga0110931_1000918_pt1 | contig 10817 bp, 8 predicted proteins | sample 4_EtaG_FD_79333 | JGI IMG/M metagenome (GOLD analysis project Ga0110931, IMG submission 79333) | Marine viral communities from the Subarctic Pacific Ocean - 4_ETSP_OMZ_AT15127 metaG (version 2) (version 2) | ecosystem: Environmental > Aquatic > Marine > Oceanic | place: Pacific Ocean | collected... | reverse complement strand
TCGTGTTCCCAGGCTTGCCCTTAATCCATCTGCATGAAGTTGTAGATCCCTGTTAAACTGATTGTCTTCGTCAGATAGTTCAGTGGCATTAGGAGTTGGTTCAATCTGGTTTTTTTGCCGTGCTGATTCTGCTACTGCCTTGATTTGCGATTCTGCTTCTTCAAGCGTTATTTCTTTAGCATTGTATCTTTGGATAATGCTCTTGGTTCCGTTTTGGAAATCAACTTCTGCTTGACCAAGGCGTGTGCGCTTATCTTTTAATTTTAATTGTTCTTGCTTGCGCTCAACTTCATCTTTTTCTTGAAGCAACCGATTGATAGATTCAGCTTTAGTTGCGTAATCCTGGTCTTTAAAAATAGAATTTAAGTCTGTAGTGATTTCTTCTTTGTGGAGATCGTCTAGCACCCCACGAAATTTAGGATCTTTCATCACATTACCTACGATTGATCCAATCTCCTGCAAAAGCGTTCTGTTCGCTTCATCTGCTTTTTCTGGAGTTGCAGAACTTAATTTCTGTGCTAATCGGTTTTCATTTGCAAATTCCGCTAATGCTAGCCTTGCTTGTCTTTTTGCTAAAACAACTTTTCTGCTTTTCTTTTTACCTCTTTCTTCAAGTGTTTGATGAACGCTCCAGGTTTGCAATCCTCCGTTGCTGTTTATAAAAAGCCCTTGCAGATCGTTTGCTAGCCTTGCGTGATATTCTTCAGGAAGCTCATTGTTGTATTTATTGATTGTTTCTGCCTGAATAGAATTAAGCTTTTCACTTATTTCTGATCGAGAAGTGTCTGGTGTGTATTCTTCTTTATAAAGCAGTCCTGAATCAGAAGCTTTTTGCGCAAATTCTAGTTTTGCTTCTCTTAATGTTTCCTCGTAAGTTCTTTTTTGTTGTTCTTCTGCTTTTGAAAGCTTTTGAAGTATTGTCTGGGTTGTATCGCTGTAACCAGCGTTATCCAAACTAACCTCTACTCTGCGTAGAAAAGACTTTTTACGCGATGGATTGTCTGCTAAATATGCCGTGACTAATTCGCTACCAATCAGAGAATTTCTTTTTTCTTCAATCCTTGTTCTTATTTTAGTTTTAAAACCTTCAGTCGTTATTTTTTGATTACTTATATCTTTGTATAATTCCACGCGCTCATCTTGAGCAAAGCGTTTTATTTGCCCTGCTAACGCATCAATAATGTCTGCTTCTTCCTGCCTGCGCTCGCGCTCCTGCCTTCCCAGATCATCAATATAAGCATCAAACGCCATATCTGCACCTCTGCCTACCACTTGACCTAATTTGTTGATTGCTTGCTCTGGGCCGATCTCATACTGAAGCCATTGCATAACATTTGGGGCAGCAGCACCTTGCGCTTGCTTAGCTGGCGTGATCGTTGGCGCTTTCGCCTGCGCTTGGGCTGGTCTGAATCGAAGTCTAGGCATTATGAGTACATCCAGTTAAACATTGACATTCCCTTAGCCCCTGAGCCTGAAGGATCACCTCCTGCGCCTGTTTTTGTCCTTGAAGAATAATCCATCCACATCATCTGCGAGCCTGTGTTTAAAGCGCCTGTTAAGAGCGTAAGATTACGCGCGCTCCCTATGTTGTCTGCGGATCGGTTCGCCATGCCCCCCAAGTCATAATAATATTCGCGCTCCATTTCGCCTTGTTTGACGATCATTTCTGCACTTCTGCTAGCATTGTTTCGGATGGTTGCTGTCTTGATAGAAAGACTTTGATTCATCTGATCCACTGCAAACTTATTAACGAGCGCCTGCGCCATTGCTACACGCCTTGGTGATCCATAATTGACAACTGCACCACTGCTTCCAGTGGATGAAATAATATCTCTAACTGCGCGCTCGCCTTTATCTCTCTGGGTTGCTATTTGATAGCCACCTTCCCATTCCATGTATTGAGCGTTTTGTTCTGCTGCCTTGAGAACTTCTTCGGCCTGCATGTTTGCAAACTGAAGCTTTCTGTCTCCATACTTTCGATTAAGATCAGCCTGTCTGCGCATAAGCTTTTCAGACTTCATGCTAGACTGATAACCTCCGTAGCCTTCAAGAATCCCTTTGGCTAGCAACGCATAGCCGATGTATTCAATCATTTTTACTCATTAGTTTCATAGTCGATGGCTACATGCAGGATTGAGCTTGGAAAAGGCATGTCCTGCCTTAAATAAATCTCACCAAGAGAATCATAAACTCCTGGCATTGTTAATTCTCTGTCGCCAGTAAACAGAGGAAGCGCAGTTGAAAGCGCATCGCTGGTCAGTCGAAAAGTTTCTATCGTCAATTCATCACTGGAAACACCATACTTCAGTCCCATTGTGTCAAGCAGTTTCACATGAATCCTGTGTATGCGTTTTTTATTTCCAATGCTTGTTTGAGTGCTGGGATCGCCAATTGCTAGCGCAAGCGTTTGAATATCGCTGTCGTAAGAAAAACCAACACGCGCAGTAGTAGAAGCCAAAGAAAGAACAAGCTGCCCAGCAGCAACAGAACTATCAGGTTGAGAAGCGCTGTTCCCTAACACTGAAAGCGTTTCCCCTTCGATGTAGTGCAATCCTGTGAGAGTGCTAGCACTTGAGCCTGAATAATATGCTCCGCAGTCTACAAAATGTGCTGAGCCAGCAGACATGCTGTTATCATAAAATTCTTCCAGATATTCGATATAGCGCTGTTCTATATCTTTTTTATATATTGTGTGCGTTCCGCTTCCTTGGTCTATGTCTATTGCCGTTCCTCCTGATGACGCTGCAACCTTGAAAGTGTTTGTCGTCTTGTCACGGACATAATAAGTCGTTCCTGCCGTAAGGTTTGCAGGCATTGTATCTGCGGTGGTGAACTTGATCTGATCAGTGTCACTCAAGCCATGTCCAGTAATTGTTATTACATTGGTGCTAGCATTGATATCTGTGTGCGGAAACTGTGTCAGGTATTCATCCACATGGCGCTTAACCACCATCCACACTTGATCGTGCCCTGATGATCCCGATCCGCGCGGGATTGAAGAAATGCTATCCACCTTTGCATGGTTCCCATAAGTCGAATCCGTGTGAGTCCCGCCGATGTTATGGATCGCCCAGGAGTTCATGTTCAGATCTACATTGTAGGTGCAAGTTGCTACCTTGCCGTCTGTTCTTAGCACCCAAAGCAGGGATGCAGGCTGATCTTGAAAAACAAGTGCTTTTACGCCAGTTTGCGTAATGTCTTCCGCACGCAAGCTGATATCTTTTGCGCTGTATTGTTCCTGTTCTCGATCAAATATAAGCTCACGCACCTTTCTGCCGTTCTTCTGGACATAAAGTACGTTATTGCCGACTTGGGCGGGCAACGCGCTGTCATGCGCGCTCCAGTTGGAAATCTTCTCAATAGTGAAATTAAAAGGCGTGATCGTTACATCATCACGATTACCAAACATCTGATAAATACCGCCTGATGTTCCCAAAGATAAACGCCTGCCCTCATTGATCCATTCGATCTTGTCAACTGTATCGGATGAAATCATGAGCGAAAACGCATTATCGCTGTATATTTGCTCACCCATGATGCTAGCGCCTGCCGTGTCATAATTTCCTGTATTGACACCAAGCGCTTCACTGGCTGAAAAGTTATCGAAATCGCCTGTTTTACTGAAGTGAACTGTTTGAGGTTCTTCTGTGGTTCCTGCTAGCACCATGCGCTGCTGGTAGATTTGGCATGAGCGCGGGTATCCTGTTGTGTCGGAAAATGAGCCTAGCTGCCACTCGGTTGTGGCATCTTCAAATGCTAAATGTTCGGAGGCAACAGCAGTGATGCTGGTAGTGCTAGCACGCGCTGTAACCTCTACATACCCCCATCTTATCTGCGGAGCAACTTCAGTGTTTAGGCGTATGACCCTTCCGACATCAGTTGTCTGAAATCCTGTGTCGTCATTAATGCCTGTTACCGCACTAGCTGTAATGGTTATTTTTGAATTTTTTGGAACAAACTTTTTATAGAATTTTAATTCCGCATTCACTGTTCCAGTAATATCAATTTCAGTTCCGCCAACACTGGTTGCTAGCTTAAACGTGTTTATTGTTGCTGCTACCACATAATAAACAGTCCCAGCACTAACTCCGCCTATTCCTGAACCACCTTTAAAGAAAACTCGTTGACCATTCACAAGCGGATGGTTGACCATCGTTATTATGTTTGTGGCTACATCTACAGCATCTTTTGAAATCTGACCAACAAGCTGAAAACCATAATCCTTGTAATAGAGTTTGCGCGTTCCTGAGCCTGCATCTGCTAAGGCTTGCGCGCTTCCCCCTTCACTTGCTGAAACCTGAAACTCATCAAGGGTTGCGCTTATTATGTAGTAATCAGTAGCAACACTAAGCCCGCTAGGTAGATCGTTGGTGCTACCATCATCAAACCGAACAACATTATTATCGACAAGTCCATGATTCGGGATTTTAAATTTGTTGTTGCCAGCATCTATATTTGTGTCTGCAAGCTCTGCAATTAAGGGACGATCTGTTTCTGCTGAAATGCTTTGAGCTATTGTTAGCGTAGTATCTTCAGTATTCATTGGAAGATAAGGCCCATCTTTTAAAGTAAGATCAGCAAGTGTCCAACTGGTGTCGCTCACACGCTTTAACTCTGCAAACTCATGGCTCGGATGTGCTATGAAGAGAACATCAGCGGATTGTGTAAAATAAAGATCATCAATCTGACTGACTGTGTAGCTTGTAGCCTTTTCAAGAGGTTTTTTGACTGTGTGCGTGCCTGAACCTGAAGCCGTACTGAGATCAAACGCTGCGCCTATCGTATTATCTGCTAGCGAAAGTGTAATATCATTGGTGCTTTTGGTTTTTATGAAATAGCGCTGATTGGTGAGCAATCCGTTTGGTAGTGATCCACTGGTCGAGAAGTAAATGTCATCGCCTACGCTGAGCGTGCTAGCATCTGCTAGCGTGATTACGTTAGTGCTATTGTTAACACTGGAAATCGTTGTTGCATCCGTTGTAACAATTGCATCTTCTCGATAAAACCTGATATAGCTTGCGCCGAACTCCAGAATATAGCTTTGCCCGCTTCCAAAGTTGAATGGAACCAGACGAACCACACCATTATCTTTTGTGCGTGATGTATAAAAAGTCCCAGGTCGGCGTGAAACCGATCCTTGAGGAAGAGGAATATAATTTTGACAGAGCTTTACGCTGGAACGATACGAAGGAAGATCGACATAACCCTGCATGCGCGGGCTGATCTGCCCATCTGCAAAACTGGTTTGAACGCTTTGAACGCGCGCCATTTAGAGCCTCGCTTCAATAAAAACATCACTCCAGAGTGTGTCAACGTAAGCGCGCTCTGCTGAGTCTACTGAGCGTGCTTCTGCTAGCGCAGATTGATACTTTCCAAAAAGATTATCGCGCAACTCAGGGCGGCCAGTAAGCGACTCAGCAATTTCGGATGCGAGTCGCAAACCTAGCGCCTGAATAATGAGCGAATCAAATTCATTCGGGTCTGTTATCTGCTTGATATATTTGAGCTTTAGACTTGATGCATCGGTGACGATTGAACCATTCTCAATTCGATAAGGTTCGTCCCAATCTTCAACATCTAGCACCCTCAAGCAATCGCTGGGCAGCGGATACGCATAATCAAAACCCCATGTCGGCGTAGTATCCGATTGAGCTAGCTGCGTGCGCGTGACAGCACAAGACCAAGGATGTGAGCGAAGAACCGCATCTCGCACATCGTTGTAACGGAGATTGCAGAGCCTCGCTCGCTCATTGGTATCTGACAAGCTCGATATCTTCTGATCGCCTAGATTGCTCAGGGCGATGTTGCAAATATCAACGACAGATGCCATTTAGTTGCTCAATCAACTGTAAATTCGATTGCACAAGTGATTGTGCTTGCAGCGCCAGCAGCAACACCAAGAAAGCCAAGCCAATACTCACTTAACTTAGTTGCATCAGTATGCCCAGCATCTTCGTAGACCTTTTGCCCCATCACATTAATGGTGCGAGCGCCTGTTCCTCCATGATTTGCTAAATCTTGGGCTGAAAGATAATGGACTACTGCAAGAGTTGCATTCTCAGCATAGATGTTTGCATCTATTGCTGTTGCGCATGCATTATCGGAATAAAGACCAACATCCCAATTGGTTGACCCAGAACTGACATCACAATATGTCCAGATGTGCATAATCCTCCAATCAGGAAGGAGCTTGCAAATCGTATATGTGTCAGCATTTGTTCCAGTGTTTTCAACAGTTGTGACAATAGAGCGCATTCTTGCTCCATACAGTCCAACACTGTTGTAAACCTGTGGTTTTGCTGCTTCGTTAGAAACAAGCGTGCTTTGTATATTTGCCATATAGAGCCTTCTGGGAGGGCAATTCCGTCCACTCCCAATAGAGTTTTAAATTAAGATGGATCGCAAGCAATCTCAACAACACGCTCTTCTTCCAATCTTACCGCTCCAACGGTCATGGAAAAATAAACGTATGTAGAGAAACGCTTGTCAGCACGCTCGGTAATCCGTGCGCGGATGTCATCCCAAATGCAAAGGCCAAGTCCATCACGATGGAAGGCGATTACTTGATGGTCGCTATTACTGTCTGTGGTGATAAGCTCAGACCTGATGAACTGAAAGCCCATAAAGGTATTGATCTCGCCACTGACCAGCGCGCGGACACTGTTATAGTCTGCGCTGGCAGCACTTACACCACCCGCAGCAGAAGCAGAAGCGAAACTGGAATCAGCCAGTAATTTTGCTAACTGCAAAGAATTGGCAACCAGGAACAGATTAGGTCGCCCGCCCATATCGTAATCATCTGCTTCGCCCGCTCCTAAGATTCTGCGTGCTTCCAGAAGTTTACCAACAGACAGACCCACATCACCTGTTGCACCGTCATAGGTATGGAAATCGACTGCAACCTTTTGCGATGAAGGCAATGTTTGCGATCCAGATCCTGTTTTTCCAGTGCTAGCAGTTCCTAGTGCTTCTGTGATTACTTTGCTGTCAATTGCTCTTCCCATTGCATACGCAGCATTGACTGCATAAGGAGAAGTAGGGTCAATCAACATACGAACCTTGTCCGCATCATCAACCATGTCCCCCCAATCATAACTCGTTGGGACAACACGCCTGCGATCATGCGGGGTGTCAATCAGCGGAGAGTCTGCATGTCGAGAGGTAACAACTTGAGCATCTGTGCTACCAATTCTTTCCATGAAAACTTCTTCGCCACGTTTGCCAGTTTCAAGCCGACATGCGTTACGCAAACGCGATCCTTGTTGCTGCACAAGCAGCGACACGTTATCGCTATAATGTTTGGTAAACGCAGTTGTTATTTGCGTGGACATAGAATAACTCCAATGTCAAAGGTTTAAATCCCTTGCACAAATTTGGAGTTATCCCGAACAGCGGGGTTCCGTGGCCTGCTAGCTACCTGGGCGCTCGCGCGTTATCCTCAAGCTTTGCTTGGCAAGCAAGGTGGATGAAATCGTTTTGTTTTATTATAGCATCTTCATGCTAGTGCATATATTCATATAAATCAGACATGCGTTTTACTGCTTCACCATGCTTCGGATGATATGCATCGTTATATTCCTTCATGAATTCAGCATCTGCACGTAATTCAGAAAGTCGTGACTCAGCAGAAACAGGGGTCATCCCACCAAGGTTCTCACCTACACCTGAAAGCAGGGCATTATCTTCAGATAATGATTTCCCTATTCTACTGAAAGTCTTGATTAAACCTGGATGATTCCCAAGACCGCTTTCTTCCAGAAACTTGACAGTCTCAGCATCTCCGTACTGGAGAAACGCGCGCCGTGCTAGCTCCACGTTTTTGCCGTAATCATCTCCAAATTCCTTCTGAAGAGATTGCTGATAGTTGACTTGTTCCTTTTCATAGTTATCGCGCATGCTCTCGGAATGCTGCTTATTCTGGTCGGAAATATAACCTAGAAGATCGCGCGCTTGGTCTTTGTTAAGGCCAATCTTGTGAGATGCTTCGCGGAAGTGGTCTGGCACTTCACCATCGAACTCGTAACCCCCTGGATCTTCAGGTCGCCCAAGTCGATTGTATATTTCGTCCTTGTCTGCTTCGCCGTTGACACGCACCAATTCTTCTCCAGGTGCGCCCAGCTTGCGAACAGCATGAACGTATGATTTTGCAAGCTTCTCAACACTGTCAAAGTTCCTCAGGCTCGGCTCGCTTGCAAGCTCGCCTGGAAGACTGTCAGGATTGAATGCTAGGTTTGATGCAGCACCTTGGGGTTCACCTCCACCACCTAAAATGGTGCTAGGTTCCTGTGGTACTTCAGTATTCGTTGTCGTACTCGTTGCTTCTTCGCTCATAGGATTCTCGCTCCATGCGTTCCAGTTCTGAAGTGCTAATATTAAGATAGCTTAGAAGATCAGCAATTACTGACCGCCTGCCATCGTTGTAATGTGTATAGTATGGATCGCCAGGGACTATACACGGCGAGAAGATGAAGTTACGCACGCACAAATCTTCCAGCACACGTTTACCATCTTCTGTTTCAAAAACTCTTTCAAAAAGCGCTTTACGCTCCTTCTCCTGCCGCTTTAGCATCTGCTAGTTGTGCTTGTGACCGATTACGCTCAGCCATCGAAATAAGGTTATTTGCCTGAGCAACTGCCATCTGTTCCTGAAGCTGTTGCTGGCGTGCCATTTGTTCTGCTTCAGCTTCCATCTCTTCCTGCATCTCCTGATCTGTCTTAAACACACTTGGAGGAACACGAAGGATCTCTGCTGCTAGCGTTGCAACCCGACCAATATCAAGCCTTCGCAGGATATTCGGGTCAATCTGTGCCATTGGTGTCAAGAATTGCATCAGCGTGTTTATGGATGTCAACTCGCCTGTGCGCATCGAGATTCCAACTGGATTGGTGTATTCAATATTGAAGTTTGCTTCAATGAGGGCTTCTGGAGGTTCTGGCATCATGCCGTTTTTAATCATGATGTTCAGCGTGCGCTCCACAAGCGGCCCAAGAAATTCTACTTCCTGCCTTGCTACAATCGGCCCTAGAATCGAAAGCCGATCCCGCTGGCGCTGATTGACTTCGGTCGCACTGAATCTGAGAACATCACCATCAGGTGCAACAGGCCCAGGCAATTCCAGCATGTCTAAATAAAAGGCTTTATTGATCGAATCTTTGACCATTGCCATTTTATTCTCGTTGAGATCAGGTCGCCCGCGCGTTTCCAGTGGAATGATTCTGTCATTTGGCGAAAGTCCTGCACGGAAGAAGTTTAATCCTCCAGGCGTTGTTCGTATCGGAGACAAGAACCCATCATCAGGAACCATCAGCGGAGGATCAGTCATCTTGGCGAGCGCCTTCAGCCCTAACTCCTCCATTTTATTACACATTTTGACATCTGCGAGTGCCTCGATTCCTGGCCCGCGCCCATATATTTCTTGACTGTTTCTTTCCCATCTACTGCAAACGTATGGAAAGGACTCATAACCTGAAACATTGACAACATGCTTTTCATCATAAGGGCATATATACACGCTCATGTAAGGCATATTATCTGCGCCTGCTTGTCCGTATGCGCGCTCCTTACGCGGTTTTACAACATGAACACAATCATATTTCGTGTACTGCTTTCCTTCTGTGAACGCTTTGCGCACGCTCTCTGCAACTGCTTCCATTCCAAACTCTTCAACAAGCTGCTTTGCAGTCATCTTAACCTTGCGGAAGACTGTATCAACGCGCCCCAGATAGTTCACTTGAAGAAAACATTCTGCTAGATGAAAAGTTCTAAACATCGGCCCAACTCCAGGCTGGTCATGAACCAACATCACACCAGATCCGAATGCACCAAGATCACTGTAGTATTCGTGTGCGGCAGGATGAAAGTTTGCTTCTGGTTTGTTGAACATCTCGGCAGCGCGCCGTTGTGCTTCTTCAAGCCACAATTGCACTTGCCTGTCCTGCATCAGTTCACGTTCCACGGAAAGCCGAAACCAAGGCATGCTAGCATTGGTGAGCGTGTTGTGAATGCCGCTTGCAAACCGCGTAAGCGCACGCACACCTGTTCCTTCAAATATCTTGGAACGGCGCTTCTCACCTGGAGAGTAATTTGAAATAAAATCAGCGCGCCTTGGAATCATGTACTCGGCAACTTGCTGCCAGTAACTTTCCCAATTATGACGATCTGATTCTAGCTCCTGAAACTCCTGAACTAGCTCCGTGACAAAATCACGCTCAGTTTGTTCAGTAGCCACCTAAACCTCTTGACTCGCCTGAACCATATCCTGATCCGCCTGTGAGATTTGTTTCTGCACGCCCATATCTTCCTGCTAGCATTCTCCGAATTGCATCTAAACGTGCGCGCTCTTCTTCTGCGGTGTTAGAACTTCCACCAGTTTCATCACCAGTTGTTCCATCATTGCCAGAAGATGAAGAAGGAATGTAATTGCTATCATCACTATCTGATGGCCCACCCTGAGTCATTCGTGTCCATTCTGCACCCCATTGATCCCATGTCCGTTGGGGATATTGCACTGCTTGGCCTATGCCTTTTCCTGTTTCAGAAATATTAGTAGCTAACCTGTGAAAACCTTCGCCTTCAGTAGCAAAAGCAGGCATCAGTATTTTATTAATAGCAATATCACCAGCAACCGACATGATGTTTTTATCATTTGGCATTGGAGGAGGTCCAGGCAATTGCCCTGCGGATGGTAATGTGGTTTTAATACGATCTCTCCAATTACCACCACCCCAAGTATCTTGGAAACCGCTTTTATCCCATTGGTCTTGCAATCCCAATTGACCGCTGGCCCAATTCATAAAACTTTGAAACATAATTTCTC
>Ga0110931_1000914_pt1 | contig 10851 bp, 13 predicted proteins | sample 4_EtaG_FD_79333 | JGI IMG/M metagenome (GOLD analysis project Ga0110931, IMG submission 79333) | Marine viral communities from the Subarctic Pacific Ocean - 4_ETSP_OMZ_AT15127 metaG (version 2) (version 2) | ecosystem: Environmental > Aquatic > Marine > Oceanic | place: Pacific Ocean | collected... | reverse complement strand
CCTCTGAATTACTTGATAAACTACCTGAAAAGAATTTAAATGATTGATTTCTATTTATGTCATTAAAAACATATTCTCTGACTGAACATGGAATTGTTTGTATACGACCATCATATAGATAGAAGTTTTCTTGACCCATCCAAAGAACAATATCATTGACTGAAATTGCTGTGTTTGGACCCGCAATCCGAACATTTGTACCAATTAGTGCAGTTCCAAAAGTAAATGGAGCGCCAACAAATTGAACGCTGTGCAGGCTATTTTCTGTAAAAACAAGAAACTGTCTGGTAGTTCTGATAGCTGTTACTATCTCTGAACCTTGCGATAATCTTATATCGCCTGCTGTGTTCGTAGCTGTCGGTGTCCAATCTGTTACACTTTCTTGGCTAGACCATCTAATTAACAACGGATCGAATGTTGAGCTACCAAGCGGATTTGACCCAAAACACAATACATGCCTGTCAACATCAGAAACCATAACCTTACGAACGATGGTAGGAACGTTTGAGGCACCTCCAACAGTAGCAAGCTCAACCATTCTGGTATCTTTACCGTTTGTCGCGTCCCAATAATAAAGACTGCCATCTACTAAATTAGCAATTAGATCTTCACCCCAAGAGTCAGACATCCACAGTCTTAGGTTTTGTCCTGCTAATGATCCAGCGCCTGAACTCCAAGTAAAGCGACCCCATGTACCTGCGCCCCAACCATTACCAAGAACTGTAGTATTTAAACCAACATCTATTTCCATAGCTGCGGTAACAGAGCCACCGCCACCTGCTGTAGATCCAGAAGAAGCTGATCCTCCTGTATCTACTGTAAAAGTATTAGAAGTTGGAACAGTTAGTATTTCAAAGTTCTGATTAAGTTGATCTGTTGTGAGGCCGTCTACAGCCGTGGCCCCTGAAATGGTAACATATCCTCCTACTTTAGAACCATGCGAGTTAGCTGTTACGGTAATAATACCTGACCCTGCAGTTCCTGTAGTAATAGGATCTGTTCCACAAGTAATCGTAGTTCTTATAGGAGTTATGTCGTAGTAAGTGCCGCCATCTTCGAGGTATGCTTTTTCGTGCGTACCCATGAAAAGAAAGTTTTCTGAAGCAAGCGTAACAAAGTTAAGCATGTTACGACAGCTACCTTCAAACGTAGTTGTAGCTACTTTTTGCCAACCACCAATACGCTCCACATAGCCAGACTTAAAACGGATCTTATCTCCGTCAAACCAACCACCTTCGTTAGAATAGTTGGTGCCTTCTCGGTTTATTCCCGGCTTGAACTGGAGCTTGCTTAGTGGCATGTAACATTACTCCGCTGCTTGGATCTCGTTGCCGTCTTCTTTTGCCCACTCAAGGATGGCTTGGTAGTGCGCGTTATCAGGCTCAATAGGCACAGACCAAGTTTGCTCACCAATAACTGCTTTGATAGATCCGTTTTGTTTTGTTCCATCATATAATGTAACAGAAATATATTGTGCTGATTTAATGTCCATTTTATAACTCCGCACTAAATTGAAGCCTAGCCGTGGCATCATTGTTAGCTTCAACCCGGTAAGCTCTAAACTGCGTCATGCCTGAAGCCCCTGAAAGAGTAATAGTTGCACGTTTTGTACCAGATTGATTGGTAGATAAGGCTATCCCTGTAAAGGTGTGACCAACTACTCCGTTACCAATATGAACATTTCCTACTTGAGTTACACTAGGAATGGTTCTCATAGTAACGGGAAATTCTAATAAAGTTTCAACACCTGTACTTGCTGTAGCACTACCATAGGCGAAAGCTTGATACACATGAGAACTACCATCGCCACATGAATAAAAGTACCTTAAACACCTCTGCAACTCATCTCCAAAGCTTCGATGCTCAAAATCCGTGGCGGTGTCGCCTATTTCTAGCTGAAGCCCTGTTACATTAAAAGTATGACTTGTAGCCGTGCCAAACTTAGTTGAAGTGCTAGAAACATAAGTGCTTTGATTGTTACTTCTTGTATCCCAATTATTTAAAGTAGCAGAGCCACCTGTGTAGTCACTGCCTCCACCTAAAAATAAATCAAGACTTAAACCTAAATTTGCATCGTTATTAAAGCCAGCCGCTGTATCTCCATTATACGTTAGTGTTACTAACTGCCAAGTATCAGCAGAACTAATTGTAAATTTTTGCACGTTAGATCTTTGTGAATCGTGATTTACAAGAGCAAGACCAAAGGTGTCTGCATAAGAACACTTGACATAAAATTGAACAGTTAATTTTTTTGCAGAGCTAGTGCCGTGTTCAAACTTCATACAATCTTGAGACTCTAAAGAAGAAAGCCTTAAATGAGTTACATCTGCTGCTGTGCCATATGTATCAGATGAAGTACAAGCTACATCAAAACTTTTATCAAAACCAGAACCAGAAGGAGCATCTGCTGCTTGGGAAAGGGTATATGTTCCAGAATTTGAACATACAATAGCGCAACGGTCTGGCCCACCAAAACCACTTCCTGTTATTCCAGTAACGGTGCCTCTTTGACTAACTTGCATCGCCCCATTTATTGTAAGGTTCCTGTTTCCATACTGGTTAACGTTGAGGCCAGCTTCGTTGATTCTTGATACTGCCATTATCCTGCCTCCAGTGCTGCTACTTTGGTTTCGAGTGTTTCAATCTTGGCTATCGCCTCTTGCAGTGCAGCCGTTAGCAATGGCACAAGTTTAGATTGGTCAATGCCTTGCATGACTGGAATTGTATTTCCATCATCATCTAACTTATTGTCACCAACAGAAACACCGTCAGGTAACTCTTCACCTTCTGTCCAAACTTCAACCTCGTCTTTTGTGCCTGTTATGGCTTCTGGTACAACCGTTGAAGCTTCATGTGCTAAAAAACCATCTACTGTGGTATCTGCATCTACAATAAAGTTGAAGCGTTTAGGTGCTAGTTGTTTAACTCTTGTGATACCATCTGTTATATCTGTTACGTTTTCTTTGAGGCGGTAGTCTGATGATGTGTTATAGGATGTCGATGAACCGTTTGTTGATATACTCCCATCTGTAGCACCTGCCGATCTAAAATACATTAAATCACCGCCACCTGAGTTAGTGGTTTCTATTGTAATTAAACCTTGATTTGAGTATTGACCATGTAAAGTTATACCATCTGCGCCAGTAGTAGTCCCCACCAACACGTTACCGATGGCATCTATACGCATCCTCTCATCTAAATCATCAAGGTCTGAAGTTGCCGTTGGGTGCGTATAAAACTTTAATTGTGTTCCCCAGTTTGTATTGCTTTCTCTAGCAAAACCAATAGCAGATGCTATTTGTCCTACTGCACCACCAGTGCCTCCACCCATTAAAAATATTGTTGAATCTGTACTAGACCAATTAGTATCATCAAAAAGTTTAAAAATAGCGTTTTTGCCTATAGTAGCTCCGTCTGTATCCCCTGATACTACTGTTCCAGTTAAACCAACAGCAACTTTGTTTTTAGAGGTATTATCTGAATCTGCAAAAAGACCAACACTTTCATTTCCTGCATCAACCAACAAAGCGTTTGCGTCGCCATCAGACTCAACACGAAAATCTAGATCTTGGCTATCTTCATTAATTACCACCTCAGTTGGCTGAATTGTAATTCTTTCTCTTTCAGTTCCTGCTGTTATTGTTTTAAAACTTAATCTAACATCTTCCGTTCCATCTGAAGCGTCTTGGAGTTTAGCAGCAATAAGTCCATATTGTATTTTTTCATCTGCATCGTTTTCTCCATGAAACTCTATTTCACCTAAAACATCATCATCAGCAGGACTTGATGAGTTACGATACAACTCTAAAACAGGACCACTGTTTGCATCCGCATCTGTAGACTCTAAGGTAAGCTGAGTAGTATTGTCCGCTGTTGTAATCGTAATACCATCATTAAAAGTCCCACCATCAGCCTTTGAAACGGTGTCCGCGATTGTCGCTATGTCATACGCAACCACTTCTAAAGTGTCATTTAACGAAGCAGCTTGTGTTAAAACCACACTGGTTTTTGTACTGGCGGTGTAATCGGTTCCCGGCACAAGGCACACGCCATTTAAATAGACGTCTATGTAATCAGAATCTGCGTACTTCAGCGTTTTGCTGTTATCGTCCGCCCCTGAGAACGTGGTCTGGGAGGCAGTCGCTGTATATATAAAACGGCTTCTTACACCCGTTCCCGGTTGATTACCTATATATGGCATTAATCAGCCTCCTGTATTGTGTTTCCTTCAGCTACCCATTCTTGGATTGCTTGATAGTGGCGGTTGCCGGGGTCTATAGGTACATAAGTTTCAAAGCCATCTATTGTAGCTTTTATAGACTCGTTGTTCCCTTCTTTATCAACAATATATTGTGCATTACTTATATTCATATCTATAACTCCGCATCAGCAGTTCCGTCACGCGAGGCATAAAAATAACCGTTACTTGGAACATTCAAATTCATAAGATAAGCAAAAAAATTGGTGGAGTTGAGATTAAATAGAGTCATACTGTTTAAACTAGAATTAGATCCAGCCGAATTAACAACAGTCATAGTAGGAGATGCTCTCATTGGTGTAGTAAAATTACTAATAGGAGAACCTACATTTCCAGTGCTACCAAGATCATATTCAGCGTACGATCTCCACGGCTGAAAATACCTCTGGCACCTAGTCAATTCATCAGCATAACTTCTATGCTCAAAGGGCGTGGCTTCTGTGCCAAGTTCAATCTGAACTCCTGCAATAGAAATATTCCCAGCAGGAGTAGCACTACTGTTTGCATTGTTTCTTGACCTTATTTGAATTGCTAATTGATTGCAGTTGTTTGCTGGAACAACACCAATAGTATAAGTTTTAGAAAATCTCTGCCAAGACGTTGATAACAAATTATTATCTGTATTGTCAAAATCAATAGACACTTGTCCAGATGAAGATTGTACTGCTGTTCTAAAAAACAAAGCGTTCCAAAGTCTGTCTCCTGCTGTACTGGATTTAGCGTAATAACTTACAGTTATTGTTTGTCCATTTGTAAACACACCAGCTTCATTTGCTGCTGGCAGTTCTATTCCCTGCCCTACGTTATACTCATCTGCTGGTGTTCCAGTAGTCGTTAAAGAATAGGTAAAACCATCAGGAGCATCGGTGCTTTGTGCAAAAGTAAAACCAGTGCCTGAAGTATAATGATACCATCTGTCTGCACTACCATATCCATGTGTTGTTGACGAGGTGCCTCTCTGCCAACATTGAAAAGCTCCATTGATAATCAAATTACGGTTCGACAAGGCACCGCTATCGTAAACCGCACCTAGTTCAGCTAGTTCTCGTGCCTTGCTCATTGTCTACTCCTACCCTAACGCTTCAGCCGCATCTCTTTCGGCTCTTGTTTGATAATCTTCTCTGGCTGTTACCAGCGTAACAAAATCCGTCTTGTTGCTTGGAATAGGGTCAGTAAAACTTTCATCATTCATAAGTTTTGTAGTCCACTCAGATTGCATACGCTTCCAAGAATTGTTTACTTTTCCTGACACAGCAGCTTGACACCAATCGTTAATACTCACCAAATCGTTGAGTAACACTTTTTCGTCAGTGTCATTTATTGTTATTGTTATTGTTACAGCCATTTTATATCTCCTTTATGATAAGGTTTTTTCACCCATAGCTATGCAAGTAAACAGGCACTGAAAGTGCAAGTTGTTGTGTTAAGATCAGTTTGTGCCGATCCACCTGCTTGATATATTGCTGCGTAAAGAGTATCACTAGCGTCCATGTCGGTTATAACAATCACATCTAAAACTCCATAAGCTGGATCGCTAGAATAACCGCCCCAATCTTTTGTAGAATAATGTATTCTATTTGAAGTAACTAAACGTAATTGATAATAATCAGCAGCAGTATCAACAGCCTCCATCAATATATGACAAGTAATTAAATACCTACCAGTTACAGGCGCAGTAAAAGTGCTAGTTGAAGTATTGTAATCTGAGTTTTGATCAAATATTTCAGAATTAAAATCAACAGTAACTAAAGTGCTAGTTGCTATATTATTTTGTGCCGCATTTTTTTGAGCTAAAAAAGCAGGTTGCTTTGGTTTGTTTATAATACCATCGCTATCAATGCTTAAAAATGTATCTGATCCATCTTCAAAAATTATACTGCCGCCAGAGTTTTTCAGTATCCTAGTTTTATTCGTATTATCTGAAGCTCTAGACATTAACGTTAATGATGCCACAGCATTTGCAGTATCATCTGTTTGAATAGTAATACCTGTGCTAGTGTCAGTATCCTTACCTAAAATATGTAAATCATTGCTTGGAGCAGCATTATTAATTCCTAAACTAGCGGTAAAATTAGTGGTATTATTAATAGTCGTAGGCGGTGCAACAGTCGCGGCTGGTGGGCCTAGATGCACAACATAGATATTGTTTGTGCCTGTTGGAGGTGCCGAAGTAAAAGACAAAGTGGTGCCACTACATGTGTACGCAACTCCGGGGTCTTGAACAACATTCTCTACAACCACACGAAGAGCGTTATTGTTTCCAGCCTTTGATAGCGTAAAGTCGGTAGTAGAAGCATCACCACTAAAAGTATCCTTAGTGGTGCTTGTAAACGCTGTAGCTGGTTCGTTACCTAAATATGGCATCTATAGCTCCTACGATGATGTGTCTATTTCAAGAATACTCAGGATCGCATCGACTGACGATGCCGTATCCGACACAACTTTAATTTGATCGTTATGTTCCATAACAACCTTCTGATCCCCACCAATCGGAATCAACGTACCACCGCTTGGTATCGGTGCGTCCTTAATAATATGGATTGTATCACCAGCTTGTGTGTTTAACGTAACGCTTACAGTAACCTGAGAAGCTGTAACGTTTGCCAAAGCCAAACCAATCGCTGTGGTCTGAACATCTAACAAAACCTGATAACCACCAACCGCCGTAGCCGTGGTGCCTATGCTTGTTGAGAACTTTCGTTTGAAGGTATTTGTTGCCATCTAACTATCCTAACGCAATTGATAAAGCGACAGCAGTACCCGCCGCGTCTACATTTAAACCAGTCTGAGCTTTGCCCTGTGCAGTAGCATCTGCCATGCTCAAGTCTGTCAATCCTGTCGCTACACCACCTGTGATCTCAGGGTTTGACATCGCCAGAGTGTCACTCAAGCTTATCATATTTGCCCCTGATCCGCCACCGTCACCGTATACAATGCTTACTTTACCTGTTCCGGGAACGGTAACGTTAGTTCCGCTACCTTGTGTAACAATTACATTTCTATCCGAAGTCAGTGAATTTTTAAATATAAAAAAAGCCTGAGTTGTGTTTGGTGCTATTGTTACAGTCACATCAGCACCAAGATCAGAACCTGAATCTTTGAACTCAATTACGCGATACATACCATCTGATGCGTTGCTCGATCCAGAAGAAGGAGAACTTGGACGCACTGTTAAGGTATGTGTTGTGCCTGATACAGTTACGCTTTTGTATCCAGCCAACCGATCAAATATATCAAAATTGTGGTTTGTGGTAGTACCCCATGTACCTGATTGTTCACCAGTTCCCGGCTTTTCAATCGCAAAGTTTGTTGTAAACGTACTAGCCATATATTTCTCCTATGCTACGTCTTTCCATGTCGGGGCTTGTAAACGATCCCCCGGAACAAATCCACCGGGTACTCCTTCAGGCTCCCTATAAGAGGGGCTTGATAGCGGATCACCGGGCTGTGTACCCGGCACAGGGGGTTGAAAGCTTGGGGTCTGATCTGGAATAACCTGATCAAATACTTTAACATTTCCTGCATCTCCTGTTGCCTCAACGCCAGTTACGATAGCATCTGCGTTTGCTTGTACCGTTACATTACCAACATTTGTCGCACTTGCCAATCCCGTTGTTACAAACTCTACAGAAATACCAGCAATGACGGTGCCGACATATCCTCTAACAAAAGCAAAATCAGAGCTAACCGAAACATCTGCATCCGCTTTTGGAGTGACCGTGCCTACCGCACCTGTGCTTGTTTCTCCTGTCGTAACGACATTACCAACGCCATCTATCGTAACAGATCCTACACCGCCTGTTGCAGCGATACCTGTCTCTGGTACGTTACCTGTGCCTGTGACAGTAACGGAATCTAATCCACCAGTAGCAGCAAGACCTGTAACATCAACATCAGCCGCAGCCGCCGCTACAACTGTGCCTACCGAAGCTGTAGCCTCCAACCCTGTTTCAGGTATGTCAACGCTTCCTTGAGCCGTAACAGAGTTTATCGCACCCGTGCCAGCAGAGCCGCTTGGCGATATAGTTGCAGTGCCTGTAACCGTTACAGAGTCAACAGAGCCTGTGCTTGTTGAGCCAGTGACAGCAGTATTTGCAGCCGCTAAAACAGTAACAGAGCCAACGCCTCCTGTAGCCGCCAGCCCTGTTTCTGGAACACTAGCCTCTGCAACAACAGAAACAGATCCAACCGCACCTGTTCCTGCCACTCCCGTAACAACAACCGGAAGGGATTCGCCCCAAGCCCCTTGGGACCATGTGCCTCGCGCCCAACCCGAAATTGCTGCCATAGGACTTAACCTTTAGGCAATACGGATAATAGCGTTACTCGCGTCCGCTGTTGGGAACTGAATAGTAAAGTCACCAGCAGTTGATGTCTTATCGCCACCAAACGCCAAAACAATCACCGCCGCATCATTAGATGCATCATCATTGTATATTAAGGCTCCATTTGCTGTAATCGTTGCTGTTGAAAACGTTAAATCAGCAAAATCAGTAAGCGCAGTTGTACCACTTGTACTAGGATCTACTCTTGTAAGAGCCGATCCACCAGCAGAATAACCTGTGCCAGACACTTCGTTAGTAGTAGCATAAGCGGTGGTTGAAGCACCTAATGTTGCTGATGAGGTGAATAGAGCAAGCTTAAAAGCGCTTCCTCCTGAGTTTTTAAAGTTGTGTCCTGCTTCAAGAAGCTCTTTCTTGAAAGAAGTACACATTGCTTGAGTGATCGCCATGTCATAATCTCCTTATTGCGTCAGCCAGTTTTGGATGCCCTGCATCTCTAAGGGCATTATACACGGTTGTGCGGTCACTGCGAATAGCTTCGCGCATATAAAATGCAACCACCTTTTCCATGTGCTTTTGGAACGCTTTAGCTTGATCCCTAATAGCAGGGTGTGCATCATCAGATACACTAATCAGCTTTTCTACACAGCGTTCTGCAACCTCATCGGGAGTAAATCCTCGATTTTGTGTAGTTTGTACATTAACGATTGGATCGCTAGGTACGTCAAAATTTAACTTAAACATTATTGTTTATTCCTTATAACTTTACCCACGCGATAATCTTGCGTAGTTTCTTTTGCCTCTCCCAACATTTTAAGACCTTGTAATGACTCTGCAAATCTTTTGTCATACATAGCCATCATATCTTGCTCACCCTTCATAAATATATACGCTTCTACTAAAGATCCGTACAATAAAGAAAGCTCTGCATTTTCACTTAACCAAGATGTATCTGTGCCTGCACCAGATGTTAAACTAGCAGGTCTAAATAAATATTGAACCTCCACTTCATAGTTAGCGTTAGGTGTAGGAGCTAATATAAAGTTACCTACATCAAATTGAGCATAATATCTTGGTTTTCCTGTTTCTGTTTCATTAGGATGAAAAGACTCAATGTAAGATAAATCTTTAAATTCAAGAAACTCTTTTTCACTATTAGACGTTAAAGTTAAAGAAAAAGGTGCTAAAAAATCACTAGGCGCACCAAGAAATTTATTTCCTGATGTCATAGTACCTTGCTGATTACGCATAAAAAGATTTAACTGAACGCTTTTAAGTATACGTTCTTCAGCAGCCCTAATAAAAATAGGAAGATTTGTAACGAAAGTCGTTTCCGAGTTTTCCGTATAATCTTGAATTGCTTGTTTTAAACTATCAAATGTAAAACTCATGGTGTATTCGCTTGGCCTCCCATTCCACTATGGTTGGTACAGTAGTAATACAACGTTGGAGCGCCAGACGCTACTGTAATCTTCGTATACGCTCCTGCGCTACCCGGAGTTCCTGTTGTGGTTACACCTGTTGTGTATTCTACACCGCCTCCATGAGATCCATTTGCAGTTGTGCTAAATCTCAATGGGTGTGAACTGTTACTTGAATCACTCTGATCAAACCAATAAGTGCTACCTTCATTTAATGTGAGCGTTGGGGACACAGATCCATCAATATAAAATTTATTACCTGTTCCATAAGAGTTAGTTCCTGAAGCAACAGTAACGGCATAATTCGTTACGTTTGTTACAGCAGTTACGGAACCAACAGAGGCAGTACCAGCAGATCCTGTAACTGCAGAAATTACATTTGCTATCAAAACAGTCACAGAGCCAACAGATCCAGTGCTACTTGATCCTGTAACTGAAGCAACTCCACCCTCTTCAACAGACACAGAGCCGACAGAGCCAGACAAAGAAATGAAACCAGAAATAGCAACTGTTACAGAAGCAGGCACAATGACTGTGACATCTCCCACTTGACCAGTGGCTTCTGTACCTAAAGTTTTAGGAAAGAAAAGAGTAACCGTGCCAACCTGACCTGTAGCAACTAAATTGTTTTCTTCAACTATTCCGGGTACAGTTTTAAAACCAACAGGATTAAATCCATATTGAAAATTTCTTTGATTTACTAAATCTGTTTCTGGTCTAGCGTTTTTTATTGCTTCTGGGTCTGCAACTTTATTAAAAGGCTCTAATTGAGGGTGTTTTTCTTCATATTCATCCTTACCAACTAACAGGCCATTCCACTCTTTACGCATGTCTTTTAGACGGTATCTGAACCCAGACCTGTCTGAAATGCCAAAAGCATGTTTGCCTG
>Ga0110931_1000909_pt1 | contig 10864 bp, 5 predicted proteins | sample 4_EtaG_FD_79333 | JGI IMG/M metagenome (GOLD analysis project Ga0110931, IMG submission 79333) | Marine viral communities from the Subarctic Pacific Ocean - 4_ETSP_OMZ_AT15127 metaG (version 2) (version 2) | ecosystem: Environmental > Aquatic > Marine > Oceanic | place: Pacific Ocean | collected... | reverse complement strand
TTAAAAATAGGGTGACAGCGCACTGGTTGATCGAGCACAAGGATTTTCCAACGCTAGAAATTGCCTACAGCGGCGAGCTGCTGGCGGGAGTGGATGAAGTAGGCCGAGGGCCGCTGGTTGGTAGCGTGGTGGCCGCAGCGGTGATTCTCGACCCCGCGCAGCCAATAAACGGTCTTACCGACTCTAAAAAATTGACGGCGCGCAAACGTGAAGCGCTGGATAGCCAGATTCGCGAGCGGGCGCTGGCCTTTGCCGTGGCAGAAGCCAGCGCAGCGGAAGTGGATGCGTTGAATATTTACCACGCCACCCACTTGGCCATGCGTCGAGCCATTGATGCGCTGGCACCGGCGGCGGAATATCTACTCGTCGATGGCAACAAATTACCTGGTCATCTGCTGCCTGGCCAGGCCGTGGTGAAGGGCGATTCACGCCACTGTGCCATTGCCGCAGCGTCGATTTTGGCCAAGGTCGCTCGCGACGCACAGATGGTCGCCTTGGATGAGTGCTATCCTGAGTATGGTTTTGCGCGCCATAAAGGCTACCCGACCAAAGAGCACCTGACGGCGCTTGCCGCTCACGGGCCACTGGCCGAACATCGTCGTAGCTTCGCGCCGGTGCAGCGCCAGTTGGCGCTGCTTTAACGTATTTTTTCTTCACCTAGCGTTTTGCTGAGAGTCCCATGACGGTTCCGTTCGTTCATTTACGTTTGCACAGTGAATACTCCCTGGTCGATGGCTTAGTGAAGCTAAAATCGCTGGTCAGCACCACGGCTGAGCGGGCGATGCCAGCATTGGCCTTGACCGACGAAGCCAACCTTTTCGGCCTGGTGAAGTTCTACAAAGCCGCCCAGGGGGCGGGGTTGAAGCCGATTATTGGCAGCGATTTATGGCTGCACAATCCCCATGACGAGTCGCACCCCTACCGGCTAACGCTGCTGGCGATGAACGATGTTGGCTATCGCAACCTGACTGAGCTGATCTCCAAGGGCTGGACCCATGGCCAGCGCCAGGGGCGCGCCATTCTGGATAAACAGTGGGTGCTGGAACAGAGCGAGGGCTTGATTGCGCTCTCCGGCGCACGGGAGGGCGAGATTGGTCGCCACCTGTTGTCTGACCACGAACAGGACGCTCGGGTGCTGCTTGAAGAGTGGCAGGCAGCGTTTCCCGAGCGCTTTTACCTGGAACTGATTCGTACTGGGCGCCCGCTGGAAGAGGCCTGTGTTCACGCCAGCGTCAAGCTGGCCATTGAAACGGGCACCCCAGTGGTAGCCACCAACGACGTGCGCTTTCTGGAGCGAGACGACTACTGGGCCCATGAGACCCGGGTTGCCATCGGCGAAGGTAAAGCACTGGATGACCCGCGCCGCGAACGCCGCTACACCGAAGAGCAGTATCTAAAAAGCCCCGACGAGATGGCGGCGCTGTTCTCGGATATTCCTGAAGCGCTGGAAAACAGCGTGATGATTGCCGAACGCTGCAGCGTTAACGTGCGCCTGGGCGAGATTTTCCTGCCCGAGTTCGGCATTCCCGAGGGCATGACCCAGGACGAGTTCTTCCGCAAGGTCTCCCACGACGGTTTAACCGAGCGGTTGGATTTTCTATTTCCTGCACAGCGATACCCTCGCGACAGCGAAGAGTATCAGGCGATCGACCAGCGCTACCGCGACCGGCTGGAGTTCGAACTCAACGTTATTATTCAGATGGGCTTCCCTGGCTACTTCCTGATCGTGATGGACTTTATCCAGTGGGCCAAGGACAACCGTGTACCGGTAGGCCCTGGGCGAGGCTCTGGTGCCGGTTCGCTAGTGGCCTACGCGCAGAAGATCACTGACTTAGACCCGATTGGCTACGACCTGCTGTTCGAGCGCTTTCTTAACCCTGAGCGTGTCTCCATGCCCGACTTTGACGTCGACTTCTGCATGGAAAAACGCGACAAGGTGATCGAGTACGTTGCCGAGCGCTACGGGCGCAATGCGGTATCCCAGATTGTCACCTTTGGCACCATGGCAGCGAAGGCTGTGGTGCGCGACGTCGCCCGTGCCCAAGGCCGCCCTTACTCGCTGGGCGACAAGCTCTCCAAGCTGATTCCCTTTGAAGTAGGCATGACCCTGGCCAAGGCGATTGAGCAGGAGCCCGCGCTCAAAGAGTTTATCGGCAACGATGAAGAGGCCGAAGAGATCTGGGAAATGGCGCTCAAGCTTGAGGGCACCACCCGGGGCACCGGCAAGCACGCCGGTGGCGTGGTCATCGCCCCCACCAAACTGACCGATTTCTCACCGCTGCTCTGCGATGAAGATGGCTCCGGCTTGGTGGTACAGTTCGATAAAAACGATATTGAAGAGGCGGGGCTGGTCAAGTTCGACTTCCTGGGCCTGCGGACGCTGACGATTATCGACTGGGCACTAGAGATGGTCGACAAGGTGCGCAGCGTTAACGGCCAGGATCCGCTCAACATCGACAGCATCCCGCTGGACGACGCGCCAACCTTCGAGATGCTCAAGCGCGCCGAAACCACGGCGGTCTTCCAGCTCGAATCCCGCGGCATGAAGGAACTGATCAAGCGCCTGCTGCCTGACTCCCTGGACGATATGATCGCCCTGGTGGCACTGTTCCGCCCCGGCCCACTGCAGTCGGGCATGGTCGACGACTTTATCAACCGTAAGCACGGCCGGGCCGAAGTCTCTTATCCACACCCGGATTACCAGCACGAGCTGTTGAAACCTGTCTTGGCGCCCACCTACGGCATCATCCTCTACCAAGAGCAGGTCATGCAGATCGCTCAGGTAATGGCAGGCTACAGCCTCGGCCAGGCCGATATGCTGCGCCGTGCCATGGGTAAGAAAAAGCCCGAAGAGATGGCCAAGCAGCGTGACGGCTTTATGGAGGGTTGTGCCGCTAACGGTATCGATAAAGACCTGGCCGGTAACATCTTTGACCTGGTAGAGAAATTCGCCGGTTACGGCTTTAACAAGTCTCACTCGGCTGCCTACGCGCTGGTCTCTTACCAAACTGCGTGGCTGAAAGCCCACTATCCGGGGCCCTTTATGGCCGCGGTAATGTCCACGGAAATGGACAACCTGGATAAAGTGGTGCCGCTGATTGAGGAGTGTCGGAACCTCAAGCTCACCGTAACGCCGCCGAACGTCAACGTCGGTGGTTACAAGTTCACCGTCGATACCGATGCGCGTGTGGTCTACGGGCTAGGCGCCATTCGCGGCGTGGGCGAAGGCCCCATTGGTGCCATTGTCGAAGCCCGCGAGGCAGATGGCCCCTTTAAAGATATCTTCGATTTCTGCCGTCGCATTGATCCCAAGCGGATGAATAAGCGCACCCTGGAGGCGCTGATTCGCTCCGGCGCGTTGGATACCCTAGGCCCCAATCGTGCGGTGCTGTTCGCAGCGATGGAGGACGCGCTAAAAGCCGCTGCCCAAAACCACGCCAATCAGAATCTGGGCATGCTGGATATGTTTGGTGATGCGTTCGCCGCGACCGATGAAAGTGACGGTGACAGCAACGTTTACGCCGAATACATCAACGCCCGTGAGTGGACCGATCGCGAACGGCTCTCAGGGGAGAAAGATACCCTGGGGCTTTACCTGACGGGGCACCCGATCGACGAGTACGAGCGGGAGTTAAAGCGCTTTGTCTCCACGCGGATCAGCGATTTAAAACCTTCTCGCGACCCCCAGCGCGTTGCTGGGCTAGTGGTCGGCGTGCGCACCATGAAGTCCAAGCGTGGTGATACCATGGCGTTTATCACCCTGGATGACCGCACCGGGCGTATTGAAGCTTCGCTGTTTGGGGAGCTATTCGAGCAACTACGCGGTCAGATTGAGGCTGATCAGGTACTCATCGTTGAGGGCGAAGTCTCCAGCGACGAATACTCTGGTGGCCTGCGCCTACGCGGTAAAGACGTTACACCAATGGTGACGGCGCGCATTCGCTACGGCCAAGCCGTGGAACTGGCATTGGACGCGGGGCAGATCAATGGCCGCTTAATTGAAACCCTGCGCGACAGCCTGACGCCGTATCGCGATCAAGAGGGGTTGCCGGTGCGCCTGCAGTACCGCCACCCAGCGGCAGTGGCTTGGCTGGAACTTGCCGATGAGTGGAAAGTCGCACCGAGCGACGACTTACTGCTGGCGCTGCAGGATGTCCAGGGTCAGACAGGCGTACAGCTACGCTATCGATAAATAGTGACAGAAGGGCACTCACCTTGCGTGGCAGTGTCAGGGTGCGATAATACTTATTTTGATCAGGCTTGTTTTTGACAGGCAGCTTACAGGCAGAGCCGATGAATCCTAATTATCTCGATTTTGAACAGCCGATTGCCGAACTTCAGGCAAAAATTGAGGAGCTGCGTCTAGTCAGCTCCGATAGCCAAGTCAACCTTTCCGACGAGATCGCTCGGCTGGAAGAGAAGAGCCGCAAGCTGACGGAATCGATCTTCAAGGATTTGACTCCCTGGCAGGTTTCTCAGCTATCACGGCACCCTCAGCGTCCCTACACGTTGGACTACCTCGAACACATCTTCACCGACTTTGACGAGCTGCACGGTGATCGCAACTTCGCCGATGATGCCGCGCTGGTAGGTGGCATTGCGCGGTTGAATGATGCACCAGTGATGGTGATTGGCCATCAAAAAGGCCGCGATGTAAAAGAGAAAGTGCGCCGCAACTTCGGTATGCCGCGCCCAGAAGGCTACCGCAAAGCGTGCCGTCTGATGGAGATGGCCGAGCGCTTTAAAATGCCGATCCTGACCTTTATCGATACCCCCGGCGCCTATCCCGGTATCGACGCCGAAGAGCGCGGTCAGTCAGAGGCCATCGCCTATAACCTGGCCGTTATGTCGCGGCTGAAAACACCGATTATCTCCACCGTGGTGGGCGAGGGCGGCTCCGGCGGCGCACTGGCAATTGGCGTATGCGACGAACTGCAAATGCTGCAGTATTCGACCTACTCGGTGATCTCACCGGAAGGCTGCGCATCGATCTTATGGAAAAGCGTTGAAAAAGCCTCTGACGCCGCTCAGGCTATGGGCATTACCGCCGAGCGACTGAAAGAACTGGGTTTCGTCGACTCGCTGATCAAAGAGCCGCTTGGGGGCTCCCACCGTCACCCGCTAACCACTGCTGAGCGGGTCAAAGAGGCGCTTACCGCGAGCTTGGGGCGTCTGCAGTCAATGGACACTGACGCGCTGCTGGAGCGTCGCTACAAGCGTTTAATGAGCTATGGCGCCCCAGCCGCATAATACGCTGCAACGCTTGCTCAACGACGCCCTGGCGGAGACCCCGCCGGGGCGCTCTATTTGGGTGGCACTCTCCGGTGGTTTGGACTCCTGCCTGCTGCTCGCGTTAGCCGCACGGGCCTGCGAACAAGCAGGCCGCCATTTGCGGGCTATCCACATTAACCATGGCCTACAGGCAGCAGCGCAGACATTCGAGGCGCACTGCCGGGATATGTGTGTGCGCTTGAACGTGCCGCTGACCGTGGTCAATGTGACGGTAAATACACAAGGTGAAGGCATCGAAGGTGCCGCTCGCAACGCCCGCTATGAAGCTTTTTTGGCCACCATTCCCACTGGCGATACGCTCTGGCTGGCCCAGCACCAGGATGATCAGGCGGAAACCTTTCTGCTCGCCGCTCTGCGCGGCAGCGGGCTACGCGGCCTGGCCGGTATGCCCTATCGCCGGGAGGTCCAAAGTATCACCTTGGTGCGCCCCTGGCTCTCCGTGCGCCGAGCTGAACTTGAAGCTGCGGCTGGGCTGCTTCAGTTGCGCTGGTGCGAAGATCCCACCAATCAAGATATTCGCTTTGATCGCAACCGCCTACGCCACCGAATATTGCCTGCATTGCGCGAGCGCTGGCCCACAGCCGTCGCTGCTTTAGCCAATAGCGCAACCAACGCCGGTGACGCAGATGCGGTGCTTAGCGAGTATTTAGCAGCCGAGCTAAACGAGCTCGTCACCGGAGAAGGGCAGATAGATGCGAGCGCACTTAGTCAGCGCTCCCGTCCCCGCCAGCGGCTGCTGGTGCGTACTCTTTGCCAACAGCAAGGCTTGCCAACACCGCCCCAGAAGCGTTTAGAGAGCCTGCTGGATCAATTGCATGCCAAGGCGGGTGCCGCGGTGTGCGTTGAGTGGCCGGGTGCTCAGGCGCGCCTATGGCGCCAGCGGCTCTATCTGATGGTGCCTTTTGAAGCGTTATCGTCGTGGGAGGTTAGCTGGGATGGTCAAACGCCACTGGAAACGCCTATCGGGCCGCTAGGGTGGCAGGTGGCTTCATTACAAGAGCCGTCTCAACCGTTGAGAGCGACCTGGCGACAAGGTGGGGAGGTTATTCAACTGCCTAAACGAGGGCGGCGCGACCTAAAGCGGTTGCTACAAGAGGCGGATATACCGCCCTGGGAGCGCCAGCGGCTGGTGGTTATCATGCAGGGTGAGGCGTGTATCGGGGTGGTTTGTCCCCCTGCTCAGCTGTTATGGCAGGCAGAGGGCGTTTGCTTTACCCGTCTGACTTCGCCTGCTTAACGATCAGCTTAAAACCGGCGGCTTCCATAAACGCCTGCTCCTGTTCCAGGTCGGTACTCAGCAGGGTGGGTTCATCGCTGGCAGGCAGCGTGATCGTCAAGCTATCGCTGTCAGCGCTTATTTCCGGTAGCGAGGGCGCGGTTTCCGGGCGGGAATGGTTGAGCAAAACGGCTAAACGCAGCAGTCGGGCGAGCTTCTGGGTCGTCTCCTGTTGCGCTTCCGGCAGGGCCTGCCACTCCTTGAGCGGAAATTTACGCCGGTGCGCGCGCACTAAAAACGCCAGTTGGCGCTGTTCAGGGCGTGAAAAACCCGCGAGATCCGAATGCTCCAGCAGGTAGGCGCCGTGGCGATGAAACTGGCTGTGAGAGATCGCCAGGCCGATTTCATGCACGTGGCTAGCCCACTGCAAATAGCGCCCTTGGTCAAGGTTCAGCGACCATGCATGGCGTACCTGCTGAAACAGTCGCTCGGCAGTGTCGGCGACGTTAAGCCCTTGACGGGTATCAACATCGTAAGTGCGCTGTAGCGACTCCAGGCTTTTCGAGCGCGAGTCTTCGGCGGTATTGCGCCCGGCCATATCGTAGAGCACGCCTTCGCGCAGCGCCCCATCGGCAAAACGCATTTGGGTTAAATCAAAGGCCTCAAAAATCGCCCCGAGAATAGCAATCCCCGCCGGGAAAACTTTGGCACGGTCAGCCTTGAGGCCCTCCAGCGCGACTTTATCCAGTTGCTTGCACTTCAGCAGCCGTTCGCGCAGCTTCTTTAAGCCGGCGCGAGTGATAACACCTTCGTGGGGCGTATCGCCATAGGCATGCAACACGCTGGCGGCGGCCTTGATCGTGCCGCTGGAGCCGACTGGGTCGTCCCAGCCCAGGCGTTGATAGGGGCGCTGAATGTTGGCGAGCTCTGAAAGAGCGGCTAGCTCGGCGCGGCGCATACGTTTTTCGTTCAACTCGCCGTCGGAGAAGAAGCGTCGGGAAAATGTCACGCAGCCCATGCGCAGGCTCTCCAGCGCTTTGGGCTCAAAAGCTTCACCAATAATGAATTCGGTCGAGCCGCCGCCAATATCGACGATTAATCGGCGGCCATTTTCGGCCAGCGCGTGGGCGGCGCCTAAATAAATCAGCCGAGCCTCTTCGCGGCCGGCGATAATTTCGATGGCGTGGCCTAACTGTGCTTCGGCGCGCTCGATAAATGTTTGGCTATTATCGGCATCGCGTAGCGCGTTAGTGCCGACAATGCGCAAATTGGCGTTGGTGATATCGCTTAAAAACGGCGCGAAGCGGCCCAGGCAATCTAGTGCGCGCTGCATTGCCTCTTCGCTGAGCAGGCCATCATCGTCTAGTCCCGCGGCGAGCTGCACCTTTTCGCCCAATCGGGCCACCACCTGGAGGCGTTCATGCTGGTAATTGGCCACCAGTAGATGAAAGCTGTTGGAACCCAGGTCTATAGCGGCGAAGCGCTGCGGCGCACCACTGTCTACCTCAGCGGAAGCGGTGGCAATGGGGAGCGAAATGTCCTTGGGCATGAGCTTTCCTTCGTGTTGGCTGTGCCAAGGTTGCGGCGACCTTTATCTATTGTCAATTGCTAGACACCTAAAGGCTTGCGTTTGTCGCGGCGCTTGACTACCATCGAGCTACTGGCCTGATCTGACCTGGTTAGTTAGCGTGTCCACAAGTACTTCGCTGCGGAGATGAGTCGCTGTTTAGATAAATCATCTTGCATGCGTCGTGCAAATACGACACCTTGGTCGCCCCAGACGTTATTCACTGTTTATCCCGTTAGCGTCAGCCAGAATTCCAAGTCGTCAGATAGCCCACTGGTTCAACCACTTTCCTGGGGTAGCCAGATTAAACAAGTGTTAGCACCCTCGAGTTGAGTCTTAATAACAACAAGCAGCAGCGTTGTTAGTTAAGTCCAACGCCGTTCCTTTCATCTTCGAGCGCGTGCCTTTACCGGGGTCTGAACGCATCACACGGCGTCACTTTCACGCCTCCTGTCTTATTCCCGGCGCCTGGCGCCCAGCTTCCATGAGCAACTTTCTAACACACCGATGAATCTCACTGAACTCAAGCAAAAAACCGTTCCCGAGCTCCTCGATATCGCCCGTGAAATGGGTATTGATAACTTGGCCCGTTCGCGCAAGCAGGACATCATTTTCGCCATCCTCAAGAAACACGCCAAAAGTGGCGAGGATATCTATGGCGACGGTGTGCTGGAAATTCTTCAGGATGGCTTCGGCTTCCTGCGTAGCGCTGACAGCTCCTATCTCGCCGGTCCCGACGATATCTACATATCGCCTTCGCAGATCCGCCGTTTCAATCTGCGCAAGGGTGACTCCATTTCCGGCAAAATCCGTCCGCCGAAGGAGGGTGAACGCTACTTCGCCCTGCTGAAGGTCAGTCAAATCAACTTTGACCGTCCGGAAAATGCCAAGCACAAGATCCTGTTTGAGAACTTAACGCCGCTGTTCCCAGACGATCGCATGCGTATGGAGATCGGTAACGGCTCCACGGAAGACCTTACCGCGCGGATCATCGATCTAACCGCGCCGATCGGTAAAGGCCAACGTGGTTTGCTGGTATCGCCGCCCAAGGCGGGTAAAACGCTGATGTTGCAAAACATCGCGACCTCCATCACGCGCAACAACCCAGAGTGTCATCTGATCGTACTGCTGATCGATGAGCGCCCTGAGGAAGTCACCGAAATGTCGCGCACCGTGCGTGGCGAAGTCGTGGCGTCAACCTTTGATGAGCCGCCAGCGCGTCACGTGCAAGTCGCTGAAATGGTTATCGAGAAAGCCAAGCGTTTGGTTGAGCACAAGAAAGACGTGGTCATTCTGCTCGACTCGATTACTCGCTTGGCGCGTGCTTACAACACCGTGGTGCCCAGCTCTGGCAAAGTGCTCACCGGTGGTGTCGATGCCCACGCCCTTGAGAAGCCAAAACGCTTCTTTGGTGCGGCGCGTAATATCGAAGAGGGCGGCAGCCTGACGATTATCGCCACGGCGCTGGTCGATACTGGCTCCAAAATGGACGAAGTCATCTTCGAAGAGTTCAAGGGTACCGGTAACATGGAAGCCCACCTGGATCGCAAGCTGGCTGAGCGTCGTGTATTCCCGGCGATCAATATCCGTCGGAGTGGCACCCGTCGTGAAGACCTGCTGGCTTCTGAGGATGAAATGCAGCGCATGTGGATTTTGCGCAAGCTGCTCAATCCGATGGAAGACACCGCCGCCACTGAATTCCTGATTGACCGTCTGAAAGATACCAAGACCAATCTTGAGTTCTTTGAAGCGATGAAGCGCCGCTAGCTTGTGGTGTAAAAAAGAGCGCCGCTAACGCGGCGCATTCGCCAGCCAGGGAGCGTGCCTTGAAGTACAAAGACTTGCGTGAGTTCATCGCGGCGCTTGAAGCCCAGGGTGAACTCAAGCGTATTCATGTCGAAGTCGATCCTTACCTGGAAATCACCGAAATTTGCGACCGCACGCTGCGTGCCGGTGGCCCGGCGTTGCTGTTTGAAAACGTCAAAGGCCACGACATGCCGCTGTTGGGCAACCTGTTTGGCACCCCTAAACGGGTTGCGCTAGGCATGGGACAAGAATCGGTAGAAGCGCTCAGAGAAGTGGGTAAGCTGTTGGCGTTTCTCAAAGAGCCTGATCCGCCGAAAGGCTTGAAAGACGCCTGGGACAAGCTGCCGATCTTCAAGCAAGTGCTCAGCATGGGGCCGAAAAACGTCAAGCATGCGCCGGTACAGGAAGTGGTGTATGAAGACGACGAGGTCGATCTCGGCCTGCTGCCGATTCAGCACTGCTGGCCTGGCGATGCGGGGCCACTGGTCACCTGGCCACTGGTGATTACCAAAGGGCCGCACAAGAAGCGCCAGAACCTAGGGATTTACCGTCAGCAGAAGATTGGCAAGAACCGCCTGATCATGCGCTGGCTCTCCCATCGTGGCGGCGCGCTGGATTTTCTGGAGTTCCAGAAAGCCCACCCAGGCGAGCCTTTCCCGGTTGCGGTGGCGCTTGGCGCTGACCCGGCGACGATTTTGGGCGCCGTCACCCCCGTGCCGGATTCGCTTTCAGAATACGCCTTTGCGGGCCTACTGCGCGGTTCGCGTACCGAGCTGGTGAAGTGCGGTCATGCGGATCTTGATGTGCCCGCGTCCAGCGAGATTATCCTCGAAGGCTTTATCTATCCCGATGATATGGCGGCGGAAGGCCCCTTTGGTGACCACACCGGTTACTACAATGAGGTCGACCACTTCCCGGTGTTTACCATCACGCGGATGACCATGCGCCGTGATGCGATCTATCACTCGACCTATACGGGACGT
>Ga0110931_1000903_pt1 | contig 10911 bp, 10 predicted proteins | sample 4_EtaG_FD_79333 | JGI IMG/M metagenome (GOLD analysis project Ga0110931, IMG submission 79333) | Marine viral communities from the Subarctic Pacific Ocean - 4_ETSP_OMZ_AT15127 metaG (version 2) (version 2) | ecosystem: Environmental > Aquatic > Marine > Oceanic | place: Pacific Ocean | collected... | reverse complement strand
TTATTGTTGCGTAAAGCATACGCTTCTGTGTTTGCTTGTATGAAGCGAGTGATTCTTCAAGGTTTTGAAGGGTCGTCTGTTGATTACTTAGTCTACCCTCGACCCAAGAAAACCAAGCAGGGGCCAAACGGCCACTCATTGGGCTTCCTCAAGGCGAGCAACTAGGTCGGCTTTCTTGCCGCCAACTGGGAGTCCCTTCTCCTTGAGCATGGCCTTTAACTCGGCCACATTGTATTTGTCGTAAGCCTTTTCAAGAACCTCTAGGTGTTCCTCGGCCTCCTCTATTTTATCCTCTACTTCGTCTACTGCATCGAGCAACTCCTCAAGAGTAATCTTGCCGTCTGCCGTAATCGCCTTGTATTTCTGGTATCCCCACGCTGCTAGAGCAAGAAGCGCACCGCCTGCTACTAGAACCATCTCAATGTCTCCTAGTAGACCGGAAGAAGCCTCAACGCAATCTGCTACGCAATCTCCTACTGTTGTATTATTTTCACTCATTTTTCTCACCTATCGTAAATTATTTGTTTGACTGCGGAAAGCGGAATTACTGTAAAGTGCCTCGTATCTCCGGGCCGATATATCTTGTAGCCATGAGGTGTCTCTTCAATGTTTACCTTCGTGTATGATTTTTCGGGTGGAGAATAAACTATTTTTCCTAATCTCATTACCATATTACCACATTACCGCTACTATTGCTTGGGGCATTACTCGTCAGATTCAGAAACTTCTTCATCTTCGCTTTCCACCATAGTCATATCAGCATTTCTGTTGGCAACCTGTTGTGATATTTCAGCAATATCGCGCTTTAGACCATTCAGTACACTATCAATGTCATTGATAGCCTTCTCCATTAGCCTTAGCCAAACCAAACGGTCTGACGCAACCTGCCTCATCATCTCTACTTCACTCATCTCTTCACTCATAATTTTACCAGACAATTAGTGTATTTAAGAGTTATGCCATCCAAGAAAGTTTTGTGGGGAAGTTAGCCAGTGCTTCTGCCGGTGTATCGTGGTCTTGTGGTAAGGTAAGAAGCGCAGTACGGTATGTCGCTAATTCATTCTTCTGCGTTTGTGTCAGTGCCGCATACGCAAGCGTCAATTGATACTTGTCCATCTGCAATAGTGCGGTATCTCTTATTCCTCTTAATTCATCCCAATCCATGTTATCACCTATATGTCAAACGTCACCCACAACTGTGCATTAACGTGTTCTACGTCAATGGGGCTACCATCAGTCCTCTGTATTTGTAGTATATCACCTGCCACGAAATCTATATTACTTGCATCACTTAATACTGATACATCCACTAATATATTGTAATTGTTTGTAGTACCGATTCTGTTAAGATTGGCGAAATTTATATCCATATTTACTGATGCCGTAACCCCGCCAGTATTAATCTTATGTATTGTCCATGTGTCAGTACCGCTAGTAGCGAGAGTCTGTCCATAAAAACTAAACATAATTTGCATAACTTGACCCGCATGAGGCATTGCATAATTACTCGGATTGGCGCTTGATGAACCACCAACAACCGAACGAAGATAAACCGCACTCGTACCCATGCTTTGCCTGTCGTAGTAGTAGTAAGTCATGGTGTTGAAAGAGGCTCTGCTACTAGACCTAATACCTTGACTTGCTATGAGTTTGTCAGTATACATATCGTCTTGCGCTCTTATGTCACCGTTTACATCTAGTTTGTAGGAAGGTGAAGTATCGTTTATTCCGACATTACCATCACCTTCTATCGTCATTCTCACGTTAGAGGTAGACCTGTCTGCTGCCACTCTTGTATGGAATTGTATGTCTGCATTGGTGTTGTTGTAGAGCGATGCGAGGTGAAGAACCCCTGTACCGTTATCATACCATAGTTGCCCACCTTCGGTAAAGTTATCACTAGTTCCCAATAACTCAAATGCGGGGTCAGCATTGGAATTGTCTGTTCCAGTTATTCTTATTGAGGGATGGTCAGCACCCGATAGATGAAGTTCAGTCGAGGGACTCGTAGTGCCTATTCCTACATTGCCTGTTGTTCCTTCTACAACGAGTTTGTACCCGTTGCTAGAACCATTAATGCTATACAGACCAAACGCACCCGTATTGTCTGTTATTCCTGTTGCACCATTCGCCGCAGAAACTAATCTCCACTCATGTCCTCCTGTTCCTGTCGCATCGAGGCTAATCTGTGAGCCTGTCGCATGGGATGAATCAACACTCAAGGTCACTTCTGCGGCATCTGCAACATGAAGTGAAGTACCGGGACTCGTAATGCCTATGCCGACATTACCGTCAGTCTTGATTCTCATTCTTTCAGATGCACCGGAAATGAATCTCATGCCTGTGGAACCGTCATGGTCATACTGTATCTTGCCTACATCTCCATCATCGGTGTCACCGAACTCAATACCGGATATACCTTCATTACCCGCAGATATTCTCATGTAAGCATTATCAGTTGCACTACCATTGTTTGCAATATGTAATAACCTTGAGGGATTGTTAATGCCAATTCCGAGTTTACCATCACCTGTGAATCTAAACTTCTCCGTTCCGTTGTTCTTAAGAATTAGGTCTTTATCAGTAAGATTGCCCCAATCCAAATAAGCATGATTTCCAGAGTCATATAATCCCAATTTAAAACTAACTAGCCCACCATCTTGAACCATCCAAATCATAGGGTTGTGGCTTTCTGTATCATTCTCTATATCCGCTTCAATCTTTAAAGTTACATCACCTGTACCCGATACTAGATGAAGCGTGGCATCCGGGCCGCTTACCGTAGCACCCCCATGTCTTGTGAATGGGTAGTTACCTATTCCAACCTCACCATCTTCATTGATTATCATTCTCTGAGTCGGATTTCCAGTCGAGCCGCGCGTCCAGAAGCGTAAGGTTCCCGCTTTATTATCTTCTGTAGTGTTTGCCTTCTCACCGGAAATCTTAGACCACCATGATGTGCCGCTTGCATTATGTTTTCCTCCAAAGGAAATAGCACCACCATTGTTAGCGGCATCGAATGCGGTTCCAGTATCATCAATTCTCATATGGGCCTTGTAACCTGCGGTTGAGTTGTTCGCAGTTCCCTTCATATGAAGAACACCAGAAGGGCTGTTGTTGTTTATACCAACACCACCAGCGTGTTCGACAGTGAAAACCTCATTACCGCCACCGCTTGCGTATAGTCGGTATCGGTTGTCCCCCGCGTCCATGCCTGTGTACCACTTGAGAGTCCCGCTTTCGGAGAATGCTACGTTGGTATTCCCTGTGCCATCTAACTCAAGCCATGTGTTGTAGTTAGAGGAAGACGTATCTTTGATTCTCACGTTGGCTTGGTGGCCGCTAACATCTGTTTCAATGTCTAAGGCGTAATCGGGACTCGTAGTGCCTATTCCGACCCTACCATCGCCTCTTACAATCATCACATCTTCGTTATCGCTGAATCTGAATGTGAAAGAATCAGATGATGCAGTACCACTACTATGCTTGATGTAGTGATTACCTGCACCATTGAAGAACAGGTTGCTGGAAATCTCAACCGAGCCTGTGACATCTAATGCGCTTGAAGGACTTGTATTGCCTATTCCGACATTACCCGATGTGTCAATGACTAGCCTCGGTGTGTTATTCACCTCATCATAGATGGAAAACTTATCAGAGTTGCTTGCTAACTTACCAAGACTCCATTTATCAGTCCCACCTTCGGAAAAGAAGACTACGCTATACCCATCATTGGGAGAATCTATCTGTATCCCCGCCCCCGCATCTGTGGATTTGAAAAGAGCCAATTTTTCGTCTGCACTTTCAACGTGTAGTGTTGCTAATATACCGCTATCTGAGGCACTAGAAGAAGTAGTACCTATCCCTAGATGACCGTTTTGTGTTAATCTCATGGCTTGGACTTGTGTTCCCGTTTCAGCATCAGCAAGCCAAACCAAAGCGTTGTTATCGCCAGTTCCCGTTCCTAAGTATTTGAGAGCAAAACCAAAATTTGAGTCATTGCTTTCACCTTCATCATTTGCCGTACCATCATGGTCTACTCTCCAAATGCCTATGTCTAAATTGTTAGAACCAGTTCTTAGGCAGTAGTTTCCATCGCCGGGGATTACTCTCGTTTCTCCCCTAATGTCTAATTTGTATTCGGGCGCAGTTGTGCCTATTCCGACATCACCACCATCGAAGTAAGAGTCTCCACCTGCGTCTAGTCTGACCTTTGATGTGTTATTGGTTGGTGAGTATGTGTTGTTGGCCCAATTGGTTGTTGAAGAGTAAAGCGTTAGAATTCCATCTTGAGCCTCACCTGCACTTGAACTTCCACCAGAAACAAGTGACATAATCGGTTTACTACCATCAGCGTTTCCGGCCAACCACCATTCTGAGAACCCCCAATTTCCAAAAATATTCTTAACTCTCATTCCACCACCGTCACCAATTATGGTTTTGGTATAATTAGGGCCATTGTGGTCGTTTGTTGATTCTAGCCTAATTGCGAAACCCGGCCCGGTATCAAGTGAACCGTCAGCCTCAGTAATGACTGTATCAACCCTGAATACTTCTGAACCTACTAATGTGGTGCCGGCACTACCGCCAGTAGTAGCAAGACTCTTAGAAACGTGAAGCGGTACGACGGGTGCAGTAGTGCCTATTCCGACATTACCATCATGCGTGATTCGCATCCTCTCTGTGTTACCATCATCACCAGCGTCGTTAGTCGAGAATACTAGGTTCGTATCGTGGTTAGCGGCTGTGCTACTAGCAGAAGTGTCTCTCAAAGCGGATATGGAAGCCCCGATACTATCGGCATCTGTCTCAGTAGAGACATCGAATGCTATTCCCGCGAAAGCATTGGTAGTGACGGAACTGGTTTTTAGATGAAGTAAATGCTCTTGTAGGGTATTACTGGCGGCAAAAGTGGTATTACTTACTTGCTCTACATGAAGTGGGGATTGTGGACTCGTGTCTCCTATTCCGACATTACCTGTATTGGTCAAAATCATCTTATCGTTATTGTGTATTCTGAATCTGATAGACTGACCTGCTTCTGCGTTTAGGAATGTTCTCCCATCTGCGTATTGAAGTAAGGCGTAGCCTCCGGTATTGAATGTGTCAAGATGGCCGAAAGCGGCATAGTCGCTATGTCCAGAATGCCCTATGGCCGCCCTGCCATGATATGCTATTGCGTCAGTATTTTTCATATGCTCTAGCGTTCCATCAGATGTAATTCTCATTCTCTCTTGTATTCCGGTAGAGTTGTCGGGTTGTGTTGAAAATGTGAGGAAACCCGCATCATCAGCACTTTCTCTGCCCGTTAGAATCCTAGTGATAGAATCGCCTTTGTTTTTCACTAATATTTCTGATACTGTGTTAGTACCCGATGTTACATGACCATCTAAGACCATGTTAGCCGCATCATTAGAACCATCTGAACCTACGTTCATTTCTAAAACACCCGTCACATAAGTAAAGGTAGATTCTGCGGTTAGTGCGCTAGTCCCATTACCTGTTAGTATCGTGTTAGAGGCAATTGTTGTTAATCCTGTTCCACCACTTGCTACTGCGAGTGTAGAGGATAAACCGGCCGCATTACCTGTGGTCGAGCCGGAAGAACCGCTTACGTTACCTGTTACATCTCCTGTTAAAGCACCTACAAATGTGGTAGCAGTTACATTTCCGTTTTTATGAACCTGAAGAAGTGCGTTTGCTACATATTCCGATTGACCGTTACTAGCGTCATATCCAATCATGTATTCATCAAAACCACCCGCATACCTTAGTCCCGCAAACCACTCCTCTCCTGATGCGTCCTCATCGAAGAACCTGATTCCCTGTCCTCTAGTCTCATAGCCAGTCATGTTGATAAATGTGGTTTGTGCAGGCATGCTTCCGCCGTCTGTGGCAGTTATATTTAGTGAAGCAGAATTGCTTCCTGTAATAGTAAAAGCATTACCAACAGTTGTAATTGCTGATTGTGTAGCCCCTGTGACGGTAGCAGCAGTACCGCTTACGTTTCCTGTTACGTTGCCTGTAAGATTACCTGTAATAGTTCCAGCAACGGTTAGGGCATTCGTTAAATCCCAAGTGTCATCTCCATCATCAAAAATTAGGGATGCTGGGGTCACACCATTACCGCGATATATACTAATTCCGCTTGTTGCCGCAGTAGCAGTATCGGGGCTACCTTGCGTTGTGTTTAATTGAAGGATATTATCTTCTACTTCAACTGTGGCAGTATTAAGAGTAGTAGTAGTACCACTTACAATTAAGTCTCCTGTGACTGTTAAATCATCTCCTATTGTGATAGTACCGCTACTTGTTCCTAAAGTGTAAGAAGCCACATCATTTAGTAAAGCAGTAATTTCACTTGCCGTTTGGTCTGCGGTAGCAGATGCTTCAATCGCATTTAATTTACTGTGGTCGTCATCTGTAAAAACATTTGAATCGCTGGCCGCTTCAACGGCGGCTCTAATCTCAGCATTACTTTGGTCGGCGGTTGCGCCATCTTCTACGTTTAAATCGCTTCTTACTTCTGCGGCAGTTCTACCTTCAACAGATGTTCCATCAATCTTTAAAAAATCATTATCTGCTACATTAGCATTGGCGACTAGAACATTAGTATTAGAAATACCAGATGTTAGTCCCTTTACAAACGCAAGATTAGTTACTTCTGAATCCATTAATGCACCTGCGGCAGTAACATTTGTTGCATCTGTTACATCAGCAGATGTTTCAATACCGTCGAGTTTGCTCTTGAGGGTATTTGTGAAGTTATTCTGAGTAAGGCCACCATCCCCTACTGAATATGTAGTATTAGTATCAGTAGCGTTTATGGTGACAACACCAAGGGCTTCTGATAAGGTTATGTTTGTTCCTTTCTTTAGCATTAGGGTTTCGCTTGCTTCCAAAGTATTGTCAGCACTACCATTTCCGCTAGTATCAACTGTTACTGTTCTTGCAGTACCACCTGCGCTAGAAGACCACTCAAGACCTCCACCCGAACTAACGGCTAGAACCTGTCCGTTAGTACCTAATGTGTTAGTAAGTATGTTATGATATTCTTGATTTGGTGGTGGGTTGCTACGGCTTCTGTATATACCGTCAGACAACTGGGCAAAGTTCCAATCGCCCTGTATAGTAGGCTGCTCTATAGTCTGTATTTCTGCACCCTTATTGACACTAGTATCGGGACCATAGAATCTAGCGTCTGGTAAAACCGTAAGTTTATTACAAGATAAAATAGAGCCGGCGTCCATTTGGAAATATTTACCACTAAGACCTGCTATTCTCAAGTGATTATACTTGGCTTTGAATACTTTTGCAGCAGTACCGTATCTGAAATTACCACTTGAAGTATAGTTGCCATTGTAAGGTACTTTACTTCCGTTAGTATCCTGTGGTTGTATTTCCAAAGTAGTATTACCCCAATTAAAATCGGCACATTGCGCATAAATATTACCATGTATTCTAAAAATCTTACCTAAGTCTGCTTGATTCTTTGTAGCAGGAATAACTGAAGTATCACTATCTGTAAGAAAGGTCTTCATGTCTGTTGTAGGATATGTATTTGTTCCTGCGGCAGTTACGGCGGTAGGGCTAAAACTACTATTGTTGCCTGTACCCACAAAAGTAATATTTGGATAAACCCCATTTTCTAATTTTATTACCGTACCAGCAGAAACATTAGCAAAATCAAAAGCCAATCTTGACCTAGATGTAGCAGTATCAAACATACCAAGTGGTCCAGAACCCATATCTGCGTGATTAAAGAATACGAAGACGCCGGATGTTCCACCACCAAAGAAAGAAATTTTTCCTCCTAAATTATCTGTTATTTTACCCTTTGCTTTTATGGTTAATTTATCTGTCTTAAGGTTTGCACTAGCATGGTTAAAAACAAAAGTCTGGTCGAAGTTATTTTCTATAGTGACTTCTGCGAATTTGTGTGCTGCGTTAGCAGAAGGTTGGGCGTTGGTAATAACACAAAGCGCATCTGCGCTACTATTAAAGACAATGCTATCTCCGTTTACGGGAAGCGTATCGTCACTCCAATTTGCCGCAGTTTCAAAGGCGGTAGAAGTATCACCAATCCATGTCCTTGTTGCCATAACATCACCTACTTGTTAGTAGGGTGTATGCTACCGCTCAATTGGCTACTTGTTGTGCCACCCACTCTACTTGTGGTTGCCTTAACCTTAAACGCAGTTCCACCCTTCTCCTCTATTGCTCTAATCGCCTCAAGAGCCTGTGCTTCAAACGACTTAAGTTGCTGGTTGAATCTAACGTCCTGTGTTCCTTGCTCTTTTTCTGGTACCCATGCTGGAATAGTATCTACTAGAACCCTAAGACAATCCGCGCATACCATCATCTTGATGGCAGATTCTTTTAGAGTTGTTGATGGAACATTGTCTGCGGTACCACCCACATAGGTTGCCGCCCTAACCTTCTTATTGATTTCTGCGGTACGAATGGTAATATACTCGTTGATAGTTCCGTCATTCAATCCTCTAGGTCTATTGAGTAAATCACGAATCTGCGCCGTCGTTACTGCCATGTTGCTTCACCATCCGGTAGTCTGATGGTACGTCAATAACTTGAGCGTCATTTGAAGGTTCCGACACATTGCCCAGATTCATCACAATCTTGCTTTCTAATATCTCCTTAGCCATGTCACTTTTTGGTATCCAGTATAGAATACTTTTATCCTTAAGTAATTTTACAGGATGACCATCCCACTTATGATGTGCGGGATTCTTTAGAAGTCTTACCATAAAGCCTCCGCCTCCATGCCAATGAGCAAGCCTGTGTTCCATGTCCTCAACCTTGGCGGTTTTTGGGACAGGGATGTCTGCTTTCTTAAGTTTAGACACTAACTGTGCCTTTGTTAACTTCTTAGCCATGCTTACTCGCTCTTAGATTTCTTGGCAGCCTTCTTCTTCTTTGGTGCTGCCTTCTTCTTGGCTGGCTCAACGAGAGTCATAACCTTTCTCTTGCCAACTTGCTTAACTTCCCACAATCCGGCTTCATCTTCAAATGTTTCCATCTAAATCACCTTAAAGATGGTAGTAGCCTGTGATGTAAACAATCTTTGCCGGTTGGTTATCTCCGGAATCATCAAGAGCAACGACATTAAGAGTACCGCCTGCGGCAATTTCCATCTGAGCGTCATCAATAGTACCGGCTCGGACAATTACGTTGTCTGCACCGGACATATCAAGAGCGTTAGAAATTGCACTTGCGCCATTCTTTACTTGAAGAGTATCACTTGAAGCACCTGCTCCACCAATGTTCTGTGCTTGTACGTCTGTAACTGTAAATTTTCTCTCCATTGTAAGAGCAACAGTATTATCTGCACCTGCGGCAGTATTAACCCTAAGCATTACAGGGATAAATCCGAAGTCCTCGCCGTCGTCCATAGCGCGGACCATTCGTCCGTCCATTACTGCTTTGAGTTTAACGTTTCTTGGCACCTAAATCACCAACCTCAAGCGACACCAGTTATCTTGAAGATTCTGTTGTTCTTACCGGCTGCTGCTCCGTCTTGGTGTTCGTGGACTACAGTTCCCATGAAGGAAGTTAGTAGCCAATCGAACCCAACACCGGGTAGTCTCGTCAACTCGGTCTCGGTGTAGCCATCTCCGCTGTACTGGAAGAACTCGGCTGTTTCAGCACCGGGGATAAGTAGTAGAGCGTCGCTTGCTACTGAACTGTCCCTTGAGTAGTAAACAGTCATGTTAGCGATGCGGCCCATGTGGTCCTGTAGGGACTCAACCACGTTTCCGAAGAGTTGTGTGTTTAGCATAGCGCTCCTCTTGCTTGCTGGTAGGATTAGAGCCATAGGCTCGTCACCGGAAACCCTTGCGTTAGCGAAGATTAGGTCCATAGCGGAAAGAAGGTCGCCCTCCTCGTCTGCGCCAGCAGACCCGAAGGCTGCGCTTGCGGCTGCGGTCTGTCCTGCACCTGCTGCTAGAGCGGCTAGGATAGTAGCGTCAATCTTGTCTGCGCGGGCGCGGACAATTCCGAGTTGCTGCCTGTCGATGTTCTCAAAGGACTCGCCTCGTAGCCTTACTGAGTCTAGGAAGGTGCATCGCCCCTGTCCCTTCTCCAACTTGGTCGTGTAGTTGGCCGTTCCAATCTTGCTTGGCTCGGTAACTGCGTTGTCGTCTAGTGGGAAGTCGAAGGACCCGGTGACACCTGTGTACCACTTGAAGTCCATCCAAGGTACGGAGCGCACTCCGACGACGTTCGTTCCTACTGCGATTGTAGTTGATTGCAGTTGAATGAAGTCTCTTAGAGTCTGCTCCAAGACTGCATCGCCCGTTGAAAAGGGTCCTGCTGCTGCTTCCACGTTTAGTATTTGTTCCAATGTATCTTTTGCCATACTTAATCACCATCCTATGCAGTTGCGGCCCCCGCCGTCATTACTGCTATCATTGTTCCCTCGCTTGCTCCCGAATCACCTACTCCGTTTGCTACTAGGGCTGCTCCTGTCACACCTGCTGGTCCAACATAAACTCCAAGAAGTTTTCTGCTGGTGCTTGTGGTGGTTGCTAGTCCGGATGCATCCACGTAAACAAGAGTACCGGGGTTGTAAGAGTCGCCGGCCTTTGACTGGACCATCAGGACACCGCCAAGAGGGTAAACTGCTACGGTTGCTCCGGCAGCAGTTTCAAGAGCGCCGTCTGCATCCCTTGAGGAATCCCCTGCGGACACTCCTATTGCTATCTCGTTGTTTATTGCTAGGTCAACACCACTTGTATCATAGACTCCGATAATCTTACCGGGTCCCTTGATAGTCGTTCCTGTCTTTAGCACCATGTTTATTGGTTTTACTCCACTTGCATCCATTTTATATCATCTCCTTTATTTCTTCGAATGTCTTGGCTCTCATCTTGCCTTCATCCCCTGCGAGTGTTC
>Ga0110931_1000899_pt1 | contig 10933 bp, 17 predicted proteins | sample 4_EtaG_FD_79333 | JGI IMG/M metagenome (GOLD analysis project Ga0110931, IMG submission 79333) | Marine viral communities from the Subarctic Pacific Ocean - 4_ETSP_OMZ_AT15127 metaG (version 2) (version 2) | ecosystem: Environmental > Aquatic > Marine > Oceanic | place: Pacific Ocean | collected... | reverse complement strand
CACCGCAAAATTACGCATCATCATCAAGCACCCGCTGAAGCTCCCTGCGAAGCGACGAGGCGTGGCTCTCCCAAATCACCTTGCATTCTGGATCGTGGGCCGCGTCCCGTGCCTCATTACAGAGGAACACTTTTTTCAGAAGCCAGTTCGTTCGCGGCTCGCTGCCGTAGAGTTCCTCGGCAAGCCATTGCCAGTCAGCCAGGAATTTTTGAGTCTCATTCATCGGCATCTCCTTCGACAAATGGCATACTCTTCCAATCAACAGGCACAGTTCCGGTCCAATCAACAGGCACAACAGAGACGCGGTAGTCGTAATCGCCTGTCGATTCATCCCAAATCGCGTTGTAGGCCTCTTTTGCCGCTTCTCGTTGGTTTTCAAAATCACCAACCCATTCGTTGGTCTGTGTGACAATAATTCTGTACTGAGTCATTTTACATTTCCCTCACGGTTACGGTGATGTCGGGTGGTCCCTCAAAAGAGGCGGCGTGCGCGTAGGCTCGCTGTTTTGCCTCTTCGCGTGCGTCAAGGCCGTCCACCACTTCGATCTCTTCAACCCAGTGGCCCTGCATTTTGACTGTAATAAAAAACCTGGCTGTTTTTTCCACCGCTTCAATCTCCTTCTAACTATATGGGACGATAGCCGATTAGTCCTATATGTGTCAACAACCTCTTAGAAGAGCCGTGGGCCGTGGTTACTGATTAATGAGCTTCGACTATCTTCACGTAGTCTTGGAGCATCTTGAGGGCGTCATGCCAGCAATCGGCATGGTGGTCACCCTCGTAGGGGTCTTGAGCGTTCGTTACCTTCGAAGGCGGGTACACCCACATGTCTCCATACTCTCTGTGTACCTCAACCTCCGCGCCTATCTTTTTTTGGAGGCGGTATACTTTTGCTCGTATAGAGGCGTTAGGGTCTTTGGGCTTCGACACGTCGATGTCGGGCTTGGTCACGTTATCTGAAGTGAGTTCCCAGACCTGTCGAACCCGCGCTCGACGTTTCACCCGCTTGTCTCTGATCGACACAATCTCTCGTATGCGACCACAGGTGTACCGGCGTCCACTGACGAGTTGCCAGTGGTGGCCTGCTAAAATCAAGAAGACGCGCCCTGGGGTCCGGTCTTCCTTTGACAGCTTTAACCAGCGCGCCAGCGTTGGCCTGGGTCGTTCAACCGCCATATCGTGAAGTTCGATGTTGCAGGCCCGCAAAGCGTTTGCGACTTCCCAACTATGGGTGCCCATTACGCAAGCTTTTCCGGTTTGCTTCCGAATCAGCCGTGCAGCCTCTCCGGTAGTCAGGTTGGTTAGTGCCGATATTACGGAAGGTCCGCAAAATCGGTTTTTGTCTTTGCCATCAGTAATGGCTCTTAGTTTTAATTTTGCCATGAATTGACTCCTTTATAAGAAGCCCACGGCTCATCTAAGATTTTGTTCCTATTCACAATGTCAAAGAGCTTTGGCCGTCGTTACCTGCGGGTCAGAGAGGTGGCCCTAGTCCACTTCGCCGCAGTGGTGCGATTTCTTATTATTTTAATAGTATAGGAATAGTCCCATAAGGTCAAACGAGTTATCCACAGGCTTCTCACTTTTTTGTGGATAAGTGTGCGACAGAGTGACGCACCTTAAAAACCGAATCGGTAAACTTGTATTAATTCAATAAGTTAAGGATAAATGGAGCTTTAGAGTTTGGACGTCTATGAATCCAAGTAGTACGCAGGCCACGGGAGACGTTTGCGAGACCATTCTTATAGAATACCTCTTGCGTAAAAACCTCTGGGTCTTCACACCTTTTTCAGGACAAGGCCCTGTAGATGTCATTGCAATAAGCCCTTATGGTAAAGTCTACTTGTTCGACGCTAAAGCTGACCGCGCACGGTGGCTAAAAAACCGCGCTACCCAGCCGCATAGAATTTATAGAAAACGCAGCGCCCTCCAGAAGCTCTTGCGCGTAAGAATTGCCTACGTTAATGAAGATGAGCGCACCGTTCATTTTGTTCCATCCCTGGAGTTAGACAATGTTCAAGATTCCGATAAAACTGATTGATGAAGACGGCGAATCCTACCCCGTGATTGCTATTCTGGGAGATGGGCCAACGCGCCACATTAAGCCAGAGGATGATGTAGAGGAAGAAGAGGCTAGTTGATGCTTGGTCCGATGCCCGTGTCTTCGTCTTCCTGACAACGGAGGCATTGCTGGCTGACCATGTCCACCACGCCGTTGTAGCACCACACACAGAACGCAACGGGAATCATTCCAAACCACCCTTCGATGCCACCCTCGTGGGCCAGATCGACAGGGCTATCGCAGACAGAGCACGTCAGCGGCTTTTTCCCTGGCCTCTCTTCTTTTTCTTGGCTTGTTTCCATGGTGATCTTTTTCCTAACTTTTTACGCACGTTGCGTGGGCGCACCTTGGACCTTCTACGGGTTTTTGTCGCAATCTTAAACGTAAAGGTATTTTTCTTCGCCATCGTAAATAAAGATAAAACTAACTGCTAAACTTTTCAATCTCGTTTCCGTAACTGTCCCAGCCCCGTCTCCGCTCCCGTGCAAACAACTCGATTCGGGAAATGTTCCCCATTAGTTCTACGATTCGCTCAGACACTTCGTCCGGTTTACGGCTGTGCTCCCTGCGCGGTGCTACGACGAGCCGCCGCACGGCCTTGGATTCACGGACAGGCTTTCCTTTAACGCCAAGCAGGCACAGTTCCGGATTGGCTCTGGTCCAGTAGCCCATGCCCGTGAAAAAGTCTTCTTTGTTAAACATGAATTGAGGGGCTTTCTTGTTCAGCTTTGTCCAGACGAAGGCAATTGTCTTGTACTTAAAGCCCCACGCCTCCATGACAGCGAGGGCTTCCGGCAGCAACGGGTCCGTAGCCCACAGGAACAGGGAACAGTTGTCTTGGGTAATGTCATCAACGGGAAGATTCTTAATGTCTTCGATGGACATGCAACCATAGTGCTGTTCTGCGGATCTGTCCTTACCCTTATCGCTCCAGGTTTTAAACGTCCACGGAGGATCGGCGTAAACAATTCTGTAGGGCCCACCCCACATTCACTCCTCCAACTTCTTTCCATCAAGCCAAACGTCTCCGTGCGTTACAATCCAGACGCGGGCACCACAACTCAACGGCTTGTCGGGGCGGTACACAACGGTGCTTTCGTCCTTAATAACAACCTCATAACCGTAAACGTTTTTCTTGTAGGTTTTAACCGTAATAGGAGGGTCGTTTTTTCCGTTCTTCTTGTTTGAACGGATTACGTGCATGTTGATATGTATTTTCTTCTGCACTAGAGAGCAGTAAAAATAAGCTCAATCAAAACGTGCAAAAGCATTACAGAAGGGACAGCAGAAGACACACCCCGTAGAACGCAGCAGTAGCGGCCACTGCGGTCACGCTGCACTCTCCGCGCTGCCCTTTGCCTTCTCTTTTTCGAGAAGGAACGTAAACTGGCCGGAAAGTGTCCGGTGCTCCTCTCGTGCCATTTCCTTGAGTACTTTGTAACTCTCAATCGGAATTACAACACTCTTCCATTTATCAGGGTTCATTTTTCTATCCTCATGTATGTGATACTACGGGATTTTTCCTTAACGGTCAATCTTTTTTATGTCACCCCAAGTGCTCCCAAGGCTTATGTCGGCGGGCGTCGGAACTTCAAGCTCTACAGCCTGCTCCATGACATCACAAATCTGCTTCGCCTGCTCTTTGGACTCCACTGAAAAGGCCAGTTCGTCGTGGATCTGGACAAGGGGGACAAGACCCAACTCCTTATGCACCTCAACCATACTGGACTTGGTCTGGTCTGCCGCGCTTGACTGGATCAGGCGGTTGAGAGCACGGTACGTGTACGCTCGTTTGATGTTGTCTCCATACTCAATGGAAGCCTCTTCTTTTGGCAACGCTTTGGCTGCGACAAACATGTTAGGCTCCCACAGATCAAAACGGCATTTGCGTCCCAGCAGGGAGCGGACAAACCCTCCCTTGTCCCTGTGTCCAACCTTGCGCTGAACCGCGTCGGTCAACTCCTTAACGAAAGGTACGTCGTTGTGGTACTGGGCCATGAGCCGTTTAGCGTCATCCGTGGACACATCCAGTTGCTCCGCGAGCCGCGTTTGGCCCATTCCGTACATAATACCCAGGTTGATTGTCTTTGCGCTTTTTCTTGGAATTTTAGCAATGTCGGCCACCATTTGATGAAAGTCCGTATTCCGGTCTGAACAATAGGCCTCCACAAAATCTCCGGAACCGGAGAGGCCCTTGTTCGTGAGGCTTGCAAAGTGAACCAGGATGCGCGGCTCTTGTTGGTCAAAGTCGAGGGACGCCCACTGCTTTCCTTCTTCCGGCAAGAACAGGCCACGGATCTTTTCTGCCATCTTCGGGTTTCGGGCTGGAATCTGTTGGAGGTTGGGGTTTGCCATGGAGATGCGTCCAGTGACGGTGCCGCCACCTTCTGAACGTAGCTGGTTGATATGTCCGTGGATTCTCCCATCTTCTGTGTAGCGGAAAATACTGGACAAGAAAGTGTTACCAATCTTGTCATACTCTCGCGCTTCGGCAATTTGTTGAGCTATCGGGTGCTCATGCTGAGAGAGGAAATTTTTCGTGAAGGAGGGCAATCCTGTCTTGGTGCGTCCGTAGGGAATATTAAGGTGGTCGAACACCTTCGCGATTGACGCAGCGGCCCACAACTCTACTTTGACGCCGGTTTCCTTGTGAACCTTGGACAGGATGCCCTTCACCACTTTGAGAAGATCTTGCTTGAGACGCTCTGCCGCATCAAGATCCACACGGATTCCGCGCCACGTCATGTCTATACACAGTGGAAGTACACGGCTTTCCAATTCAAATATTTGCCACAAGTCCTCTTTTGACAATTCGGCCTTCAGAGTTTGCCAGAGGTTAAGAGTAAGCTTGGCGTCCGCTTCCGCATACTCTCCGACAAAGGTCGCCGGAAGCTTGTACATCTCAGCCTTGGGATCAACGCCAAACTCCTGTGCGGCTTCCCGCAATGCCGCCTCGCTTTTCATCTCGCCCAGATAGTCATAGGCCACGGTGTTAAGGGAGTAGCTAAAACGGTTTTCGTTGAGAAGAGGAGCCGCCAGCATGGCGTCAATCCAACGCCCTTGTACGTCTATGCCAAGCCGCTTGAGCCATCCCACGTCATAGGCTGCGTTATAGAAAATCTTGTCGGAAGGGTGGCTGGCAATTTCTTTTTTAAACCACCGGAGGACGATGTTCCTGTCGAGGTTGCCCCCGCCTTCGTGACCAATGGGCAAGTAGGCATTGAAGCCTTCGTAGGCTACGGCGATTCCGACAACATCTCCGTTGCCAGTGGGCCATCCAGGTCCATGGGTCCTGAGCCGTGGGTCTTTAGTCTCCAGATCTATGGCAATTTCCTGAATACCGGAAGGCGTAGGCGGCAACTGCTCAATGGGAACCCACTCAGTTTTCACGCCCCACTTAGGCTTTTTCAGGTTTGTTTTCATCTGACTCCCTACGGCACTGGTACGCTACTGCCGAATAGCCCGCCCCGTCTATGTAATCGTCTTCGTTGCAGCTACCCAGCTTTCTTCTGGCTATTTTCAGTAGCTCCATCATGTTCGCTACGTCCTCGCCCGTTAGAATCTTTTTGTTGTATAGGTAACCGTTCCACAGTTGGGCAATGTTCTCGTGGTTCTCCAGCATCCCACCATGGGTTTTCGACCTCGCTCCCCCAATTAGACTTAAAGCTTTCTCTAAGATGTTGTGTGCCGTCTTTTGGATCATTTATAAGTCTCTCTTCTATTGGAATTCCTATACTCTCCGCGTGTTCCACCCCCCTTTTCATTCCGGACGATATACCAAAATCAATGTAGACGGCAACAAGGTCCGCATTTTTATACCACTGAAGTGAGCGGTCCATACCAAGTTCCCTTTGTATAGGCGACTGGTCATCAAGAACTTGTGTATACAGAAGGTGGGACGCAAAGGGCGACTCTCCCCGTAGTAGGGAATCCCACAAGCACCTTCGTGCGTAGTCTATGTTTATGTTGACGTCGATCTTGGTGTAACCACTGTATGGACTTTCAATAATGACTTTCATATTGCCCATCCTTGTTGTGAGTTCTCCGGTTGTAGGCCTCTTCTTTTACTGAGGTTAGTATCTCCGCTGCTCTTTTCCTTGCCTTTTCAAGGCTTACTGTATCTACACCACCAAGGCCAAGGTCCCGCCGTTTTCCTCTAACCGTGGTCCGCACTATCCAGCTTCTAGAACCGGAGGGCTGTACGACGAGGTAAAGACACCCCCCATCAGCATACCTGCCCGCCCGCTCTACGCTCTTAACAATTTTTTCGGTTAGTGCTTGCCTCAAATGCCTGCCCCGCTTCTTCATATTGCCCATCCTTGTTGTGAGTTCTCTGGCATTTTTAGAATTAGGTTATTTTTTGCACGGGTAATTCCTACGTACAGGAGGCGGTGTGCGTCGTCAGGATTCTTTTCCATATGTTCCAACGCCTTACGGCTTAAATCCAGATAAAGAAGCACGTTGTCTGCCTCACCCCCCTTTGCTCCGTGGATCGTGGATAATTTAATCTTGGGCTTTTCAAAAATGTTAATCCCACGATTTAAAAGGGCTGTGGCGTAGGCGCGATCTTCGTCGGATATTCGGTCAAGCGCCGTTTCCCAGCTTCCCTCTAGAATTTCCAGCCCAAAGTGTTGGTTAAGAATACTCAAAGTAAAAAGGTCCTGTTCGTTCGCTCCAGAAAGCATTTTCTTTGCTCCGCGCTTTAGCCGCCCCTTCCCAGTAGACATAAAATCGTAGATATTCCTAGCTTCTTTCATAGAAATCTCATGTTTTTGGTCCGATTGCAAATGATTCCAAGAGCTTATCGCAGACCGCACCGGCTTTTTAAGAGAGGGACGCCCCTTTCTTTCGAAATAGTGACCCGAAGCTTTCATGTACTCTGACAACTCATCCAGCATGTAATTGGCCTGAGAGAGGATAAGCCACTCATCTCCATTGAAATCTACGGTTGACGGATCGTAAATACGGTGCACAGTCCCCTGTTCTGTCCGTGGAAGCCACGTCTTTTTCTGCCTGTGTTTAATGCGTCCCACAACTCTGTCTGCAAGGGTGTGTACACTTCGCGGAATCCGGTAGGACTGCGACAGAACCTCGCTGGAGCCCTGCAATGAAATGAACTTTCCGATGTCTGCTCCAGCCCAGCGGTAGATACCCTGGTCGTCGTCGCCTGCGACAAACATTCTCTTGCTGTTGGTTTCAAGGTTGTCTGCAACTTTCCATTGCAAAGGTGTTAAGTCTTGTGCCTCGTCCAGAAAAACAACATCAAGACGGGGGATGTAGCTGGGGTTGTTTGCCAGTTCGAGCATCATATCCGTAAAATCTTTGAGGCCGTTTCTTTCTTTAAACCTCTCGTATTCCTTATAAATGTGGTCAAACTCATAATAAGTGCTGTTGAGTTCAATAAAATTATAGGCATACAGAGGCCCTTGGAGACTGTTTCGGGCTAAGTCTACACAGCGCATAATCGGATGGTTCGAACGTAAGACCGCAAAACCTTCGTCCTCAATCATTTCAGAGCCGTTAGACGTGAGGTCTACTCCAATCTTCTGGCTAAATTCCTTCAGGTTTCTAGGGCCTAGTACTTCCGCACCGCTCAAACCCAGCGCACGATAGGCGAGGCTATGCAACGTGCGGAAATACAAGAGGTCTTTTTCAGGGTCCAACCCAAATCTTGACGCCGCCCTGTCGCGGGCCTCGTGAGCCGCCTTCCTTGTAAAAGCAAAATAGCCAATAGAGTTCGGAGACGTGCCACCTTCAAGCAAACTATCAACTTGATTCAAAAGAGTGGTTGTTTTGCCTGTACCTGGGGGACCGAAGTATCGAAACATTCTACCTCCTAAAACGGAATGTCGTCGTCATCAAAACGCGACGGGAACTCTTCTTCAATCTTGGCGAACGCCGGAATGGACCAGACGCGAACAGGCCTGCCATTGATACGAAACTGTTCCGATTTGCCGTCAATTTCTCTTATTCGTTGAGCAACCTTGTTCGACTTGTATTCAAAAAACTTGTTTCGTTTCAAAAACGCCTCGAAATCTTTGAGGCGGAAATAGGTCCTTTGTAGGTCTTCGTCAGTCCACGGGCGGCGAAGTAAAATCTCCTCCTTGTCCATTGCGGACTGCATGTGCGTCGAAAACTCTTCAAGAAGGTCATAAAACTGGCCGCGCAAACTGGTGTCGTCAGAGGTGTCAATCACAGCACCCTCAGTGTCCACCATATGCTGAAGCAAAAGATTCATCTGCGCTTCCCATGCAGGGCGCGTAATGGTACGCGGCATAAAGTTGATCTGCTCCATACACAAGATTTGAAAACGAGGCTGCTTTTGAAGCGCCTCTGTGTCCAGTTCTACGGGCTTTCCGTTAACGTCCAAAAACCACAACGGTGGTTCACTATCATATTTGCGAAGGTTGGCTACCGTAGGAGTGTTTGCTCCGCCTCCAACCCCATGCTTACGGCTGCGGCACAGATCCTTATTGCAAAAATTGCAGATAGGCTGGTCGAGGCATTTGTACTGGTAATCTTTCTTTTTGAGTTGGTCCGCTACAATGTTGACTTCTTTTAAATCAAGCGGCGGCTCCATGATCTGCTGGTTGTATTCAAGAATCTTCTTTTCCCAATCGTCGGGGAAAGCTTTTCGTAAATAGACGCCTACATTAAAAAGACCGTTATTTCTCGTCCCCTTGGGAAACCCTTGTCGCATCAAGGCCTGTAGGCAGGGCGGGCCGTCGCGCAGCTTTTCGTCAACTGTTGGTGTCTCTTCGGACAAAAGACTGTCTAGCGTTTCCTCTTCAATGGCAGAAGTCTCAGCCATGTCTAGGAACTCTTCTAAAGTAGCAGCACTTCCGTCGCTTTTAAAAGCATACCGAAGACCACCCTCGTGATTAAAATACGGAAGATTAAGAAAGTTCCCGTTGTCACCTCGTTCGAGAACCAGTTTTATTTGTTTTGGAAAAACTTCAGTGTTCGCGGCGTAACCCAATTCGGCGGTAATCTCTTTGAGTTTTGACTGGACCTTTTCCGCTTCGACAAACTTTTTTAAAAACAAATAAATGTGTCCGCCGCCTGATTTACTCCGGCAGACAATCAAAGGAAATTTAAGCTTTTCAATCTTCTGTACAATTTCGGAGTGATCCAGGGGGTATCGGTCAATGTCAATCGCTCCCCATATACACTTGTTGTCTTCGTTTATTGGCACGATGCCAATAGACGTTTCCCCCTTTAAGTGTCCCTCAAAGGTTTCCAAGGTCCGTGGTTCGGGAACAAACTTGTAACGCCCCTTTTTCTTCTCACCATTAGAGGAAGAGGCAAGGTCTACAGCGCCGTATGCTTTTTCCAGACCACGGAAAATCCGTGCGAATCGTTCTACCTGTTCCATGAAAAATGGGGAGGGCTAACCCTCCCCTACTCCAGCTAGAAAGGCGTCTCTTCGGAAAGAGAATCTTCTTCCCTAATGTGATTAACTTTGACTTGACCCGCTTGAATGCTCTCAGCAAAAAGTTTTGCTTCAGCATAAATAATGGGGTCTTCAATCACGTCGTCCTTTGAAATTTGCCACCCGTGCCAAGATCCATTCTTGTTTTCTTCAGGAACGGTTTCAAGTTTCCAAATGTGGCTGAACCGTGGCGGCGTAAACAAGTTTCCGGCACTGTCCTTCATTTTCAAGGAACGCATTGCGCTATTCCACTGCTTCGACTTTTTGAACTGCGTAGACTTCATTGGCAACAAAGCCTGTTGCGTGATGCCGTCTTCGTCAATCACAAGAACGTAGTGTTGGGCAGTCCGCTCCAAATAACGTCCGTTTCCATCGACAACATAATCCTTGTTGTCTTCTCCTCGCTGCGTCTCCGGAATCTGGTCGCCTGCCCCGTAAATGTGATGGGGTGCTCCAGTGCCCGTGCCTCGCGGCTCCCATTCTATGTACTGAAGGTTATACGCGCAGTTAACAACGCGAACACCATCACCTCCCTTAGTCACCTCCTTGGTCACCGTGTTGTAAATGTCTCCCGCTTTCGCGTTGTCCAAATCATCCAGTTCATCCGACATCTTCTGCAACACCTTTATAAACGGTATTGCCAGGTCCTCTGAACCAAGGTCGTTAACTCCAACTCCCGCATCGGCAGCGAACATGTTGGGCTGCATAACCACAACGTCGGACTTGCCGTTTTTCTTTTTTGATACTGCTGTTGCCATTTCTACTTGCTCCTTTTAATGGTTGCTCGTTGTGAGATAAATGCCCCGAATAAATCAAGCGGGACGGGGTCCCCCGCTTCTACACGCTCCCGAAGCCACGCTTTTAAGGTCATAGGCTCGACCTTTTCCAACTGGTTGGGGGCGTATCCTTCTGCGTCGCAGAAATCTACAAAGTTCCTTGCGTCCTCGTCTTCACCGCGACCAAAACTGACAGTCACGTTGTTTTTTACAAGGTCGCCAAAGTCATGGTCGCGCAACCACTGGAAGGCTTCCTCCTTGCGGTCCTTTGGAATACTTGCGGCATAGATAGGTTTGACGCTAATCTCCGCGCCGTCTGTGAGAGTAAACTTTTGTAGGCCCATTTCTTCTAGGGCTTCCGGAAGCTGCTCGTCCGTAATCTTGTGAAGAGCCTGCTTCTTCTCTTTTGCAAACTGCTCGTACTGAGCTATTTCTTTCTCCAACAACGCAGCCTCTTGTGCAAGGCGCGATACACCATCCAGCTTGCTGCTGTTTAATGTGTCAAGTTTGTCGGAGGTGTCCGTAGAATCTTGGGACATTTCTGAAAGTAAGTCGTTCATCAATTGCTCCTTATTCGTTAAGCGGCGGTTGACTACACCGTCAAAACACTTTATATGGGTATTTCTAGGTAGATGCAAGACCTTATTTACATATGATTGATT
>Ga0110931_1000898_pt1 | contig 10934 bp, 31 predicted proteins | sample 4_EtaG_FD_79333 | JGI IMG/M metagenome (GOLD analysis project Ga0110931, IMG submission 79333) | Marine viral communities from the Subarctic Pacific Ocean - 4_ETSP_OMZ_AT15127 metaG (version 2) (version 2) | ecosystem: Environmental > Aquatic > Marine > Oceanic | place: Pacific Ocean | collected... | reverse complement strand
TTCATGCAGTCGGCTAACAATAATGCTGATGCAGAACTCATGGCAGACGCACCACTTCTCCTTGAGGAAGTCAAGCGGTTGCGTAAGGAGATTCATGAGATGGGGATTACACTACACGACTTGGGCTACCGATGGGATGAGGAAACAGGCGAGATGTACCACAGGGATGACACAAGGAGAGATGATTGAATGAGAGAAACTACGGAGCAGAGGAAGAAAAGACAGGCCATGACATTCGATGAGGCGCTTGAGGATGACAGGTACTTCTTCCTAGATTGTTGTTCTGGGTGCGGGTGTGAAGATGGTGCAAGATACGTTCAGGTTGAGGGCATGTACGCAGGTAATAGATACTGCAAGCTATGCATGATAAAGGCGTTGAAGGATGATAGGTTTTAGGTTTGACTATATAAACAGAGAGATGGAAGTAAGAAGGAGAAGTGATTGATATGCCAAGAAGAACACAGAAGCAAGGCCCGATGGCCAGATACCGAATGAAGTACAAGGCTAGAGCCAAGGCTCCCTCCCCTGCGGAGATGAGTGCCATGGCCCTAGCTGAGAACGAGAGAATACGATTGGAGACTATGACCATTAAGGGGGAAGAAGAATGAAGATAGTAGCTTGGTCTATTGAAGCAATGCTAGAGAGTGGCGAGTCGATACAGTTAGCAGACATGCCCGATGATGTCGCTAGTGTAGTTGATGCGTGGTTATCAGAATTGGAGGGTGAGGAAAATGAGTAGGCTTCTGAAGGCGGATATTGAATGGCGAGAGAAACAAGAGGAATGGCTCAGTAGTACCTCAGTCATCGACTTAGCCATACACATGATAGGGTATCACCCAAGTGACCTTGAGAACAACTTTGAGAGTGCGCTTGAGTATGATTATGACATAGACACAATCAACAAGCTGATACTCATACTGAACAGTAGATGGGGAATGGAGATGAGATTGCTAGAGGAGGAGGAAGAATGAGCCAAGTTGATTTAACCCCATCGAAAAAGGGATACCTACGAATGTTACTATTCATCATCAGTGAATCCTCCAATAAGGCAGATGTCGAATGGTGTAAGAACGAGATAATGAAGATGAGAGGCGATGAGTAGATGAAGACCAGTAAAGGATGGCCTATGTGGTACGTTCATGAGGACGACCCAAAGGAGGCAATCAAGATTGGGACATCAAAGGATGACCTGATTGAGTGGTTTTTTGGGGGATTCAATACGGAGCTTTACGTGTTTGGTCACACCAAGGCCAAAGCCCTAGAATATGCCAAGATGTTGTGGGGTGATGTAGAATGAGTGACGAGATATACCTGTATGGCTTTGAGGAAGATGAAGATAGCGGAAGGATGAGAGAATACAGGATGCACAACGTCGCCTTGTGCGATGCTAGGCATCCGATACCGGACGTGACTGACTCGGTGTTCCCGCAGGTAGTGGAGAACCCGTTGGACTTCTACAATCATCAGAAAGTAGTCCGGGCTTGGTTGGAGAGGCATCAGGCCTTCCTCCTCGAAACTCACGACAGAGAGCTGAAGAATCGTGTGAATCTGTATGTCTCAGGCCTAACGCCCTGCTTAGTGGCGTTCTTACAGGAATGGAGGGACGATGCAGAACTGTACCTCATGCACTGGGACAGGGATACCGACAAGTACGTAGAATGCTTCTGGTATTGTTGATGACTATATAAACAGAGTAATGGAAGTAGGAAGGAGGAATGAGAATGAGAATGAGTAAGGAAGAAATGATATCAGCACAGAATGCCACAAATTGCGAGATTGTGATACGGAGTCACCCGAATATGGAGGACACCGTCATCATCACCCCTGCCGATTGGGAGGGGTCAGCCGTAAGGAAGGGTTGGGATGTGCAGTATATGTATGGTTGTGGGTGCTTCAAGTACTGCTCCTACGGCCCCGATGGCGACGGTCCTAGATTCGTCAAGGACGAGATAACCCTAGACGAGGCGCTTTACCTAGCTAGGAGATACTTCAGTACTGGCCTCATGAGGCTAGGTGGGATGACCCCCATGCACTCTGGTTTGAACATGGATGGTAGAATCAGCATGGCACTCAAGTACGACGAGAAGACTTGGGAGATATTGATGCAAGAGGAGGAGGAATGAATGATGAATAGAGCAGATGAGATTGCAGAAGCACTGAAGGAGAAGGCTGAGAGATACACGTATCTTGATGACTTATTGGATAAGGCGAACGACGTTGAAGCGTTTTGGGATGAGCTGAAAAGTGAATTTGGAGATAAGTGTGGTTGGGTGTCTGAAGAAGCAAGTAAGTTGGTGCAAGAAATAGAATCCGAGATGGCTAAAATAGAGGAGGCATTAGAATGAGTGAGTTTGTGGAAGTGATAGACGACAAGGGGTACTACCATCATACCTATCAGTGTGAACATGAGTGGTCTGAGGGATGCATCATACCCGGTTGGGGAGTAGTGACCTTCGACTGTGTGAAATGCGGTCATCACATCGCAATCAACTGCGACCCCGATGATGAGCATCGGAGGAACGATGTAGGCTATGCCAGCGTGAAGGTGTGCGAGAACTGCGGATTCCCCCGTGAGGAGGACAACGATAACTCATGCGAAGATACCTGTGGTTGCTATGATTATGTGGAGGAAGAGGAATGAGAAGAGCACATGTAATAGTACCGATTAGCGAACACGACATCGAGTTGTTCAAACAACTAGTGGATGGGGGTGACTCCTTCTCTTGGAACTTCGGTGTTGAAGGTGACAATTCCATCGCCAATTTCATGACCACTATTGAAGTAGTATTTGTGAAACAGGAGGAAGAGGAATGAGTAAACAAATGAAACAACTGAGACAAGAGATAGAACAAACACTGAACGAGGAGAAAGAGGCATTGGAATCATTTGGTGACAGTGTAGACACGGGACAAGCACCGGGCATGTACAACTGTGAAGGTTGGGTTGAGGCTCTTACCTATGCGTTGAAGGCGATTGACAGACATGAAGGTGAACCAACACTCAGTGAAATACAACAGGACACACTCGAAGTAGTGAGTGATTGGTTCGACAGTGACGAGAACGAGTGGCGTAGGTTGGAACAGGCACTACGTCTTCCACTCACACCATTGTCATGGGAAGGTGAGGAAGAATGAGTGACTGGTGGCAACAAGTGAGAGAGCATTGGGGCAACCCTGAGACTCTTGAGGACTACGAGAGGATTCTACGTGAGATGCAACACAGGGAGCAAGTCGTTGGTGTTGGTCGAAAGGACATCATGGAGAGACACGCAATCGAGGATATGATAGCACAACTTAGGAGGGAAGAGGAATGAACAAACAGATGAAGGAACTGAGAAGACGAATACAAGCAGGATTAGATGAAGAGCATCAGAGAGCAAGACAGGGTGGTTGGGATTATGATGTTGATTTATGGATTGAGTGTATGGAGAGTGTGATGTGGCAAATAGATTGGGTTCTAGAAAACATAGAAGATGGAGATGAAGAAGAATGATTGACACAGACAAGTACGAAGGACATACACCGGGGCCATGGGTGGCCCTACACAGGTATTGGCGCAAGAAAGGCTCTCATGGGGGAGGTCTTAGAAAAGAGGGAGCAGAGGACGCAGGTAATTATGCGAAATCACTCGTCTATACTGAAGCGTATCTTAATGCCGAAGATGACGAAGATGATTTGAGTATACCAACACTAGATTGGGGTTCAGTTGTTGATGGTGTGTGTATAGAAAATATGGCTACGGCCAATCTAGTAGCAGACGCACCAATTCTCTTAGCAGAAGTCAAGCGAATGAATAAACTGAGAAAAGAGATACAGAGAGCGTTAGATGAGGAGCGAACGAAGCAGATGGAAGATGATGAATGGAGCGAGTATGACAGAGGACTAGCCGAGGGATGGGTTGAGTCGCTTGAGTATGTGCTAAGACAAATAGAGGTGATTGAATGAACATATTCGTACTAGACGAGAACCCAGTGAAGTCGGCACAGGCGATGGACTGCGTGAGAGTGCCTAAGATGGTCACTGAGTCAGCGCAGATGATGGCCTCGGCCTTGCGCAGATGGGGTGCTACTGATGAGCAGATGCCATTGACTAAGAGTGGCAGTCCATACAAAGGCGGTTACCACCACCACCCATGTACGATTTTTGCGGGAGATACACGTGCCAATTTCAAGTGGCTGGCCCACCATGCCGAGGCACTATTGGATGAGTACTACCATAGATTCGGCAAAGTCCATGCATGCCACAACCCAATCTACCAGATGTCGAGCATGAGCAAGATGATTCCCGAAGGCGACCTTATGCCATTTGCATTGGCTATGCCTGATGAGTATAGACCTACGGAACCATCAACATCACTTTTGGACAATGACACGTTTGCTAAACAGGGTGTTGGATTCAACTCAGACAATGAGATGATTATCACACACGCAGACGGCGAAGATGCGGTCAAGGCATACCGTGCTTACTACCACTCCAAGATACACAGTGCAGGTGGTGTGCATTACAGACACACAAGCCCGCCTGATTGGTGGATGTATAATGAAGAATTGACTATATAAACAGAGTATGGAGAATAGGAATGGAGTTGAAAGAATGGAAATAGACATAACAGTGAATTACAAAACGCCAGCGGATGAGTTTGAGAAGCTGAAGGAGATGTACCCTCTCGGTGAGTACGATGAGGGTGATGAGCATCAGTGGTTCACCCTACGGATAGAGCATCGGGGTAACGGGTCGGAAGGCCAACATTACCTACCGCTCAAGATAGTCTGGTTCAGGGGTGATGAGGAATGAGTTACGCAGATAGCCTGACAGAGGCAGACGAGTTCCTAACATACGAGGAAGGCATGCTTCAGGGAATGCAGAACATGTCCCAAGTAGTCCTCGATTCACTACCTGAATCAGGTCGTACTCAGTCCGAACGAACACAGGCAATCGAGTTGTTTACCAGTATGAAAAATATGATACTTAAGCAACATACACTTCTCGAGGAGATGCGAGGTGAGGAAGAATGAGTAACAAGTTTGTATATTGGGTAGGAGGAGACTACGATGTTATTGACGGAGTCAAGCACTACATCCCAAGTATAGTCTACGAGGGTGTGGCCGGACATATCCCATGTAGGAATGGAGATAGCCCCGGTTCACTACCTTACTATTGGGGAACAACGGAAGAAGAATGTCGAAAAGCATGTGATGAAGCAAATGAAAGAATGGGATATACGAGAGAGTTTGCGTTAGATGTAGTCACAAGTAGCATGATAGCACACAAGGATTTGGTAATATGAAGTGTGAGTATTGTTCGGATTGGGTATTTGAAGAAGACCATATCACTGGTGTATACTGTTGTCCTAAACAGACTGAGAAGCAGGAGGACGAGTGAATGAGCCAGTTCCCATCTTTTCCAGAATGGTGTAAAATTCATTATCCTAACCTCAAGCGTCATCAACTTACCGAAGCTAGAGAAAAATACGACGCTCTTTTGAAGCAATGGGAGGAAAACTAGGATGACTAAAGCGTTGATTGTGATTGAGACTGATGAGTATGTCTGGGAATTGTACGAGGTGGCCTGAATGGTATGGGTGAAAGCTAGTACCTGCCCCAAGTGCGGTCTTGTGACTGTCACTAGGGAGGACATGGAGTTCTTCTCCGAGTGGCACAACTGTATGTGTGATGTGGAGGCTTGAAAGTATGAATGATGAATTAAAGAAACGATGGTTATACTACTCCGATATAGTGATTTATCAAGCCATCATAGACCACTACGAGTTGATGATAGATGGTTGGAAGCAACAACTCGACACTGAACTAGAGTGTATGTTTTATGATGACTTCAAACTTGATTACGAGGCTATGGAGCACTTCACTGATTTGCTGAAGGACACTTGTGGGAGTGCGTATAGCGCCTACAGTACCAATGTTGTCGGGCACCCTGTCTGGGACTTACGTGGGACACACATAGATTTCCTCGAGTTAGTTCAGGGTCATTATAAGAGTCGCATGGCTACATTATTGAAGAATGATGCGACCATTGCGGTAGATGAGTTAGATATCAATTCGAGAGTGGTACTTTGGAGACACACATTCGAGGAGGAGGAGTAAACATGGAAGTGGAAGTGAACGAATACGAGGACATCTGGTTCAGCAAGAACGATGTCAATAAGAGATGGCCTAACAAGGACATCAGGGTGGCTCTGGACTGGAAGGGCAGGAACGTCGGCCTCTACAAGGACTTGAGTGCGGAGCTACCGTACCCCTCGTTCAAGTACGATGGGTCTAGGATGTCCGTCCTCAAGGACAAGCATACCGTCTTGAGGGCTATGGAGATTCTCAAGAGGCATGGCTACGATACCACTGAACTGAAGTCATACTCCAACGGCATCACTCAGACTAGTGAGAGGGATGCTTACTCGATATCAGTGGATGGTAACTCGGTGATGGTGGGGGTGCCCAAGAATGACTTGGACATCAGATACAAAATCAAGAGCCTACCAAACAGGAAGTGGGATGGCTTGAGCAAGACTTGGGTGATACCGCTATCGGATGCAAGCAAGCTCATCTCCATTCTTGGGGAGGAGCATTCCATATCCAAGCTCATGGAGGAGAGCGATGAGATATCCGAGTACATGGTGAGGAAGGCTGAGAGGATAGCTATCAGCGGAGCGTCATCGCTAAATGACGAGGATGCGTTGAGCGACATGAGAGACAGACTGTCGAGTGTGCTTCCATATGGTCGTGAGCTCTACCCCTTCCAATACGCAGGAGTTCGCTTCGTCGAACTATCCGATGGTAGGGCAATCATTGGTGATGACATGGGCATAGGGAAGACAATCCAAGCCCTAGCGTACTCGGCCCTGCATCGGGAGCTCTGGCCTGTGTTGGTCATATGCCCGGCTAACGTCAAGTACAACTGGGCTAAGGAGATACGAGCTTGGTTGCCTGATGCCACTGTGCAAGTGGTGGAGGGGCGCAAGCACTCCTTCGACAGAACCGACTTCACCGTGGTGAATTACGACTTGGTGTCCTATGTCCAAGATGGCTTGGAGAAGATAGGGGCCAATCTCGTAATCATAGACGAGTCCCACTATCTGAAGAACAAGGGAACCAAGAGCAAGCCGGTCAAGAGAACAGTGGCTTGTATGAGCGTGGCAGAGAAGGCCAAATCAGTCCTCTGTCTCTCGGGTACTGCGATAACCAACAGGCCAGCGGAGCTCTTCACTACGCTTGAGATGGTCAAGCCATCCGAGTACAAGGACCAGTACTGGCCCTATGTCAAGAGGTACTGCAACGCATACCACAATGGCTTTGCTTGGGACGTCAAAGGCTCCTCCAACATGGATGAGCTACATGAGAAGCTACGTGATATCATGATAAGGAGACTCAAGGAGGAGGTTCTCCCCGAGCTACCGGACAAGGTGAGGCAGTTCATACCCGCAGTGCCCAGCGAGTCTGACCTAGCCAAGTACAAGAAGTCCCACAGAAGCTGGATAAGGAGATACGAGAGCTACATGCAGAGAGGTGGTACCCCTAAGGGATTCGTCCTGACCATGCTCACTGACTTGAGGCACGAGGCGGGCAAGCTGAAGGTGTCTCCGACAGTTGGTTGGTTGGAGAACTACAAGTCACAGAATCCAGACACTCCAGTTGTGGTGTTCTTCCACCATCGTGATGTGGGCCAAGGGGTACTGGACGAGATGGCTAGGAGAGGAAATCAGAAGGGATACGACAAGCTCAATCACAAGAGATGGAGGGTAATCGATGGTAACACTCCTGCCATAAAGAGGGAGAAGTACATCGAGCAGTTCCAGATGGGAGCCATAGACGGACTACTGTGCTCGACTGTCGCGGCTAAGGAGGGTATCACCCTCACTGCGGCGGACACAGTCCTGTTCATCGAACGTGAGTGGGTGCCCGGTTGGGAGGAGCAAGCCGAGGATAGGATACGCAGGATTGGTGCGGAGGGGAAGGACACTGTCTGGGCGATATACCTATCAGTGGTAGGCACCATAGACGAGAGGTTCGATAGGATAGTCGAGTCCAAGAGGGAGGTAGTCACATCCATACTCAATGGTGGTGACGACTACGAGACTAGGACGAATATAGGTAAGGAGCTAATCAAGGAGATGGTCGAGGCTGGCGAGCTACCTGAGGAGATGCTAAGGATAAACGAAGCATCTGACAATTGACTATATAAACAAGGTATAGAGATAAAATAATGAAGAGGGAAGATAAATGAACGAACATACGATAGCAATGAAAACAGGTAGTGGACTTACAGTAATTGACAGACGAGAGATAGTAGCCATGTCATTGGTGGAGGACATATACGATGGCCCCTACCCATCCGAGAGTGAGAGGCACTGTTGGACGAATGCTACCATAGATTCGGCAAAGTCCATGCATACTTTGGAGATACACATGCGCTCTGGTACAATCTTCTGCACGAAGACAACGAGTGCCATACAATCGCTATGGTACCAGAGCAGTTGGGGTATTGACCTCCAAGAGGAGGAAGAGTAATGAGCATGAGATTATGCAACACGTGCTTGCATGAGTTGGAGCACAGGTACACCAAGAGGGGCAACCTAGTATGCACTAGGTGCCTCGCTCCCTATGGAGGCATTGTGAAGTGACACCTGACTACGAGCACTACCTGACTGGTAAACTAAGAGGGTTGGAGAAGGCACTTCAGGTAGTAAACAGAAGGGACGTGGACCCCGCCACTGTAAAGTGGCTAGTGAAACTGATAGAGGAAGTTAAAGAAAAGATGGGGGAAGAGGAGTAATGGCAAACTTAGGCGGTAAGCCTAACAGGGACTTTCGATTGAGTCCCTTCATGATTTACAAGATAGTGCATGATAGCCCTGTCAGGATAGTCGGCACCTCACTCTCCTTCGACTGGGGCGAGAGCGAGATACTGCTGGTATCCTCCAACCGAGGTGTGCCGTGCCCTAACTGTGAGTCCGTGGATGAGCGTAACATGCTGATGAAGTCCTATGATGGCGACATATACGGATGCTTGGAGTGCGACTCCTTCATCCTGAGGAGGATGCCGATAGAAGAAAGATTCCTTTTTGAAGAGGAGAGAGTGATAGAATGAACGAAGAAGAAATAAAACAATGGATGAAGGAACACATAGCCAAACTTAGTGTAGGAGCCATATGGGCCCCTGACAACAGTGGACTGGTGTTCAAGAAGACGACTGAGCAGATGCTGACCCTAGAGAGGATGTGGGATTTCCCGGAGACTCATCAGGTGCTCAACAACATCACCAAGACACTGACGGACTTGGCATACACGATTGACACTAGCTCCGTCAAGGTAGTGCCGTTACCGAAGACGCAGGAGGAGTACGCACAACAGACTCACCTCTTGAAGAAGGAGCTCGCCGTTACTTGGGCTGATGAGGATGGTATGCGCTTCGTGGACATGGACTTGGATAACGTGTATCCGACCTATGATGGTCTGAAGGAGATACTCTTGGATAACGGAGACACGGCTGAGGTCGAGATGTGGAGCTACAAGATGGTCAATCCCGAGACTGGTACGGTCACGGACATGGACCCCGACGACTACCACCTGCTGACAGACGACGAGCACTTCATGAGATTCGCAATACCCTACCCGGATGAGCCAGACTCCATCCAGATATACAAGTCCCTGAACAGGGGACAGGTGGTTGATGTGATAGACGGCACTGAGGGTAACGCCTCAATCATCGTTCTAGGTAAGGAGTACATGCAAGGTGCTGGCGGGCCACACAGGATACCGCCATGGATGTGGGGCTCGATATGCGTCCAGTCCAAGCACCAAGCAGTCAATCACGAAGAAGAGTGATTTGACTATATAAACAGAGTATAGGAGGTGAGTTGAGGAATGACAATGGACGAACAAAAGAGATGCGAAGTGGAAACATGCGACAATGTGCTTGAGGATGGAGAAGGTACTACCATCTATTTCTTCAGCGATTGGGGTGAAGTTGTCTGCGATGACTGCAATCAGCAGTACAAGAACGGCGAGTGGACGCCAGACGTGGAGCAGGTGAGGGGACGATGAGGAACAGGCTCCTGTGCAAATGGTGTCATAGTCCCGTTTCGTGGGGACATGACAGGAGATTCAAGTGCGACAAGTGTGCTTTGACAGAGGTGAGCAGATGAGTGATGAAATCAAGTGGCAGACCCCAAGCATGGAGGGAAAGTGGAGGGACCACAAGGGAGTCATCCACCTTAGGCACGTCGAGTACTACGGCAAGGACTGGGTTGACCTCCGTATCATGAACATGCACAACACCCCACCCAACTTCACCAGACACGGGGTCAGACTCACACTAGAGCAAGCAGAGGAGCTCATGCCCATACTGAGGTCCCTGATAGCGGAGATGAAGGACAAGAGGGAGAGCGATGAGCGAGAGAGCAAAGAATAGGCAACACGTCGAGTACGAGATACTCAGGCACATGATGGAGAACATTCCACTTACCGCTCTCAGGAGGAAGATGGCAGTCAAGGGTAGAAACGCCACGGCGGCCAAAGCAGGTGAGAGATTCGACAATGGCGCTGACAATATCGCCTTGATAATAGACAACCTGATGGCTACTCGTAGGAAATTCCTACCAGAGAGCCACCCAGACTACGAGGTGAAGGAATGATTCAGCACATATGCCACAAGGTGAATGGGGAGATAAGGAGGTACTGCAATGACAAGACCATCTATCCCTATGTTCCCGATGAGGTGTACAGGACATGGGACGAGTGCCCGATATGCTTCTCGATGGATAAGCCCTCGGAGAGAAGGGCACGCCCTAGCTTCATGGACAGGGAGATTTACCTGAAGGACTACATCAAGGTGAAGTGAGGTGATTGTTTTGAGTAATGTTACACGTAACTTCCGCAAGTACAAACAACAAAAATACATGGCTCAGATGGAGGAGTGGCTTGAG
>Ga0110931_1000894_pt1 | contig 10974 bp, 10 predicted proteins | sample 4_EtaG_FD_79333 | JGI IMG/M metagenome (GOLD analysis project Ga0110931, IMG submission 79333) | Marine viral communities from the Subarctic Pacific Ocean - 4_ETSP_OMZ_AT15127 metaG (version 2) (version 2) | ecosystem: Environmental > Aquatic > Marine > Oceanic | place: Pacific Ocean | collected... | reverse complement strand
GCAAGATTCTTGAGCTATGCGTGGCCGCGGGCGGTTCGATCACTGGCGAACATGGCGTTGGGCGCGAAAAGATCAATCAAATGTGCAGCCAATTCCAGGCGGATGAAATCAGCGTTTTTCATGCCTTGAAGGCTGCCTTTGATCCACAGCGACTGCTTAACCCCGGCAAGAATATTCCGACGCTGGCCCGCTGCGCCGAGTTTGGTGCTATGCATGTGCATAACAACGAACTACCGCATCCGGAGCTACCGCGCTTCTAGCAGCGAGACAAGCCGAAGCTAAGACAATAATTAGCCAAAACGAATAATGGAAAAGACCAATAGTGGGAAAGACCATGACCGAACGAGCGATTGCTGACCGCGATATCGCTGATGCCCTGTGTGAACAGGTACGCAGCGCCTATGACGCACGCACACCGCTTCGCATTGTAGGCGGAGATACCCGCGCCTTTTATGGCCGACCGGTGGAAGGCCAAGCACTGCAGATGGCCGAACATAGTGGCATTGTGAGCTATGACCCAGTGGAACTGGTAGTGACCGTGCGCGCTGGCACTCGGCTTAGCGACCTGCAGGAAGTACTGGCAGAGAAACACCAAATGCTGGGCTTTGAGCCGCCCATGTTTGGTGAAGCGTCTACCATTGGTGGTGCCGTGGCCACCGGCCTCTCTGGCCCACGCCGTCCCTGGGCAGGCGCAGTCCGTGACTTTGTGCTGGGCACGCGAATAATCACCCAAGAGGGTAAACTCCTCCGCTTTGGCGGCGAAGTGATGAAAAATGTCGCCGGTTACGACCTGTCGCGCCTGATGGCAGGCGCTCAGGGCACGCTCGGCGTATTGACCGACATCTCCTTTAAAGTGCTGCCTATTCCCACCGCGACTCACAGCCTGCGCTTAACCATTGGGCTGGGAGAGGCGCTTAAAAAACTCGCCGAGCTGGGCCGAAAACCGCTACCGATTACCGCCGCCGCTTGGCATCACGGCGAGCTGTTTTTGCGCTTGGAAGGCGGCAAAAGCTCTGTGGCCGCAACCCAGGCAAGTCTAGGTGGCGAGCCACTTGATGCTGGCTTCTGGCAAGAGTTGCGCGACCATACTCACGCATTTTTCACCTGTAGCGCTGACCAATCGCTGTGGCGGCTGTCACTACCGCCCAACACCGCGCCGCTGGCGCTGGATATTCCCGAGGCCGACATTTTTTACGACTGGGCGGGCAGCCAGCGCTGGCTGAAAACCACCCTGGATGCCAGCACCCTGCGCGATGCCTGTCGCGCAGTAGGCGGCCACGCCACTTGCTACACACCTCAGCTCCAGGGCGGCGCAGTAGACCCGTTCACACCGCTCAATGCAGTGGTGGAGAAATATCATCGCAATCTAAAGGCGGAGCTGGATGCCCATTGCATTTTTAACCCCGGTCGTCTTTATGCGGCGTTTTAATCAGGAGAGCTGACATGCAGACGCACTTTACCGATGCCGACCTTCAGAAGCCGCATATTCAAGAAGCAGATCGCATACTGCGCACCTGCGTGCACTGCGGTTTTTGTAACGCCACCTGCCCGACGTACCAGCTGTTAGGCGATGAGCGCGATGGCCCTCGTGGGCGTATCTATCTAATGAAAGAGCTGCTGGAGAGCCGCGACAATGACGATCAGGTAACCGATGAGACGCGCCTTCATCTTGATCGCTGCCTTACCTGTCTTAACTGTGAAACCACCTGCCCTTCCGGCGTGGAGTACCACAAGCTGCTCAACATTGGCCGTGCCGAAATTGAGCGGCGCGTTCCTCGCCCGGCAGGTGAGCGGGCCCAGCGCTATGCGCTGCGAAAAATGATGGTCGAGCCCAAACGTTTCCAAGCGCTGCTAAAGCTGGGGCAAACCTTTAAACCACTGGTGCCTAGCAAGCTGCGCAATAAAATGCCCGCAGCGCCGATAGATGCAGGCGCACGCCCGGATGCCAACCGCCATACCCGGCGGGTATTGATGCTGGAAGGCTGCGTTCAGCCGGGGCTGTCACCTAATACCAATGCTGCCACCACGCGGATTCTTGATCGGCTGGGCATTAGCGTAACGCCGGTGGCTGAATCGGGCTGCTGTGGCGCCGTTGATTTCCACCTTAATGCCCAGGACGATGGCCGTGCACGCATGCGCGCCAATATTGATGCCTGGTGGCCGTACATTGAGCAAGGCACCGAAGCCATCGTTCAAACCGCCAGTGGCTGCGGCGCCTTTGTCAAAGAGTATGGTTACATGCTCAAGGATGACCCTGACTACGCCGTTAAAGCGCAAAAGGTGAGCACTCTAGCCAAAGATATTGTCGAAATCCTACGCGATGAGCCGCTGGACGCCTTGAACGTTAACGCATCGCAACGACTGGCGTTCCACTGCCCCTGTACGCTGCAGCATGCCCAAAAACTTAACGGTGCGGTCGAAGGCGTGCTGGGCAAGCTTGGCTTCGCGCTAACCCCGGTGCAGGATGCGCATCTTTGCTGCGGTTCGGCGGGTACCTATTCGATCACCCAACCCGAACTGGCCACCCAACTGCGCGACAATAAGCTCAATGCGCTGGAGGCCGGAGACCCAGAGATGATCGTGACGGCTAATATCGGTTGCCAAACCTACTTGGCGGGCGCCAATCGCACTCCGGTACGCCACTGGGTTGAGATCGTCGATGCAGCGCTCACTTAACGCTTCACCCTTAACCCCAAGCCGCGCAGGTTTTAACAGCGCGGCTATTTTCACTCCTCCCTTAACAAGGATTTAAACATGCAAACAAAAGCCATTCTCGCTCAGAGCGATGTGATCAACGTACTCGACGCCGCTCAGAAAGAGGCTGACAGCAACAGCTGGCCGGTGACCATCGCAGTAACCGACGACGGCGGCCACCTGTTAGCGCTGCGGCGTTTGGATGGCGCAGCCCCTTTCAGCGCCGAAGTCGCTACGCAAAAAGCGCGCAGTGCAGCGCTAGGTCGTAAAGAGACCCAGGTGTTTGAAGAGATGATTAATGGCGGCCGCACTGCGTTCGTCACCGCACCGCTGCAAGGCCTGCTTTCAGGTGGCGTGCCGATTACTGTTGACGGTCATGTGGTAGGTGCCGTGGGCATTTCCGGCGTAAAACCCGACCAGGATGTGCAGGTTGCCAAAGCAGGCGTTGCCGCGATTACGGGCTAACAGCTGCAACTTAAGATGCAGACATACGAAAAAGCCCGGATCAATGATCCGGGCTTTTTTTGAATTCGTTCGGCCAATGCCGATACATTGCTAATACTCAAATGACTACAAAGACAAATGCTTAATGGCGGACCGGACGAGACTCGAACTCGCGACCTCCGGCGTGACAGGCCGGCATTCTAACCGACTGAACTACCGGTCCACGTTAAAGCACTTTTAAAACAACCATCGAAGCTAACATTTATAAGCGGTTCAGAGGCGCTTCCAAAGGGTAGACGATGGTGGGTGGTACTGGGTTCGAACCAGTGACCCCCAGCTTGTAAGGCTGGTGCTCTCCCAACTGAGCTAACCACCCAATCCATTGGTAAGTAGTTACTGTGCTTACCAACTTCTTCTTACCAGCTTAGCTTAGCAGTTATCGTGGCGGACCGGACGAGACTCGAACTCGCGACCTCCGGCGTGACAGGCCGGCATTCTAACCGACTGAACTACCGGTCCGAATTGCGATAACAACTATTAGCAGACGTCGATTTGATGATGGCGGACCGGACGAGACTCGAACTCGCGACCTCCGGCGTGACAGGCCGGCATTCTAACCGACTGAACTACCGGTCCGTTATGCACATCAAATACAGGTCGTACTAGGTACTACTTTCACACTTCCAGACCATCTTTCAAAAACTTAAGATGGTGGGTGGTACTGGGTTCGAACCAGTGACCCCCAGCTTGTAAGGCTGGTGCTCTCCCAACTGAGCTAACCACCCGCTGGTCACGTGGCGCTGCATTCTACAGAAGGCTTACCGAATGTCAACATGCTGCGTTTAAAAATCGTATTCTAAACCAGCGCGTTACTCTCTTACGTAAGGCCTGTGCCATGAGCGCGGACGAAGGATGCCGCAACTTGGGTAGCCTCGTCAATCAAAACCGTTTGGGTCAGGCCAGAAAATCGTCGTGGCTTAAAGTCATGGTCGCCATCCTTCAGCCAAGCAAGCTGCGCGTTTGGCGGCAGTGTATAGCCAACCACCTCTTCTCGAGTTCCGAAAGGATCACGCTCGCCCTGTAAAATCAGCATGGGGCAGGCAATCTTGGGCCAGTGATCCAGGCGAAGCTTGTCAGGCGCTTTAGTAGGATGAAACGGGTAACCCGCTACCACTACACCCGGCACAGCGCCCTTGCATAACTGTTCACTGGCAAATAGGGTCGCCACTCGGCCGCCCATCGATTTGCCTCCAATCCATAGCGGTTCGTCAAATAGGTCAGCAAGTAGCGCATACCATTGGGCAAACTGATCAAGGGTCTGGGCGATAGGCGGCGGCGGTCGACGTTTGCCGGTTTCCTGCATCTGCTGCATATAGGGGAAATCAATACATAAAACCTGAACACCCTGAGCCGCCAGCGAGGTGACAAATTGACGCATGAAGGGTGACTGCTGACCAGCCCCTGCGCCATGGGCAAACAGCAACCGACCTAGCTTGGCGTGACCATGAACAGTTAACGGCCCCATGCCCTGCACCAGAAAGGCGCCATTTGGCTGGCGCTTAAGCGCCTCTTTTAACCCCTTGGGAGGCACCTCGATATACCCAGACAAAACGTAATGTGACACCTATCGCTCCTGATAATTCAGTCTTTAACCAATTGGTGTGTTCAGGTTAAGCCCTGGCTGCGCTAGAATCTTGGTCGGATCTTGACCTGCATCATCAAGCGGGTGGTCGCACCCGTGCAAAATGCCACGGGTTACCCCCTAACCGCGTTCGATGGGAACATGACATGAGCACAGCATTTGAACACCCGACCTACAACTACAAGGTGGTTCGGCAGTTCGCGATTATGACCGTTGTGTGGGGCATTGTGGGAATGACAGTGGGTGTCATCCTCGCCTCGCAACTGGTTTGGCCGCAACTGAACCTTGGCCTACCTTGGACTAGCTTTGGGCGCCTGCGTCCGTTACACACTAACGCCGTAATTTTCGCCTTTGGCGGTTCGGCGCTCTTTGCCACGTCGTACTACGTTGTCCAGCGTACCTGTCAGACACGGCTTTTCTCTGACAAGTTAGCGGCCTTTACGTTTTGGGGCTGGCAAGCGGTCATTATCTCAGCGGTAGTGTCCCTGCCCATGGGCTACACCACGACCAAGGAGTACGCTGAGCTTGAGTGGCCGATCAATATTTTGATCGCGGTCGTATGGATCAGCTACGCCATTGTGTTCCTAATGACGATCAAAAAACGCACCACGTCGCACATTTATGTGGCGAACTGGTTCTTCGCGGCGTTTATTTTGACCGTTGCGGTGCTGCATATCGTCAACAACGCGGCCATCCCAGTGACCCCCATGTACTCCACCTCGATCTATGCCGGAGCAGTGGACGCGATGGTGCAGTGGTGGTATGGACACAACGCGGTAGGCTTCTTCCTAACTGCAGGCTTCCTGGGCATGATGTACTACTTCGTGCCGAAGCAGGCTGAGCGTCCGATCTACTCCTACCGTCTTTCAATCGTCCACTTCTGGGCATTGATCATGATCTACATGTGGGCAGGCCCTCACCACCTGCACTACACAGCGCTGCCGAACTGGGCACAGTCGCTGGGTATGGTTATGTCGATCATCCTGCTGGCTCCCTCCTGGGGTGGCATGATCAACGGCATGATGACCCTGTCAGGAGCTTGGCATAAGCTGCGCACGGACCCCACGCTACGCTTCTTGGTGGTTGCTCTGTCGTTCTACGGCATGTCTACCTTTGAAGGCCCTATGATGGCGATTAAGACCGTCAACGCGCTTTCGCACTACACTGACTGGACCATTGGTCACGTTCACTCTGGTGCGCTCGGTTGGGTAGCGATGATCACCATCGGCTCGATGTATCACCTGATTCCGCGCGTCTTTGGTCGCACTGAAATGTACTCGATCAACCTGATCGCCGTGCACTTCTGGCTGGCCACGATCGGAACCGTGCTATACATCGCCTCCATGTGGGTTAACGGTATTCTGCAAGGCTTGATGTGGCGTGCGATCAACCCTGACGGCACCTTGATGTACACCTTTGTTGAAGCCGTTGAAGCCAGCGCACCGGGCTACTTTGTTCGCTTAATCGGCGGCCTCTTCTGGGTCACCGGCATGCTGATCATGGCGTTCAACGTTTACATGACCGTTAAGCGTCGTGAGGCCATCAGCCATTCAGCGCCACAAGCTGCTTAAACCGGGGAAGTTGAGACCAATGAAACACGAGATTGTCGAAAAGAACGTTGGCCTGCTTGCCGTGTTGATCCTTGTCGTGATCAGTTTCGGCGGCTTGGCGGAGGTGGTTCCACTGTTTTTCCAGAAGCAGACCACCGAGCCGGTTGAAGGCCTGGAGCCGCTGTCAGCCCTGGAGCTGGAAGGCCGTGACATCTATCGCCGCGAAGGTTGCGTGGGCTGTCACTCGCAAATGGTGCGCCCGTTCCGTGCGGAAACCGAGCGCTATGGCCACTACAATGTAGCGGGCGAGCAGGTGTATGAGCACAACTTCCTATGGGGCTCCAAGCGCACCGGTCCAGACCTGGCACGTGTTGGCGGCCGCTATAGCGATGACTGGCACCGTGCTCACCTCTACAATCCCCGGGATGTAGTCCCTGAATCGGTAATGCCGGCTTACCCCTGGCTGTTTGAAAACACCCTCGATGGTGATGCCACTCCCCAAAAGATGCGTACGCTGCGTCAACTGGGCGTGCCCTATACCGACGAAGATATCGCCAACGCTACTGACGACGTACGCGGCACCCAGGAAATCACGGCCCTGGTCGCGTACTTACAGCAGCTCGGAACCGTGCTCGAGGGCACTCGCTAAGTTATGGATACGGGAACTTTTCTCGGTCTCATCACGCTGATCTTGATTTTCGCGTTTATCGGTATTGCCCTCTGGGCGTACTCCAAGCGACGCAAGCCAGATTTCGACGAAGCGGCTAATTTGCCCTTTGCAGACGACGATGAGCAACCGACCAGTGACAAGCACGCTTCGCGTGAACGCGACAGCGAAGCGCATTCCCGCGACGACAGGGGAGATAAGAATATATGAGTAATCTATGGGGTGACTCCCTATCCGGCTTCTGGAGCGCCTGGATCATTATCATTACGCTGGGCACGATTGCGCTGAGCGTATGGATACTGCTGGCCAACCGTCGTACCGATAAAACGCCTGACGCGGACGGTAACGTTGAAACCACCGGCCACGCCGCCGATGGCATCGAAGAGTATGACAACCCGCTGCCAAAGTGGTGGTTCCAGCTTTTCGTCATAACAGTAATTTTTGCACTGGTCTATTTGGTACTCTATCCCGGCCTGGGCAACTACGCAGGTATCTTTGGTTGGTCGCAGGAGGGTCAATGGGAAGAGGAAGTGGCTCAAGCCGAAGAGCGCTTCACACCTATTTTTGCCCAGTACCAGGAAGTACCCATTCCTGAGCTTGCCGAAGATCCGGAGGCGATGCAGGTCGCTGAACGTATCTACCAAAACAACTGCGCAGTGTGTCACGGCTCCAACGCTCAGGGCGGTTATGGCTTTCCCAACCTGACCGATGACGATTGGCTATACGGCGGTGAGCCAGAAAATATTTTGACCACTCTCAATAATGGCCGTAACGGCCTAATGCCCTCCTGGCAGCAACTGGGTCAGGAGAATATTGAGAACCTGACGCAATACGTACTTTCGCTGTCTAATGAAGAACATGACGAGGCGCAGGCTGAACAGGGCGAAAGCACCTTTATGGCGGTGTGTGCTGCCTGCCACGGCCCCAGCGGCACGGGTAACACGGCTCTCGGCGCACCCAACCTGACCGATAACACTTGGCTTTATTTGGCACCCGGCCAGGAAGTCGGTGACTCTATCCGTCAAACGCTGCGTAACGGCCGTAACGGTCATATGCCTGCGCAAGCGGCCTATATTGGTGAAGAGCGTGTTCATCTGGTTGCCGCCTATGTGTATAGCCTGCGCTTAGCGGACTGATTGACCGCTGACAGATAGCAGTTACCGTCAGCAACGCTAGCCAAGCAAGGGTGCGGCCCCAAACCGCACCCTTTCTTTATACCCAACCCGATACAATATTAACGAAACACCTAGACCGCGACTAAGCATCATATTTAACAAAGCACTTCCTTTAATTGAGCATTTCGTCTAGTTGAAGAAAGGTGCCACCTCTCCTGCCTTCTGAGCCGGGAATATCGCCATGGAAAAGATACCAAGCCAAGACGTCACGCCGAATCCGGTGGGACATCACGTTCCCTCTGAAACGGTTACCCAAGAAATGTACGCCAAGCGGCGACACATTTACGTGCGCGAAATTAAAGGCGTTTTCCAAAAGCTACGGCGCAGTGCCAACTGGGCGTTAATGCTGGCATTTTTTCTTTTACCGTGGATTAACATCGGTGGTCGGCCGTTAATTCTATTCGACCTGCCTAACCGTGAATTCCATATTTTTAGCGCCACGTTTTACCCGCAGGAGTTCATCCTGCTGTCATGGCTGCTGATTATCTGCGCCTTTGGGCTATTTTTTATTACCGTTTTTGCGGGTCGGGTCTGGTGTGGCTACACCTGTCCGCAAAGCGTTTGGACATTTCTATTCATTTGGCTTGAACACCGTATCGAGGGCTCGCGCAATCGGCGCATCAAACTCGATAACCAACCGATGACCGCCGACAAAACTTGGCGCAAGGGGGCTAAACACACGGCCTGGCTGCTCATTGCCCTCGCCACCGGCATTACCTTTGTGGGTTACTTCACGCCGATTCGTGATTTAGTGACAGAGCTCCCCACCCTTGAAGCTCACGGCTGGTCCTACTTCTGGGTTGGTTTTTTCCTGGTATTTACTTACCTCAACGCGGGCTGGCTGCGCGAACAGGTGTGCATCTACATGTGCCCCTATGCGCGTTTCCAATCGGTCATGTTTGACCGCGACACATTGATCGTCTCCTACGATGAATCACGTGGCGAACCCCGTGGTCATCGCAAAAAAAACCTAAGCCATTTAGAAGCCCGCGAGGCAGGCTATGGCGACTGTATCGATTGTGACCTTTGCGTGCAGGTCTGTCCTACCGGCATCGATATCCGCGATGGACTGCAGTACGAGTGTATTACCTGCGCCGCCTGTATCGATGCCTGCGATAGCGTGATGGATAAAATGGGCTACCCGCGGGGCTTGGTGCGCTACACCACCGAAAATGCCCTGGAGGGCAAAAAGAGCCATATCATGCGCCCACGCCTGCTCGGTTATTTCGCCGCCCTGGTGCTGATGGTGGGCACCTTTGCCTGGGCCATTAACGACCGTATGCCGCTCAATTTTGATGCTGAGCGCGAGCGCACCCAGCTCTACCAAATGACCCGCGACGGTCAGATTAGCAATGTATTTAGCCTGACCATTCGCAACCTGGATGATCAAGACCACACCTACCAGCTAAGCGTTGCTGGATTGCCCAGCCTCACTCTAGACAGCAGTACTATTAGCGTACCCGCGGGGGAGTCGCGCTTCGAAGCCGTCACCGTGACCGCCGATCCCGACGATTTACAGCAACCCAGCCACCCCATTGTATTCACGCTGCAGGCTCAACAGGATGCGGATATTCGTATCGAGCGCGAAACCAGCTTCCTGGGCAATATTAGGAGATAAGCAACTATGTCATCCCTACCCTCTGGCGATAAGGTAACGCCTTGGTATAAGCAGTTTTGGCCGTGGTTTTTAATCGGCATTCTGCTCTCATCCATTATGTTTAGTATTACCTTTGCCGTTATGTCGGTTAAAAGCTTCGATGGCATGGTTGTTCAGGAGGATTATTACAAGCATGGCAAAGCCATCAATATGGTGCTTGCCAAGCAAGACCGTGCCAGAGAGTTAAACCTAAGCGCAGATTTACGCCTTGATCCGCTTACCAGCGATATTGTGATTGATTTAAGCGGCGATGCGCGTCCCGACAAACTCTATTTGGATTTTATCTTCCCTACCGAAGATGATCGTGATCAATCCTTCGTACTTGAGCATGTCCGTGACGGCCGCTATATCACACAAGGCCCTGACAACCTGCGTTACCGCTGGTATCTGCAGATTCAGCCCGCGCTGGAAAATGCCGATTGGCGCCTTACCGGTGAAGCCACATTCCCCGATGAAGACAGCGTCACACTACTGCCGGGAGGACGCAAAGCAAGCGAATGAGCAACGCCGCGCCCTGCTATCACTGTGGTAACCCGGTGCCTGCTGGGGCTCCCTGGTCGATTACCCTTGATGATCATGCCCATCCGCTCTGCTGCCCTGGCTGCGAAGCGGTGGCCCATGCCATCGTGGATGGGGGCCTTGAAAGCTACTACCGCTACCGTACCGAACTGCCCGAACGCCCTGATGAACATCAGGCTGCCAAAGCCGATACCTGGTCGGTGTTTGACGACCCCGGACTTCAGGCACAGTTTGTTCACCCCGACGGCGATGAGGGCAACGTCAAAGCGACCCTCGCCATCGAAGGCATTACCTGTGCTGCCTGCGCCTGGCTGATCGAGCACCGCCTGAATGCCTTAACGGGAATTGCCACCAGCGCAGTGAACTTAACTCACCACCGCCTGCGGGTGAGCTGGGATCCTCAGCAGCTGAAGCTTTCGCAACTGCTGGCCGAACTGGCCGCGATTGGCTACGAGGCCCAGCCCTACGAGCCAGACCAGGCCCAGGCGCGCCTGCAGCATGAAGAGCGCATGAACGTACGTCGGCTGATTATTGCCGCCGTCGGCATGATGCAGGTGATGATGTTCTCGATCCCGATCTATGTCTCCGGCCCCGGTGAAATCAGCGACGACTTCTACGCACTGTTC
>Ga0110931_1000891_pt1 | contig 11005 bp, 21 predicted proteins | sample 4_EtaG_FD_79333 | JGI IMG/M metagenome (GOLD analysis project Ga0110931, IMG submission 79333) | Marine viral communities from the Subarctic Pacific Ocean - 4_ETSP_OMZ_AT15127 metaG (version 2) (version 2) | ecosystem: Environmental > Aquatic > Marine > Oceanic | place: Pacific Ocean | collected... | reverse complement strand
GTCATTGATCATTAGTGGTCTCCTCGCTGATGGTTTTTTAGTGAAATTTGATTATAATCCACTCAGCCGCTTTGGTCGGCGGCTAATCAGTCAGTTCCTCGCTGGCATCCAAAGCCCCCAATTTCAGCTTCGGCGGATTTTGGGGGTTTTTTATATCAATCTGCCTTACGCGAATCTCTGACCGTGGGTTATTTTTATCCAGCCCCCAATATAAAATTTGTCGCTTGATTTGTCTATCGTTTTTGTAAATGTGATTTTCCATGCAGTCAAAAATGAGACTGGGATCGAGGTCTGGCCGACGACTCGCGTAGTAGATGACTATTTCTACCTCCAGATCGCCCTCCATCAGAGGGTCCAGCTTTGGACATTGTGTTTGGAAATCAATGACATAACGCCTGGCAGGCGCACTCTTGATGAACCTGGGCTTCCCACCATTGATTACCAGTTTTCGGCTATTCGCTTTTGAGTAAGGTTGCCCGTAGATAGTGAAGGCCAACTCTTTTTGTTCTTTACTTTGCAACGATGAAACCTCTATACTGCGTACTTTGGTTCACCAAACAATGCGACAGGATGGCTGTATTATGAAGATTGAAAAGGGGGTTCCTCTCCCTCCGAGACTGAGCAAAAGGGTAGAAGTCGGACCTCTGCCGCTTGCCAACATGAAAGTCGGAGATTCGATTCGGGTAGATGCGAAAAATGTGCATGAGCTTGAGAGGAAGTATAACGCTTGCCGAATAAGGTACCAAAGATTTACTCGCAAAAACCCGCATATAAAATTCAGAATCTGCAAAGATTCCGACTCAAAAGGACCGTATCTTAGAATATGGCGGGTTTCTCGTGCCAGTTAATAACGACCTGAATCTTCTCGAACCCATCTATAAGGCTCTTGCGCATGACGGTTACACATCCGGCGGCGCTGACATTACACCAACGACCTGGATCGGTAGCCCCCGGATAGCGCAGCTAGTGAAGGCTCACCGCGATGAGATTGAGGAACCGATCAGTAAAAAGGTCTTCAGTGCGCTGGGAACCGGGTTCCACAACATCATGGAGAACGCTGTCGGTGACGATGCCATTACCGAGGAGCGCGTCTTTTGGGATCACCCAAGCGGGTTAACGGTCTCAGGGGCGATTGACCTTCAAATCATCAAGGAGGATGGCACGACGATCCTTGTAGACTACAAGGTGACTGGAGCCTATGGAGTCATTCTCAACAAGCAGAACGGCGGCGTAAAACCAGATTGGGAACAGCAACTAAATTCTTATCGATATCTCCTGCAAAATGCCAAGGACATCGAGGTATCAGAACTCTACATTTTGACTATTCTGAGAGACTGGAAGAAATCGGAAGTCGGAAAACCGGATTATCCTGATGCTCCCATTATGCAGATCCCCGTGCCGATATGGTCTTGGGAAGACGCTGAACTATATGTAGAAGACCGAATTGCCCTGCATCAGCAAGCGGCCTACTCCGCTCTTATTGGCGAAGAACTTCCGCTGTGTACGGCGGAAGAGATGTGGGAGCGACCGGAGAAGTTCGCAGTGATGAAGTCTTCTACTCACAAACGCGCCAGCAGATTACTCGACTCAATGGAAGGGGCTATCGAATGGGCCGCTGATCCGACAAACGGGATGGGGTCCAAACACATCATCGAACATCGTCCCGGCAAACGAGTTCGCTGCGAAGACTGGTGCGAGGTTGCACCGTTTTGCAGTCAGTACAAAGAATATGTGGAGCAGAACCAATGACGATATTTGATCTCGACAAATCGATCACAATTGAGTTCCACAGCGAAGACAGAATTGAACGAAAGATGCTGGGCTTGTGGCAGCTTGAACCCTTTAAGACAGTTAACATTGGTATGAAATTAGTTGGTGAGAACGTGAAGATCACCATGAATGAACATCATGTTACGGACATAAGTTTTCTTATGTTTGACCAATTGGCTGTCCACGAACTGGCCGACATAATTATTAAAGCAGCTAAAGAAAAATTTACTTAGGAGAAATGTGTGAGCGAGGAAACGACCTACCAGAAAATCTGGCAGACACTCAGCAGTGTGGACTGCAATGAGCATACCGAAAAGAAAGGAAACCTGACCTATCTGAGTTGGGCGTGGGCGTGGGGAATTTTGATGGAGCACTACCCCGGCGCGACTTTTGAATTTGCGGATAACGAGACCCATGCCGATGGGAGCATGACGGTCCACTGCACCGTAACCATTGGCGAATGCCAGCGATCCATGTGGTTGCCCGTTATGGATTACAAGAATGCTGCAATCAAGTCACCGAATGCGAGGGACATCTCTGACAACAAGATGCGCTGCCTGACAAAGACCCTGGCCCTGATGGGCCTGGGTCATTATATCTACAGCGGCGAAGATATCCCAAGCTCAAGCAAACAGCCTGAAAAGCCAAAGGCTCATAAAGCAAAACCGAAACAATCATCAACACCGATGGAGACACGCATGGCAAAACAGAAAGAACTCGTAGCTGGTGCCACTCAAGAAAACATCGATGAGGTGATGGATTTTGTTTTCAAAACAATTTTTTATTTTGCGCTGCCGCCAGAAGGCACAAAAGCAAAACCGGGCGACCCGGAAACGGTCGCCGGGTGGATCGACCAATTCACGAGCAGTAACGGCAACAAAAAGACGTTGGTCGAACTCTATAACGCTGGATTCAAAGAGGAAATTCAGGCGCTGAACAAGCGGCTGGACAAAATTCGCGTTCTTAAAAAAGAACAACTCTACACATTGCTGCGAGAGCAGAAGGAGAAAGGAAATGTCTGACAAATATCCCAAGTCTCAACAGGGTGGCCTCTGGCGTAACAAAACCGCTAACGAGTCAAACAAGCAACCACCATACAAGGGACACCTCGTTGTCACTGAGGAGATGCTGAAAACTCTGGTCGTTTTGATGCGAAACGACGGCTGGGAAAAAAACGGGCAATCGCCCGATCTTGGGCCGCGCATTAACCTGGCGGCGTGGCTGAACACGGCGAAGGAAAGCGGAGAAAAGTACTTCCGGGTATCTGGTGATGTCTATTATCCACAACAATTTGATAGCTTATTCGATAGCAGCGCCAAACCCCAGGACGACCCCACTCCAGCCCCTGTTGAAGACCCGGATGATGACTTCCCGTTCTGATTCGACATCAACGCGCCTTGATGAAATGCGCGAACAGGTCTCAGCGTTTCATGCTGACCATCCTGAAGTCTGGGACTTGTTCGTGCGGTTTACGATGGACAGGATCAACAAGGGCTTTACCAACTACTCAGCGAAAGCCATTTTTGAGCGAATACGATGGGAGGTAGATTCTGTCGGCGCTGACGGGAAACTTGAGTTCAAACTCAACAACAACTGGCCTAGCTTCTATGCAAGGAGATTTATGAGAATGTATCCACAGCACGATGGATTCTTCAGAACAAGACGACAGACAAGCCAGGAAGATTATGCAACCAATATGTCGCCGCTGACTCCCAGAGATTATCAGTGAGCGATTATTTTGAAATCCCCGAACGACCACTTGATCCACCCGAACATTGGAATTGCGAGGAGTGCGGCAATCATTTCTACCCGGACGAGAATGAAGAAACAGCAGAAGACGAGCTTGTGCTTTGCTACGAATGCAAATCGTTCGATGGCTGAACTATTACCAAAAATCGATAAAGGCATTCCGATGCCGTCTGCTCGATTTAACGAGGGCCATCCTTTTTCTGTTCTGCGAAAGCTCGAAATTGGAGATTCGGTCTTTTTCAGGGGAGTAACATCAGGCAACAACGCCTATAAGGTGCTATCAAACAGGATGTCGTACCTGAAGAACACCCAAGGATTCATGCTCACTGCAAGATCGGTTGTCGAAGGTGGATCGAAGGGTGTCAGAGTCTGGAGGAGAGCATGATGACCAATAAGCGGAGGAAAAATCAGAAAATGGGTAATCCACTAAATGAGCAGATCGGCGGTAATCACTATAAAGATTTATCCATTCAGCCTTTCGAGTTCATCGAGCGAAACAACCTTGGATATGGAGCAGGGAATGTCATCAAATATCTGTGCCGCTACAAAAGCAAGGGCGGCATCGAGGATTTGCAGAAGGCTCGTCATTACATAGATTTGCTCATTCGTCTGGAGAAAGCCTTATGAACTGCTGGCACTGCAAGGCAGAACTGATTTGGGGTGGGGATCACGACCTTGAAAAAGGAGAGGGTGTTTTATCTGACAAATACCTAATTGAAACAAATCTTTCATGCCCTGAGTGTGAAAGTTTTATTTTAGTTTACTACCCCAGAAACAGAGAAAAAAATGAGCGAACCAATTGAAATAAACCACCCTGAAAAACTCCGCAAACGTCGTGCTGCTGCCGTCAGAAGGATTCTCAACAAAGACAATCTGCCACGCGATATGCGGCGATACTGGACTAATGTTCTGGTTGCGATAGCCGGATGGGAGCTAGAGAAGCGATATATCAGAAGGGATGGCGAATAGATGTATTGCTCGTGCGGCGGAGAAATGAAAGACCACAAAATACAGCGGAACCTGCGGATCGTGGCTGAATACCAATCCTGCAAGGGATGCGGCAGAGTCCATTGGATGTGGGCCGGACCTGAGATCGACCGGAAGAAATATCCGCTGGCACCAAAGTTCGTCACTGAGATATCAAAATGAAATAATCCCAAAGGTCAACCCTTTAGGATTTTATTTCACTCTGTTTCATTACGCAAATCAGGATGGCTTAGATAAGCCGTTTTTTTTGCGCAAACCAAAATCGACCACTCTGCACCCCGCATACTTGCTGGGTTCATTTTACTTTTCCCAATGAAAACAACGACCTAAGTCATTGATTTAGGTGTCCATGGTATAATATGTATGTAGAACAAAGGCTTATCGCTCTTTAACAATGTGGATAGACAAAGAAAAGCCCCGCATGGTGCGGGGCTGGATTTCGTGGGAGAAATCGTATGAAAGATGGTACCACAAAGCTCGACCTGAAGCGTTATCGTGATTCCGAGCAATGTCGAAGTGCCCTGATCGTCAGCACCGGGCGCAAGTGGATGAAGGTGCTGGTTGTCGAGGCTGGCAAACTGAAGATAGTTCGCCGCCGGTTATCAGACATGAAGTACATGGAATCGATTGAAAGCAAACAGCGCAAGACGAAAGCAACATTGCGACGAATGGCTAGACGCCGCGGAACCTCCCGAGCAGTCAGAACTTTTGTGAGGGGAATCCGATGAGGCTAAACACTCTAAAATCGAAAGGCTGGAAGAAGATAAAGTGGTGTGGCCCTGTGGCACTGGCTATGCTCACCGGACGCACGTTGAAGTTTTGCCACAACAAGTTGGCACGACTGGAAGGGAAGGAGCCTCGCTATCTGAAAGGCGTCAGAACCAACAGTATGTTGGCGGCGCTACGGGAAATGGGGTTCAGAACCAAGTGGGTGGACACCAGGCCAGTCTGTGCGATATCCGGGCTACCGGCTTGGCATTCCAAGATGACCCTACGCAAGTATATCGAGGAGGTACAGACGACCGACCACTTCCGAGGCGTCATGCTGGTCAACGTCACTGAGCACTTCGTTGTCATCAACAAAGGCATGGTGGCCGATAATCATATAACGGTGCCGGTGCCTGTTCGAGAACACCCGGCGTGGCGCAAAAAGATTGACGGCGGCGCTTGGGTCGTGGAAAGGAAGCAGAAAGAGCGGAAATAACACTTGGGACACCTTCGGGTGTCCCTTTTTTTTGATCCGCAACTTAGGATTTTATTTCACTGCCCAATGATCGGCTAAGTGAGCAGCGTGAATAGCCTTACCTGAGAGGGTAAACACTGCCAGCTTCTCAGACTTGCCCTTCACCTCGATGGTGTCCAGAGGCTTGACCAAATCAGGAACAGCTTTCGCGGTATCCTCGCCAATGAGAACATTTTGAACGTACTTCCTGGTGCTCGATTCCAGTCTGGCAGCGACATTCACCGAATCCCCGATGGCTGAATAATCAAACCGCTTGTCTCCCCCGACATTGCCGATAACGCAGGGGCCGGTGTTGACTCCGATACCAATGCCCATGCGAGGCAAGCCTTCTGCTTCTATTTCCTGATTGAGCTTTTCCAAAGCTACCAGCATCATTGCAGCACAGGTAACAGCCCGTTCCTGGTGGTTATCGCAGTCAACTGGTGCGCCCCAGAAAGCCATCACGCAATCACCCATGTACTTATCTATGGTGCCATCGAGGGACAGCACCACATCGGTCAGGGCTGAGAGCAACCTGTTAATTAGAGTGACAAGTCCCTGCGGATCGTTGTTGTTCTTGAAATGCTCTGAGATAGGGGTGAAGCCCACGATATCGCAGAACAGGAAACTCAATATCTTGGTATCCCCTCCAAGTTTCATCAGACTGGGATCATCCACTAGCTGCTGAACTAATTTTGGGGAGACATACGTCCCGAACATCCCCTTGATCTGTAATTTCTGTCGATATTCGCTAATCATCCTCTGCCCAACACCCACCGATCCCACCACCAGGCTTGAAAGCACCGGAAATGCAGCGTCTACCAGCATACCTAGACTCAGATAGCCCCAGACGGAGCCAGAGGCCGTTAGAGCGCCGATTCCAATGATCCCTGCCGGTACAACCAAAACAGGAAGATATCGCGCTGACCACGCCGTAAGAAGGCCAAAAATCAGGACAACCAATATTTCAGCGCCTAATGCCCAGTCAGGTCGAACAGGCGAGGTTCCGGCCAGTAAAGTCTCAAACAGGGTGGCCTGAATTTCATGGGGATACATGAGTCCCCGTGGAGTAGGTACGAGCGGGGTAATGCCAGCCGCAGTTACACCGACAAAGATGATAGTTCCATTGATAGGTTGCTGGGCAAACGTGGTTCCCCAGTCTATCCATACCCTGCCTGCTGCATCGGTATTGATGGTATCGAAGCTAGGCACCCTGACCGCCTCTATGCCTGTCTCAGATCCTCTGACCTGGTAGGAGGGGTCTCCGGCCAGTCCACGCAGGACATCAAGCCCAAGGGCCGGGTACAGACTCTCCCCAACTCTGACCACCATCGGCACTCTGCGGACCAGCCCATCTACCTCTGGAGCGGTATTCACTACTCCCGTACCGACAGCCGCTTCTTGCAGCACAGAAACATTAGGCAGGATGCCCGAATAATTGATGGCATTCTCATTGACCTGACCCAGCGTGGCTACGCCGATGTGCCAGCCGTCCTGCCGATCCGTGTCGGCTGTGGCTACCGCAGAGAGGAATGTCGGCATCCGGGCCATGCTCTCGGCAAACTCGGAATCGCCACCAAAGCGGTCTTCTTCTGGAAACAGCACCGAATACACCACGGCCGCAGCGCCTGCATCGAAAAGATTTTGATTAAGCTGTGCAAGCTGCTGCCTGGGCCACGGCCATTGACCGCCGTCTGCTAATGCGGCTTCGTCAATGTTGTAGAGGGAGATGTTCTGGCTTTCGACCGGCTCTTTAATGGTTAGCAGCGCATCGAAGTATTTGAGTCTCAGGGTCTCGACAGGCCACGGATCAATGACCCGAAAAAGCAATAACGCAGCCAGTAAAGTTAGCAGAGTTTTCAATGCACCTGAAACTCATACCATTCGATAATCGAATCCCAGGGGATGACCATAGGAGCATTGACGATTCCCGGTGCCTTCTCATACAGATCAGTAGACAAAATAAGACATTCCTCATTATCTTTGGAAATCACATAGCCCATTGCAGATCGCAGAACCGGCAAAGAATTATCCTGGTCTTTAGACAACATATTTTCCGGGCTGATCCAGGCATCTTGCCAGACAACCTCAACAATCTGTCTTTTGTTCAAATTTCCTGACATTACCGCTTTTTCCCGGCGCTCTTTGTTCTCCTGAACGACCTGTTCTTAGCCTTGGAAGTCACCTTCAGGTTGCTGGCCTTTTTGTTTTTGGGGTTGCCGTCCTTATGATGTACGTCCTTTCCGTCACCTTTCGAGACCCTGCCCCTCTTTTTCATCGCAGCACGACTGGAATTACGGGCAGCACGACGCTTCTTCTGCTTTTTCTTGCCCTGGTAATTATCGTATTCCTTCCGATAATTCCTTTTCTTTTTCTTTTTAGCCATCTGCGCCTCCTAGTCGTACTGATTGATGGTAATGGTCTTGTTGCAGTTTGTCGTGCAATCAAACACCGCAATATAGGACTTTGCGCTTACACCGCTCTGCGTAGCGTTAACGGTATAGTTCCCTTGCTCCACGCGAACATTGCCAACGTGCGCCCCGTCACCTGATTGCGTCAGGTTGACCGTTGAGTTATCAGACGGGTTGTTCCTGAACTCAATATCCCCGTCTTTGTTACCGCTGCCTGACTGCGTGATCGTCGCATCGTTGTTGTTGCAGTTGTTGCATGACTTGATATACGCATTATGATCGCCGCTGCCTGACTGAGTTGCTGTCCAGGTTGAATCATCCCCGAAGGCATAGAACTTCGCGTAATGTTCTCCCGTTCCTGATTGGTTGATCGTGTAGACATTATCATCGCCTGACATATAGATTTCAGCTTCCTTGTCATCACCCGTTTGCGTGATTGTCATTTCGTTGTTGTCTTCATCGGCATCTATGTAACCAATATTGTCATTGCCATCCTGATTTATCGTGTATTCATTCCCGGTATGGTTTGTGTACTGAGAATAGGCTTTGGCAAGATTTCCGGTCCCGTCCTGGTCTATGTCAATCGTGGCACTGGAGCAGGTATGCGTAGCATAGGTTCCATTCGACAATCCGCACCACACGCGAGCGGTATTGCCTGACCCGATCTGGTCGATGTAGATACTGGTATTGGAACCCTTGGTGTCTATCTCGATTGAATTATCTGACGCAAAAACAGGCAAACTAAGGAGACTGATTAATATAAATCGCATTATCGCCCCCTCCGTTCACGGTGATATCGAGCTTCTTGCCTGCGGTCATCACCATGATGTTATAAGAATTTCCCTTATCAAGCTCAAGGTCGAAAGTGTTCTCAACGCTTCTGAAAATCGTCAGCACCTCACCTTCGACAAACGTGTACGTCTGGTTCTGCTGATCGAATCCCGGCAGGATACCCTCCAGTTCTACGCCACCTATCTCGGCTACCTCTTTTTTATCGGTTGCCGATACCTCGATAATGTTCAGCAAGTCAGTCAGGAAATCGACGTTCAGCAGGTCAATATCAAGTCTGCCAAGTTCGTCCTGTAACTCATCCTCGTCCAGTTCGTTCTCATCAAGTTCTGTTTCTTCCAGCAGATCCACATCTAGGATGTTAGAGGCCGTACCTGACTGCTCATCAACCGCTTCCACAATCTCATCAGGTGGACTGACAATGAGCAGGTTATCAATGAACCCCAGTGTCATATTTGACAAAACAACGGGCCGTGTCGGAGCCGCCTCTGAAACGGTCGTCATCGTTGCCTGAAACGGCTGGTTAAGAACCACCACGCTGGCAGTGGTTTCTACCGTTATCTCGCCGCTGGCACTGCCGTCTTCATTGGGCAGCAGGATAACCAGGCTTCGGCCTATCTCATCTACGGTCGTGGTGAAGTCAGTACCTCGTATCGCAATGGTTGCCGTAGGGGTGCGGATACTGATGTTCTCACGGTTAATACGCCCCAGCGCACCTGTAAGGAACCTTGCCGTACCACTCGCCATGTTAAGAGCCAGCCGGGAACGGGACGGGTCAGGATCAAAAACAAAATCATCTATGACAATCTTGCTGTGCTCAGTAAGCCTCAGAACAGAATCATCGAGGAAGGATATCGCCATCCTGCCATTACCAGTACGCACATCATCGTAACTGGCAATGCCGAGTTCCAGTTCTGCTATGAGAGAATCCGTCGTGTCCTGACGAACAACCTCACCAACGCCTCTAAGCTCAGTGATTTCACCGACTTGAGCATTAACTGCCAGTGGAAAAAAAACTAACAGCCACTTGTGCATTGGTCAATGTCAATCACACCGCCAGTAGTCACCGCAACAATATCCAATATGCCTGAAGTGCTGCCGCCTGAATTGGTCTGGTCAATGTCGATATTGTTGGTATTACCAGTGATGTCAGCGGTGATGCTGTGGTTCGCGTTTCCGGTTTGAGTCGTGTCAATGTCATTTGAGTCGCCGTCCACATCCCAGTTGTTTGTTCCACCAACCACCTCACTGACCAGATTCAGATTGTTAGACGTTCCGGCAATTACGATGTCGGTATTTCCAGACGTTGCTGTTGCAGCCGCTCCCTGGGTGAATGTAAGGACGTTGGAGTCCCCCGTCGCGGCGAAATCGAAATCACTGCCAGCCGTATCCCCCGTCCCTCCAACTGCAAGAGTCTGGGTATTTGAGTCACCTGTGCTTGTCAGAGTAAACGAACTGCTGTTCCCTTGAGCGATTGACGCGGCAATGACATTTGAGTCACCGATTTGATCTACGTCTACAACCATGCTCGTTCCTGACAATGAGACTCTTGTCTGAGATGTTCCGACCACGTTAGAGTTTCCGATCTGGTCTATATTCATCGTCAGGGCCGACGATCCTCCCGATTGCGTGATATATATCGAGTTGTTGGCGCTATACGCAGATACCGCATAAGCAAATGAATACAAAAACAGCAGATATGCTGTACAGGTTTTAATGATGTTCCTGCTCATCTTTAACCTCCCGTGGAGTAATCCCACAAATCCTGTTCAATACCCTGGTGTATTATCTCCAGAACCGCCTGCTCAATTGCGCTTCTTACAGCGTATGTCGCTGTTTCATTCCTGGCTGCTCCGGCTTCCACCTCTATCAATTCAGTACCATTTTCTGTAAACCTGAAAGTATCAAATCCCGTTGATGTTGAATATACCTGCTTACTGGTAATCACATTCAGCAACACCTGTCCGGTCTGCACCAGAACGGCCCTGAGCGCCACTGTAACCTCGTCTACGCGATACTGATTACTAACCCCTATGCCAAGGTATCTCGCCCCTATACCGCCGCTTATGAGGTTTGT
>Ga0110931_1000887_pt1 | contig 11028 bp, 15 predicted proteins | sample 4_EtaG_FD_79333 | JGI IMG/M metagenome (GOLD analysis project Ga0110931, IMG submission 79333) | Marine viral communities from the Subarctic Pacific Ocean - 4_ETSP_OMZ_AT15127 metaG (version 2) (version 2) | ecosystem: Environmental > Aquatic > Marine > Oceanic | place: Pacific Ocean | collected... | reverse complement strand
CTCTTGGTGAGGACTATGTTCAATCATCATTTTGTAGAATCCTAATTCTTTGCGCATTGAAGGAACTTTACTTCTAGCCTTATATTTACCAGTCTTCAATTCCATAGGTGCAAAACCACCTTCATCTGTAGCGAATATACTATCGATAAATCCATTCATATGAATAGGGATAAACTCTCCATCTACCTCTACATATCGTGAAGCCTGTATATTAGGCTCCACCGCAACAGGCTCCCAGTTGACCCCTTTTGAATGGACCAGTCTATAAAATTGCCAGTTGACCCACTGAGTGATTTGTTCTTCTTCACCATACATGTATGGCTCAGGTGGAGACGGTACTGCACTATGCATTAGTTCCATGGCATCGTCAATATTATTTTGTTCAATTAATTTTAGTACACTATCTTTCAGTGTGAAGTTATTCCAAAACCACTCGGCCATATCGTGAACGTTCTTGCCTCTAACATGGTGAGGTTGCTCCTCTCCTCTTAGACCCTTGAATTTCTCAAGATAGTATTGATGGGCACACCAGTTGAAAGTGCCGTAACTTGATTTGGTTACACGTAGAATTTTATCTTGGTCTACTTTAGGATTCCAATCATACTTACTTTTCTTGTATGACTCTGCCTCTTTGTTATTACCTGTCTTTTCTAAGTAATCATCAATCTTTTGACGACTATCATCACCTGATGGATTCCATCTCATTCTACCATCCCCAGTAACTTCTCGACATATACAGCCGCATCCATTAACTCTTCCTGTAGATGGACTAACCACTGACGTATAGAAAGAACCTCTTCTTCCATAGTTACACCGTATTTCTCCTTACCTACTTCAGAGCGGGTTTTAATTTTCTTACATACTTCATCTTCAATTGCACTCATACTGTATCACCCATTAACGATTCAAATGTTCTTGGTATTCTTTTCACTGTTAATCTATCTACATCCCAATCTAATGTTTCATAAACAAGTTTTAACTTCGCAGTTATCCATTTAGTTACACAGTTCGGCCAGTCTATGACATACCCATCAAGTTGTTCTATTTCATCGAAAGCGATAACGTTACACTGCGGTTGACCTTCAGGAACCCCATCAATGAAAAGCCACTTTATACTTTCACCCTTCTCATATTCAGTGCCAAGGAACTTATTAGAATATCTCGCAGCCTTTACAGTATTAGGCACGACCTTATCGTATTCCTTGAGTTCTTTCTGTATACGTCCATAGGCAGCAACGTCATCTATCTCGCAATCTCCAGCGTAGACTTGTTTTACTATAGGTCTTATTTTATTAAAAACTTCCTTTTCTTCTGCCCCGTTACATATCATAGTAAAAATTTCACGCTGAACGTTCTTACTAAGTGGAGGAGCATTTGCTGCTTTCATTTCAAACCCTGTAACTTTCATGTCACCTTTATCCTCAGGAGGCCATGACTTAATTCCAAAGTTTCTATTCTTAGTAGCAGCAGTAAACCAATACGGGAAGAAGGCTTCAAACTCTACATCAAGGTATGGTAGATTCATTTTATTCTGTGCGATATCGGTAAGTGTTTCGCATAATTCCTCTGCTTCGTCGAAGGGGACTTGAACATAGACTGAATCAGTGTGACCGGCAAGTGCTCTATAACCACGCTTCTCACTTTCATCCACTAACATAGTGATTGCTTCTCTACCAAGATAAGTGATACATTGCGCTATTGCGTAACTACCCCATTGCCCTGCTACCTTCTTACTACCTGTAAGCCCATAGATAGCATTGACAGCAACTTTAACAGCCATCTGTAACATATTGAATCCGAGTTTCTCATCAGGGTCATCAGCCTCATTCATGAGTTTCTTGTAGTGCTTCCTCAATGCAAGCATCTCTTTGACCACTGACGGTAGTATACCTTCCTCATCCTGTTTCCAGTGGAATGTCCCACCAGTCCCCGGCATAGCGGTCCCTTTGTCATCTAACTTTGGTGGAACTTTCACTGTTAAAATATTATCTCCGGGTTCATCAACTAGTGTCGTATAACATAGATTAGCACTTGTAATAATATTAGGATATAGAGATGCAAAGTCTTTCAGTGCAACGTTTTCATGACGACCCGGAACAGGAGGCATTACCCATGCAGCCTGTAACTCTGGTCTTTCTTGAATGTAAGATGATGGAGCCTTTAGGTCAGTCCTCCTCCCAATCAACCCTCTAAAGTAACGACTTACTTTGTGAGTGCTTCCAAAGGAAACACCTGCTAACTGTTGCATAGCGATGTGATATGATATACAATTCAACTTCTCATCGCAGTTTCTAAGTAGTGTAGTATCCACTAAACAGTAATCAACGAAATCCTGCCAGTAGTCTCTCCATCCATTGTGGACAGTCATACCATCTATTTTACTTGTTAATTTTTCACCAAGCCCGAGAGCAGTAGCGAACCATTCTAACTTCCTTGATTGTGCTTGCCCTCTACCTGACTTCTGCCATATAGATTCAAAACCACTTCCATCAGTCCACTGAGCAGCAGTATCAAATATCAATCGTCCCTTTATGGGCTGCGCTGTAGTGCGATAAGCACCTCTAGTCTTTGGAGGAGGGTGGAAATGATTTACCGGAGAGAGACGGTCACGTTGCGCTCCTAGTCGTCTGTAAAGATGAGGCAGGTCAGCCCATGCAATAGCGTGAGCAACTAAGATGTCAGGATTACACTCATCGAGATAGTCAAGGAAGCCATCATGCATCCTGTCTTCATTAGGATAAAGACGAAGTTCGTAACCTCCATACCTATCGACCCATGTGTTCTTTGTGATGGTGTCACGGATGCTTGCCTGACTCCATGCGAACACGACAGGGTGTGGACTGAATGAATCAGAGACAGCCATTACAGTAGTGAAGTCTTCATCACCTGTATCCCATTCAAGGTCAAAATACCATATACGTGGTTTGAACTCAGGGAGTTTATCAGGATAATTAGTGAGTAGAATTTGGTCGAGGTAATTTAAATCAGCCTCATAAGTCCACTTCGGACATTTATCTTTTATTTGCCAAAGTGTATTGGGATGGTCAACAGTTACTTTCAGTATTGTTTTTCCATCTATTCCCTTTGCTTTAATCTCAGGATGAACAGTAGCATTGTATGCCTTCAGTCTACTCATTATCCATTTAGGAGCATTCTCAGCAACCCAACAAGATGGCTTGACATAATCATCATCTCCTTCCATGATGTATCTCTCATGTAATACACCATCAGACCCACGAGTGCGCTCATAGATTACAGGCGGGTCATCGAAGAAATCCGAAAACCAGTCGATTATCATCAGTCATCACTCTCGTCTAAGATGAATAGAAGTGTGTTGTCTTGCTCAAATATAACAGGAGTTTGGATTCCTAAATGCATACGTGTAATCCCATCATCAAGGAAATTCAAACATGTCGGTAACCATTCTCCAAAATATGATTCTACAGTAGTAGCAGGGCCGTCAGTATCAGTCGCTTCAACGGTTGAAAACAAACGCCCACTCGATGCTTTACCAGCCACTATACCCATTTCATTTTCACCACAATGGATACGCAACTTAAATTGAGCATCTTTAGAAATTAAAGTTTTCATCCCTGATAACGAAAGTAAATCATGTGTAGGTATAGTTGAGTGTGTGCTTAGTGACATATCACCAAGTTCAGACCAACCACTCTCTTCGCATTTCTTGAGGAACTTTCTTATCACTACTGCTTTAATACCGGACTCTATATCATCTGTGCTAGGTAGTTGGAGTTTGTTACCTCCAGCCTCTAAGTGTAATGGTTTCTTTGGAGATACCTGCCTGAAGATAACTTCATCACGCTTAGTTGCTTTCAAAAACTTGAGGACTTTATCTAAGTCTGCAATATGTATAGCACCTTCTTCATTTACTTTAACAGGTAAATATTGTTTACGAAGGTAATAATGTGCATATCCAATCTCAATAGTAATTCTAGCACCAGCACAATCGATACGTAAGTCAGGTATATCTTTACAAAATCCTGACAGGAAGTTTAGGAACTTCTTTGTATTTACTGTTATTTTTGTCATATTATCAACTCCTGTAATGTAGGGGAAAAGGCGGGAGGGATACCGCTGTACGGGTAATACCGAAAGTTCCTTTTCATTACTGTACAAAACCTACATTGAGTAAGTTACAAACTCCCATCGTATAATTCAGGTAGACCATTCCATTCAGGTTGGCCACCTACATGCGTGGTCCAAAGTATGCGAGACTGATTTACAAGTTGCGGATTAGTTTTACACTTAACGAACTTTGCTTTGTAAACAGTCTTCTTGACAACTCCTTCATCGTCTGATATATCTTCACCTTCAATCCAAATAATTGTAGGGAGATAATTATTAGTTCTCTTCTCCCATTCAGGTTGCCATGTAGTAGGCCCATCATCCTTGTAAGAGAAATTGCTTGCCCTTAGGTGGGTTTCCCAATATACTCTTACACCGAGTCTAACAAGGTCACGGCTTAGTTTAGTTAATTGATGGAATCTTGTATTACGGATAGCCCAATCAGACTGTCGCTCTACACGCTTGGCATCACCCGCACCACGGATGTCTGCTGAGTCTATACCGTCACTTGCTAGATTAAGGTCAACGATACGCATGTTGTTTGTGCATATCTCAAGCCATGAATCTAGTCCACTGATTAGCACACCCCAGTAAGGGACACCGTTTTCAACTTCACTGATGATATACTTCATGATGTCCATGACACGTTGATGAGTGCCCGGGTAATTGTAAGCGGTTCTATCGTTTACACCCATCTTCCAAGGATTCCATGAAATGGTTTTATCATCCTTGTAAATGGCTGAGTTAAGCATAGCCACCCCTCCATCGAAATCGATGGCTGCGAGTTTATCTTCATCCGTTCTCTCGGGGTCATTCTGAAAAGCATATAATACAGCAGCGGATTTACCTGCACCTTCATGTGCTGCAATTCCTACAAATTGATGACTGAGTAACAAAGGTTTCTGTGCTGCCTCTTCTACTCTAAGTTCAACAAATGGGTCTGAACCTGATAACGACATAGCGTTACCAGTATCAGCCTTAGCCTTTACTTTCTTTTCTTCTTCTTGTTTTACTGTTGCACCGAAACCTCCCATGACATCACCACCTCAGTTAAACTGATTCACTCCTGTATCCCCACCGCTTACACGTTGTCTAACACGTCGTGGGTCAGCGTATACTCCAAAGACTGTCATCTTAGGTGATAGCAATCCATCACGGTCTTTCATACCTAGTCGGCCAAAGACAAAGACAGTGGATAGTTCAGCGTAATCGTATGCATCATCTCCCCATCCACATTGGAATGGTTTAGTGATATCTCCGACAGCACCGGGTATCCAGCAATCTACGTCACCAGTGATATTGCTTGAAAGGGTCATACTGTAGTTGTAACCGTCTGGGTCATACTCAGTATCACGAGGCTCAGTGCTCATGCTAGTGATGGTTCCCTTAGTGATAATCAGTGGTCCCCATGTTTTTCTTTCACCCTCAATTTTACCAGTTTCCTTACCAGTCTCAAAGGCTTCTTCCAAATCATCAATTGGAGAATACATGTCGTGGAACTCTGGGTTGACCCAGAACTTACTAGGTTGTAGTAGTGGTCTAAGTCCTTCACCTACAAACTCATCAGTGTATACAGGAGCGAAGTCAGCGTAAGTAGTTACAACAGTCTTAAAGAAATCCTTCGCATCATCCTTAGGAGGCATGACAGATATCTTACATGGTCTACCTATTTGTAATTCCATATCTACGTTGTCTCCAGTGATGTCTACTCTCCACATCGAGATTGCTCCATTAGATACAAAGTCACTCTCTTCCCCACCGAGGAAGTAAGCGTAGCGTCCCATACGGGTTTTTGGTGAAGGTTTACCAGCACGTGTAGTTAAACACAGCCATTCATTCCCAACCTTGAAACCATGTGGTGGGTCTGCATTGGATGGTTCATCAAGTAATACAACACCATTAGATGTTTTCAATGACCATGCACCATCATCATCTTCGTAGACACCTACTCTTCCCGAGCCTAATGTCCCCTCAGGGTCTTGCTTGAACTCCTTAGTGTAATATGCCAAGATATTTTTCAAGCGGTCTTTCTTTTGCGGAGCGATACCAACGAAACATCCCACCCATTGTGAGAGTTTACTTGCGCTCTTCTTATCTTTTCTTGTTTGAACGAACACTTGTTCTGACCAATCCAGTAACAAGTCTTCATCTTCTTCATTAGGGTTTTGACAACCGTATTCTTCTGCTATGTAATCAAGGAATTTCTGGGTAGCATCTTCTACCTTTGTTCCTGTTCTTTCAGCATAAGAGTTAATTCTACTCATCACACCATCCGGTAATGACATCGTATCATTATCTTCGCTATCTCCACTTTCAAATTCATCTTCATCTTTCCAAGTATTCATTTTTTCACCTCATTTCTTTTTTCAATTTCGCCACCAAGACATGAACAAACATTTCGTCACTACCTCTCCATTCGTAAACGTGTTCATACATCTCGCCCCATACGAGGAAAGACGCAAACACCACATCAGGAGATGTGTCTATGTGCTTCTTCACAAAACGGTGGAATGTGTTCATCATTATTACAAGCGACTTCTCAGTTGCTATTTCTATGAGTGCATCGCAGAGGTAAGAGAACTTACCCTTACTAAGGGAATCCCAAAAATCCTCATCCGATACTTCTTCTTGTTGACTTAGTGATAAGAGTGCATCAGGTTTCTTGGGTAACGCCTCTAAGTAGTTTATAGCAGCACGTAAGTCGCCATTAACGTAATCAACTACGTCACCATAGAAAGGTTCCCACTCTATAGGTGCGCCACATGATTCAGTTAATCTCATCAAGTGTTCCGCACCATCTGTTGAACTAAGTCTTTGAAACTGGTAAACTTTGCACCTGCTTTGTATAGCAGAGGAAATCTTACCTAAGTGATTAGCAGTGAGGATAAAGAGAACACGCTTGGCATACTTCTCCATGATACCCCTAAGAGCATCTTGGGAACTACTTGTCAGACCATCGGCTTCATCTAAAAAGATGATTTTACGAGAAACACCAATACCAGATAGTCGTGCAAAGGTCTTGATATTTTCCCGCAAGTAAGAGATACCCCTATCATCACTAGCATTTGTCCAAAGCACATTCATTTCGTTGTTCCATTCACCAAGCATGGTGTGAACTATTGCATTACCAGCACTTGTCTTACCTGTCCCCGGTGGGCCAACTAATAAAAGTGCGGCTGGGTAATTATCTGTTTCAATCCATGATTCAAAATCACTAACGAAACTTTTGTTACCCGCAATTTCCGACACAGTGGTAGGTCGAATACGTTCACTCCAGTTCATCTTCATCATTCCCTTTCTCTTTGTTGGTTTATATAGGATTCATTAAAGTCATCCCATTTTTCAACCCAATCGTAGAATACGTTGGTAGGAGTATTAGGTGTGCAACGTGGCATAGGATTCTCTAACATCCATTTCATTTTGTCATAACCACGTTTGTCAGTTAGGATATCAAGAAATGGCTCCAGTTCACCCAACCAATCTTTACACGCTTCCTTTCCCTTGAGCCTGTTCTTTAATTGTAAATCTTTTTCATCAGCCCACATTTTCATACAGAGCACTTGCTTAGGATTTTTATGCGGGAAGTGTATGTATAGATTTACAGTGAAACCAAATCCCCAGTGAACTCTAGGCACTGATACAGAGAAGCGAGCGGAGGATAGTATAATACCCAGACCTATGTTTTTTAACGTGTCACTCAAATGCCTCACCCGTAGTCAATATGTAGTCAGTATATTGGTCAACGTCACCAATACCTAAGTCCTCGTCTACCTTCTCGTAAACCCATGTCCAACCCTTTTCAGGTAACCAAGAATACTTTATCACTAAAATTAAATCATTTAGTTCGGTAGTAGAATGAGTATCGTATACGTTTACCGTTCTTTTCTTGAGTGCATACTCAAGTTCAAACGGTAAGATAGGTAGTTCAATCGTGCCTACTTCTATAGAATCTATTATATCTTTAACACCGAAAGTAATTTGATGACCGATGGATTTTATATTTCGATGAGATAATGCTTGGACTATGAATCGAGTAGTCCCGTTTGTATAGAGATAATACTCACCATCATGAAGTATGAGAAAACCTCCCTTAGGGTATTCAGTGAGAACAGTATTAACTTCACCCCAAGATATAGGTAACGGCTTTTGATACTTTGAGAATGATATATCTTGTTCTATGTTATGATACCTATCCTCTACCTCAGTTAGTTTGTTGTTACACCATGACCAGCATGAATCTATCTCGTCAAGTAACGGGGTGAACTTACCATGAAGTTTCCCATTACGCTCTCTCGCTATCCCACTACTCAAGTGAACTAGTGTATCGCATAGACCCACAAACCAGAACTCTTGAGGAGGTGAGGATGACTTCCATACCTTAAGTCGATTGAAGTCTTTTAACGAATCAGAAGTTATTTCTATTTTACTTTCATTGTAAATTACATCTATTAATGTGGTAACATCTATGTCTTCTTCATCTAAACCAGAATTATGTTTACACCATCTAGCCATCCTATTACGAATAGAACGCCACCTTTCTTTAAGTGCCCAACGCCAAACTAACTCGGCTTCGTTTATGTTTAAAGAGTGACATAACGGTATGACCCAATCCTTTGAGTTCTCATCAACAGTAGTTAAAAGATTAACAATTGAAGATATTTCTACTTTCTTTCCCTTACTATCTGAAGACTCCATAGTAAGCACCTGAGCCAACGTAGCACCATTCGCTACAGCATCTAATTGCTCAACGAATACTCCACACTCAGCGGCTAGATTTACTTTCAGTCTTAATTTAGAAATTGAAAGTTTCTTATCTGAATTGAGGAAAGCCCACAGTTCGTGTGCTTCATCTCTTGTGAGTTCGTCTGGTTTTAGATTAGGCATTTTAGAAATTAATACCGTAGCACGTTGTAACAGCATCATTTATTCCTTTCTTCTTCTTCCTCGACATTATCTATAGTGTCAAGGAGTTCTTTTAAAATTGGTAGTAATTCTCTTAATTGGTCAGGAGTAACTCTCACTCCCTCTCTTGTATGAACATAATCTTCATCTTCCCTTCTAAGGATTCTGAGGTCTATCCAGTTTCTTTTACGCCATCCAATCCACGCAAGACGTAACTTCCCTTTACCCGATGACCACTTTTGAACTTTAGAGTCGTCTTCCCAAAGACGCCTTTCAAAGTTCTTCACTCTTCTTCCCCTCTAATGCTAATAGGTGATTTGTCTAATACTAGACAATACATACCCCACATCCACGGAGGGACTTTGTGACCATCGACTTTACCGCCAAGGACTTGTCCTTCTAACACACCTGCATCGGCAAGTTCTTTCAGTTGTTTTCTATCCAAACCAATGTAAGTTTTATTATTAATTTCACATCTCATGAACGAAGAATCGCCAGCCAATAGATGATAGTCACTAGGGTCCATGTTGATATCAGTATCACATCCGCTACACTTAATCGTGCAACGCCATAGTTCTATATCTGCATGTTCACCATTACTTAGTTCGGCTTCAACATTCTCTACGTATTCATCGACACGAGTTTCAAGGTCACAGTTAGCCAGAGGATAATCACAATCAGGACAAAGCCAGTTGCGTGCTCTCTCTTGCTTCATCATGAACTCTTGTTCAATGTGTGACTGAGGGTTAAGAGGAGGGGTGACCATCTCTCCGTCACCTTCCAAAACTTCGTAACCGCACTCGCCCATCAAGACCTTTAATCTTTCATGATGTTGTTGCGAATCAGGATGATTATACATCATCATCAATGCAAAACTATGTTCACTCACTTTCTTGTATGTAACCCCTGCATCTTCAGGACTCCATATACCTTCTACAGGGATAGCGAGAAAGTTCTCTCTACCCCATGCCAACATTTCTTCATCTGGTTGCCAATCCATTGTCCTCACCATTTACCTCTAATAGAGTAAACACGCCACAACACAACCCCTTGTAAAGGTATTGCCCGTTGTCTAACATGTAGAGTTTATTATCATTGTTATTTTTATTACAACCGAATAAACATTCTTTACCTTCCATTGATACTTCGCATGTTACGAGTAACTCCTCGCCATCAATCACTAGAGAGAAGTTTTCAATATCTAAATTATCTTTCACTGTTAAATAATCACTCATCTACATCACCTGTATAATAGTATAAGTTACTCTTATGATTTCCTGAGCCTGCTTTAATATCGAAGGAAGGGTGAATCTTAAGGATGAATGCTACACTAGCAATACCTCCTACGCTTCTCACTTTGTGTGATACAAGAACGTCACGCATCTGCCTTGCCGAAAACTCCTTCTCAAGGTGTGGTATCACTTCAAGCATCTTTTCCATGATAACGCTTCTAACGGTATTTCCACCGTTAGTCATCTGCATCACCCCAGCATTCAATACAGAAATCACCATCAATAAGAGTCTCAGTTGGTAAAACAATTCTATTACATATACTACATTTAAGCATGTCAACCAATCCAGAATAATATAAAAGAAATACCTAAGGTGATACCTACCGTGTAAATCACCCTCTCTATGATTCGCTTATAACTTTCATCAGTCACGCCGTCACCTCCTCACATTCCCACAGGGTTGAGTATTCGTCCCACCCCATGTATTCTCCGAATTGGTCAGTCGCCCTTGAACATCTTTCAATCCAAATTATTCTGAATTCATCATCATCGTATTGGTCAGCCCTTCCAGCCTCACACTCCGCTACAATCTTGTGAACCTCTCGCCATTCTTTACCTTCATAAAACTGAATGTCACGAGAGTCTAACTCATCATGCTCTCCAAAGTGTACACGAAACTCTATCTTGAAATGACTGAATCTTATTTCTTCACCCGTTACTATTGTCACGCCGTCACCTCCACGCCATCGGGATGATAGATACAAGCGTCATTTCTTTCATTCCACCAACCGCATACAGGACAAGGTGT
>Ga0110931_1000883_pt1 | contig 11044 bp, 20 predicted proteins | sample 4_EtaG_FD_79333 | JGI IMG/M metagenome (GOLD analysis project Ga0110931, IMG submission 79333) | Marine viral communities from the Subarctic Pacific Ocean - 4_ETSP_OMZ_AT15127 metaG (version 2) (version 2) | ecosystem: Environmental > Aquatic > Marine > Oceanic | place: Pacific Ocean | collected... | reverse complement strand
CCTAGCGTGCTGACCCGTTGTTATTAAGTTAAAAAGAAAGAGGAGAAGTGAATGGAAGCGTTAAATAGAATGTTAACAGTCGCACTACTAGCGACCATGATATGCCTATCGTTAGTTTCAGTAATAGCCCTTATTGACATGATATTGACCCACTTCCTCACTCTGTGAGGATTGCGGGGAAATGACACATATTCCCCACAAGCTCGGCGGTCTTCCTTCGTCAGACCACTTCCCTAAAGCCTTCGGCATTAGGAAACCATGTAAGAACATGGGTTGCTTGGCAAGGAAAGAGGGGTCAGGAAGACGCCGCAATATTGTCACAAGTTCGCCACATTTTGCACACAATCAGAAGCGATACTTCAACCGTTCAAACAGAAACCAACCACGAAGGAATACAAACCACAATGGCTAAGATTAAATCCGAAAGCCCAAGGAATAGCGCCGAAGCGATAGCCGAAGCGCTCGTTGAAATGTTCTCGCCGCTCTTAGACGAGCCGCGTGACGAAACGTCAACCGCGCCGGTACCAGAAGAAACCGACCGCAATTTCCATTACAACTTCGACAGCGTTATAGGCGCAGTACACAAGCGCTATCAGAAGGCCGAGGCATTCGAGGCGCAGACGCAACTTGCCTACCAGAAGCGCCTCGAGACTGACCCCGACGAGCAGGACATACGCACGTCGAACGCTAGCATCTACGCAACCCGCGCGGGTAACGCGTGGCTTGCCGCCCTTCAATTGCGCAACGCATTCGACGAGGCCTACGAGCGCCTGACCGGTGCGTGTTTCGAATTCGAGACATGGCAGCAAAACATGGAGGCGTTCTATTCTGGTGGGACCAAGCCGAACGCTGCGAAAGCGAAAGCAAGCAGCGCCGCCGAAGAACTAGCCAAACGCAAGGCAGCCATGGGGCTGTAGCGCAACCCACACGGGCCGGTCGAGCGAGTGCTTGGCCGGTCCGTTTTATTTTTGGCGCGGTAATGAATAGGCACCCGTTACAGGTGCCACTTTATTTATATTTCAAGGTGTTAACTCCAACCAGTGAGGCAAAATGCACTACAACCCAACCGGAAAAACCCTGAAGGAATTGCAGGAGGCGCTTGATAAAAAGAAAATTACATCTGCAAAAATTATTAAAGAATTACAAAACCGCGCAGATAAACCAACATGCGCTGAAGGAAAAAGACGCCGCACGCTGGAAGCAATCGAACGCCTCCAATTAACTGGGCGTGTCATTGCTACCGCCCCTAACAAAGGTGCCATGTCCTCTAATAAAAGGGCAAAGCAGGCCACCACCGAGGACCCCTTCCTTGCGACAAAACGTCTCAACGATCTGGATTGGTGGAAGAAGCATGTCACTGCCATGGGAAACGAGGAAAAGCAGCAGTTGCTCACCCATCTTCTTAATTCAATGGGCAACCAGCCCGTTGTTATTGTCATAAATAAATAGAGGCCACCATGGAACGCAAAGTTCGTAAGCTAAAGATCGTCATCAAATCCCCCGAAGAAATAGAGAAAGGGGATGAGTTAATAATCACTGAAAAATTCAAGGTGATTAACACCATCCGATTAAAAGAAGGCAGTCGTTGGGATTGGAGAATTGTCACAACTGGTCCTCATAACTTCCAGTTTGACACCGAAGATTTAGTAGTGATTTCCGATGACTGACTTGGAACAAGAGCAAAGCAATATGCTTGCAGCTATCAATACTCTGCAAGACAGGCTTATAGAATTAACAATAAGAAATGAAAGGCAGGATCAAACACACATCCTTGAATTAGAAAGACAAATCAATGCATTGGAGAACAGCTTATGAGCATGCCCAATGCCAGAGAAAGGCTTGAAAACCTCGCCAAAGGTGTCACCCTTGGAAGAGAAGGATACTCTACACGCAGCCAAATCGCTGCCGCAATCAGGTGCATCATCGAAGAAGAACTTCATAGAAAAAAACCTATGAAGGTAGCGCGTGCCACTGCCCGTCCAATCACAGACGAGATAAGGCTAGGTGTCTGTATTTTATATGAAAACAAGCCACACCTTACCAACCGAGAGATCGGTGATGTGTATGGAATAGATGGCGCGCGTGTCAGTGAAATCCTACGAGCAGAAAGGAGCAAGTTGCTCAATGTCTAATCATACCCGTTACACAGCCATGAATAATGCACGCTCCATTGTTACAGGTGCTGGGCATGTGCATGGCGATGCAATGCAAAACCTATTAGACGCGTCGATCATGTGGCAAGTCATACTTCGCACCGACATTACCCCCCGCCAGGTGGCCGATTGCTTAGAGGCATACAAGATTGTCAGGACAATCGATGGTGGCTCGAACATAGATAATTATGTGGACCGCATTGGGTATGCGTCACTCGCAGCGGAGGCACAGGGTATTAAGAATGAAGACATTCCCCCTACTTTTTAAAACCATGGAAGAAGCCCTCAACTATGGGCTTACCTACCATGCCACCCCGTATGTAGTAGAAGTTAAAGGTGGATTTAAAGCAGCAATAAAAAAGACGCGGCCCCAGCAAGGAAGAACCGGGACCGCGCAAGTAAATTACCGGACAGACAAAGGGAGGCAAAACTGTCCGGCCCAACCACCACTTAAAGAATAGGGAAGGGTAAGTCATGGGTCAAGGCTCACGCAATAAAGTCCAAGAAGTTCTCGCATCTCTCACTGAACAGGTGATCGATAAGTTAAAGCGAGTACAAGATGGGGAGAAACTATCTCCCTTTGAATCACCATGGGAAGGTGACCCCATGCCTCGCAACTTCACAACCAATGAGTATTACCACGGTGTAAATATCTTTGGTTTGTGGGTAGCAGCAGAGACTAACAACTACACCAGCAACGAATGGTGTACCCCCAAGCAACTCTTAGCTTACGCTAGGAAAAATAAAATAGATGTATCATTCAAAGGGCAGAAGACTACACCCATAATTAAATGGGTAGATAATTGGGAGCCCAAGGAAAAGAAAACTGACGATGGCACACCTAACTTTGTCGGGTTCTGGCGTGTCTTCGGTGTGTTAAACAGGTGTCAAATCAATGGGTTACCTACTGTCCATGTATCTGACGAGCCTGTTATTAAGACCAGAAATAATATTGATAATTGGATTACCGATCTCAATCCCATCATTAAAGATGGAGGTGACCGGGCTTACTACCATCCAAGGCATGACTACATTGGCATGCCCGACATCAACAAATTCAAATCAGAAGACCACTACTGGAATGTACTGTTCCATGAGTTGACGCACTGGACAGCACATGGAACCAGATTGGATAGGACATTATCCTTAGAGAAAAAGGATTATGCCTTTGAAGAATTGATAGCAGAAATGGGATCGGCCCTGATCTCTTCAATGATGGGTGTACCCAGCAAGATCAACCACGAATCCTACATCAACGGTTACATCAAACTGTTGAAGTATGATTACCTCGCGCTAAGAAAAGCAGCAACACAAGCGGGGCAGGCATACGAGTATTTACTTAACCCTGAGAAAAGGAAGGAAGTCGCATGACTTTGGTTAAAAGAAAGATGCAAAACAAAAACGGAGTGATGGTCGTGGATCACCAAAAAAATTATATAGTTATCACCGGCAGTAGTTTCGGTGGCAAGCTGATGCTCCCCAACACAGAGGAGAACATGCAGCGTGTGACAATCCTGCTTAGTGCCATGATGGTAGACGAGGTGTATGCCAGCAAGCACCCTGATACGGGACGTGAGGTTATGTATCAGGATAACTCTGCGTATCGCCGGGTTAAAATCAGCAGCATGTATATCAACAACGGTGAAATCTTTGATAGCGAAGAAGACGCCAAGGCTTTTTGGGAAGACGCACAGCAAGGAAAGGAGGTAACAAACGAAACCCCTATTGACATCGATTGAGTGGCACGAGAACAACTTTAATTGTCTCTCGGTATACGACCACAGACGACAGGAAATGTTCACCCAATCTGAGCATGACTGCAACATCCACAAGATGGACTTCAATAGATTCTGGAAGATGCTGTCGTTTACACGAAGGCGCCTGATAGAAGAGGGAAACCAGTACAAAATAAAACAGACAGGATTGGAGGCCACTGTTGAAAGCGACCAAGCGACATGACATGGCTGAAGAGATCGCCATTGAACACATCGCATGGCTAAGAGGGAGAGGGGTAACCCTCCCCTCGTTATGCGCTAGCTTAAATTTTTTAAACGATCACTTTACTAATTGGGATCAAGCCATTGATTTCTTTGCAAGAGAATGGCTTCGTATCAATGGGTATACTGAACAAGAATCAGTATGCAATTACACTTTGATTCCCCACCCACAAGAAAAACAATATGACCTTCGATCTGAGATAGATTATTGGGTTAGTCAAAGGTAACTAGAATGCAGAAATTTGCATTTTTTGTTTACTTGTTTCCAAGGAGAACAACATGACCTGTGAAAATAAAGTTTCGTATTATCTCAGTAAAAATTCAGGGTTCATAACGCGTGAATATCTAGTGCGGTGTGGCCTTACTGATCCTTATGGGATGCGTGCCATTTGTGATGAATGCCTTAGCAACCCACGTAAGATGGCTGAGATTCAACGGCATGAAGATGACATCAAAGCTGACACCCAAGCTGCTGCCTCTGCTGGTTGGGGAGAATTTTAAAAAACTGCAAAAGCCCCCCTTCTATTACTACCGTACATGCTATATAATAATGTGCAGTGTCCTTTTCGAGAGCTGCCAGGCTATTGTGGGAGGACCTCTGGGAGAAGCGGCGCTGACGTTGCTGCGTTAGCGCCGCACTCCGGTACTAAAAAATAAATATGAGGCTAGTATGTCTGACCACCAAGGCATCCCATCAGCACTCGTCAAAGAATTGATTAAACGCAGGCACGAACTGAACCTGTCCCAGATCGAGGTTGATCTGCGCATGGATTCAAGGCCAAGCCAGTGCGGTAAATGGGAGAGCGGTATACGCAACCCACAATTAAATAGCTTGATAAGCTGGTGTGCTGTTCTCAATACTGAACTGAAACTTGTACCAATGAGAGGCGCAGATGGGGAAGAGACAGAGGGACAAGGGCAACCGCATAGAACGGAACCTTGTTAATAAATTAAAAGAGCAAGGCATAGCCGCTGAGCGTGTACCATTAAGTGGCGCACTTGGCGGGCAACACTTCGGTGATATAGTCTTGCCAACAGGTGAGCGTTGTGAAGTTAAGGGGCGCGCTTCCAACAGAATATTCTGGAAGCTAATCAAGCAGTACATAGAAGGTGTGTCCTACCTTCTGCTAGTTGAAGACAGGCAACCACCCCTAGTCGTCATGCACTGGGATGACTTTGTTAAGTACCAGAAATTAAAGGGAAAAAATGTTTGCACCCATCCCTCTAAAAATAATGAGGCGCACTGATCTCAGTGCTAACGCCAAGCTACTGTATGCGCGTCTTATTCTATTCGTAGGTGAAAACGATACGGCTTGGCCGTCACGCGAAACACTAGCGAATGAGTTAGGTATCCATTTAGCAAGTGTAAAGCGTGCCATCAATGAACTCTCGTTAGTGGGTTTAATAGAGCGGCAACAGCAACGGGGCCGCACTAATGAATACCGCTTGCTCGAGGAAATAAAAACTAACGTGGCGCATATACGAGCCGGGTCTAATGAAGTAACCCGGCACGCTGATGAGCCGCCAGGTGGCACAGATATGAGCCACAGAAAAGAACCAATTAAAATATCACCAAAGAAGGAGAGCGCCAGTGGGCAAGGAAGCGAAGGCAAGAAGAGCAAAAGGGGGTCGAGGATCACAGAAGATTGGCGACCTGACGAAGGAACTAGAGAAAGATGTGTTGCAAAAACATCGGAACCCTTTGTCGAAGAGCAAATCCAATGCTTTATCGACTACTGGATTGACATCACTGGACAGCGTGGAATCAAACTCGCATGGGACAGGGCTTTCCATAATTGGATCAGAAACGAAATCAAATGGGGGCGCGTTAAATCGTCCAGCACTGGTAAGCCAAGCGGTGAAGAAGGCAGAAAGCGGCGACGTTCTGGGCTCGCTTCTGCATATAGTGAGCGAATGGAGAGCAGCGGACGAACCGATACTGTCCACTGATGAGTGCGAGAAGGCGGTCGAGATCATTGAGCAACACCTGCAACCATGCGATCCCCAGCTAGCCATGGTTCTGCTTGATGAAACTCTTGAGTTATTCAAGGTTCCAGACAATTGGGATCGTGTTGCCAAGTTCTACCTTGAAGCGATTGAAGAAATACCAGAGGACTTGTTACGTGAGACATTGAAGCATGTCCGCATGACACAGAAGTGGTTCCCCAAACCAGTAGAGTTAAGGGAGTATGCCCTAGATAAATTATTCCACCGCAAAATTTCCATCCATCGTTACAACGTAATGAAAACAAAGGCACAATCCTGATGCAGCTAGGTCTAACAGAAGACGAGAAAGCCATGCGCGCCCTTGGAATAGGGGGCAGCGATGCAAGCAAGATCATGAACGGGGAGTGGCATGAACTATGGGAGATCAAGACAGGACGCAAAGAGGATGCCGATCTGTCTGATGTGTTCCATGTTCAACTGGGCCATGCGACAGAAAAATTTAATTTATACTGGCTCAAACAGAACCACCAAGTGGGACTGATGACGGACGATCTGAGTGTAGTCAGGTCAAAAGAGCATGACTTTATGCAGTGCATGCCTGATGCCCTCGGTGTTTGGAATGATGGGACACAGTGCGTCATTGATGCCAAGCATACAAACCAGTGGTCTACTACTGATGTGTTATACAAGCGGTATTACTGGCAGCTAACACACAACGCAGTGGTAACTGAATCAACAACCTGTGTTATCTCCCCCATATACGGCAATCAGTTTGGCCCTCCTATTGTGTGGGAATTAAACGCAATAGATTCTTATCGATTGATTGAGGCAGAGAGGACATTCTGGTGGCATGTAGAAAATAATATAGAGCCTGTGAATGGGGTGCATGACATCCTTCAAGGTCTTTCTAAAATAGAAATCCCTCCCATTGACGACATGCTTGAGGTGGATATGGAGGGCAATAACGAATGGGCTTCACTTGCTGAAGACTTCAAAGATAATAAAGAGCAGCATGATAAGCATGCCAAGGCAAAGAAGGGGATACGTTCCCTAATAGACGACAACGTTAAGCTAGCAACAGGGCATGGAGTAACTGCCAAGCGGGGCAATGACAACCGTGTCCGTATCTCCATTGATAAGAAGAGGCAAACATAATGACCGACAACATGAAGTTGTGGAACAGCGTTGAGAAGACCGACCCTGCCCACACCAAGAAGGTAAAGTTTGGGCGTGGCTTTACTGCTATCGATCCCCACTCACAGGTGATGAATGCTACCAAAGCATTCGGACCAGCCGGTGAGGGCTGGGGCTGGAACGTCATGCGTGTCGAGTACACTGTAACGAATGACGTTGCTATACTCGTCGGCCTTTGGGTTCAGAAGAATGAAGGCCTCTACAGCCCCGGCATACAGCAATGGGGTCAGGCTAGTCTGTATATAGACGCCGCGGAATCCAAGAAAGATACCGATGCCTTCAAGAAAGCCATGACAGATGGGCTAACCAAATGCCTGTCTTACCTTGGGTTCAATGCCGATGTATTCCTTGGTAAGTTCGATGATAACAAGTACGTACAACAGCGGCAGGAAGAGGTGGTCAAGGACGCGGCGGCTGAGCGAGAGAACTCACCAGAGTATGAAGGTGCAGTATCTAAAGCAGATGCTGTCATCAAGAACATAGAAGCATGCGAGACTAGAGAGGAAGTAAACGTCTTGCGTGATAAAGTTAAGAAGACATTCAGCGAAGTAAAAGATGTAGACAAGGGGCAAGCAATGCGCATGTCCTCTGCTATGCAGAAAAAACTTTCAGAGTTCCCCGAAGCAAACGTCTAAGAGGAGAAGCACATGGACGTAAATGAAGTAACCCTGCTTGGAAATGTGGGGCAAGACCCTGACTACCACACGTTTGATAGTGGGGATATGAACGCAAAGTTCTCCGTCGCCACATCAGTAAAGTGGAAGACCGGGGAGAAAACCCAGTGGCATAATGTCGTAGTCAAGGACAAGCATCTGGTTGAGGTGTGCCAGAAGTTCCTGCAAAAAGGCACACGCATATGGATGCGCGGCAGGTCCGAGACAAGGGACTGGACTGACAAGGATGGGAACAAGCGGTACACCACAGAGGTCGTGATCCCCCCATTCGTAGGGCAGCTACACGTCGAGGCGAGAGGCAAGGGCTGGGGTGACGCCGAAGGCGGCACAACCCAAGGCCCAACGAGTGACCCGCTCGAAGACGACATCCCCTTTTAGGTAGAGAAACATGGGCGCGTTTAACAGAAAGGAATTTTCCCGGCCGCGCGTCTAGCTGGGGTGGGTTCCCCCCTGCCCCAGCACTAACCTAATGCTGTGCGTATGGATTGCAATAGCCACAGCGCCTCCTCCCTTGACAGGTGCAAGCGAAAGCTACCGCTGCTATCCCTGTCCTTGCTTAGATCAATACATATATCAACGTAAGACTTGCTTGCCGACACAGACAGGCCGGTCTTCTTTGGATCAGACATTGCCTATGATCTTAAATAATTCAGATAATCTTTAGCTAATCTCAGGTCTTCAAACACACGTATGAATCCTGGGTGGCTTTCCTCAACACGCGGGTCAATGATTGCTGTCATCGTAGCACCGTCGTCCTGGCTACCGAATTGGTGCCGCTCTGCATACTCATCCACATACTTATATCCCCTTGTCTTTATCAGGTGGGTAGACAGCTTGGTGTCCACATCCTCAGTTACATAGTAACCCCATTCATGGTGGTGTCCTTGTGCAAGGATACGAATAGGTAGAGTAGAAAACTTTGAAGCACGCATAGTGCCATGCAGTATATTATATATGCTGCTGCCCTTCATGCTGTGCGCTAACCATGTAGGACACTGACGCCCATTTGGGAAAACAATATTAAACTTAGCCTGCCAATCAAATACCTGCACTGTGTCCTTAAGCATCTGCTTAATAGTGTAGGCATTCTCAGGTGACATCGTGTCGTGGTTGCCTAGCAAGCAAAGCAAATACTTGACCCCACTATCCCGCATTAACCATTCAATTAATTTGTACGCCGTTGTTCTGCTGGTATCTTGGTCGGCCCATAAACGCATCAGCCTGCCTGACCAAGCGTTAGATGCGTCACCCATTTGCACGCAGTACATGCCGGGGGTGCTAGCCATTATCTCGCAGTCATCTTTTAATAGGGGCCAGTTACACCCATCATCATCTACGTGTGGGTCACCCATCAGACACAAGCCCATGGGCTCATTGTCTGGCATACTAATATCAAACCATTCTTTCGCCTTACTATGAGCGTACCTTTTCTTGAACCTCTTAGACATATGGTCGATGATATCCTCTACAGGTACATCATCTTCACCAAAGTCTGGGAGTATAGGAACGCTTGGGATTGAAGCATCAGGTACCATCCCCTTGTTCCTTGCGCTAGCAATGCGAGAACGAAGCGTAGCTTCCGGCATGCTAAGCGCGCGAGCAGCAGCAGAGGCGGTGCCGTGTCGCGCCTGTTCGTTTAATGCTTCTTGTAATATCTTATCATCTAATGGTTTAGTTGCCATTGTCCTTGCTTGCTTTTATTTTCCTCCTCAGATCACCGTAATCTATGACCATACGGTGAATAGCAGAGCAATCACTTGCCTCTTCAATACGCGGGCAAGGTGGTTGCAACCCCTTCAGTTCTTCGGAAGCTAAAGCCTGCATGCTTTTGCTATAATCTTCAAGGTCTGGCACGACAACAACCGCGTCACCTTTTGCTTTTGCAAGGTAATTAATATACGCAGAGCCGACAGCACCAGCAGCAGAAACCCCACTAAAAATCTCCGTCACGCATCCGGTCAGCGGTATCGTCAGAACTACTGTCGCGCACGCTAGCCATCTTCTGCCTAACCTTTTCGACAGAAGTGGCTTGCTTCGCTTTTTGTAACTTCGTTGCCACGTAGTACGCACCGGCACCGACCGCAACAACTGCGAGTATGCTAATCCAAACAATCAAGTCTCGCCTTTCTCTTTCATTAGCATGCCGCCAATACCAGCAAGTGCGCCAATACCTGTAACAATATGCTGCATCATATCCTCTGGGATATTAATACCAACTGCCGCAAGGATTGCACCAAGCCCCGCCATTGTGCTGGGCTCACGCATGCGTAACAGTAAAAGTTTAACTAACGCCATTTCATATCTCCTTGTGTTAAGGCTTCATGGATTCTAGGTGACGCTTAATCCATTCGACATCCTTACTTACAGATTCCATCTGGCGCGCACGCGCCTCCATATTCTCAGGACTATTAATAGATGCCAAGGTGTTTGTGCGTCTGTCAACCACCTCAGATGCCGTTGTTAATTTGTCTAACCTAATGTCTTGTGAATCTAAACGGGCCTCCAGCTTACGTGTATCCATTTCAAGCACACGTATTTGATGCCTAGCAACTGCTGCTGCGGCTATTATGCTGGCTATCATTCCAGCTACAGGTATAAGACTGTCCCAATTCATGTACCTTTTCCCGGCTCCGGGAAGCCATCCGTTGTCCAGTTCCTTCCGGCACTAGCAGCGCATGACCTACCATTGCTGTCGCTTATGATTACCGTCCAAGAACCTTCTTCAGAAACAAATACTTCCACTAACCGGTTGTCGTTTGCTAATCCCATGGCCGCCTGCTTCTCGCCCCAGCGCTCCCATAGTCTTTTGATGATATCGTCTCTCGGACCACATACTTGCGCGGCAGCAGCAGATGACAGCAGCAAAAGCAATGAAGCGACCGCGAGAGCTTTCATTTTCTTAGCCGCCATCGTCGGCAAGCCCAGCCAATCATGCGGCCTATCGTCCACACCAGACTAGCAGCAGCCGCAGCGGCAGGCAGATACTCAAGCACTGTTGCCCCCGCAACCCCAAGACTGGCGGCATCCAGGATGGACTTGAGCTGTTCGTTCATTTGATCGCCCGGATACTAAGCCTTGG
>Ga0110931_1000882_pt1 | contig 11046 bp, 15 predicted proteins | sample 4_EtaG_FD_79333 | JGI IMG/M metagenome (GOLD analysis project Ga0110931, IMG submission 79333) | Marine viral communities from the Subarctic Pacific Ocean - 4_ETSP_OMZ_AT15127 metaG (version 2) (version 2) | ecosystem: Environmental > Aquatic > Marine > Oceanic | place: Pacific Ocean | collected... | reverse complement strand
GTATAAGGTGAGTACATACCTACAGGTGACGGTACAGGTAAGACCGTTGACTGGAAGAATGAGTTCTGGGTAACAGGACACTACAGGAAGCAACGGTATGGACTAGGGCGGTCCAAGATTAAAGTCATATGGATAAAAACTTTTATGAAAGCTAAAGGCAAAGGCAAAGCAAAGAAAAAACTATACAAGGTAGTGCAATGAATAAAGAAGATAAAGCTCTAACAGTTAGGGAAGTCTGCATTAAGCTAGGCATCCACAAGACTACAGCTTATGACCTGATACACAGTGGCAAGCTAGATGCGTTCACGATAGGGGAACAGCGTGGTGGGTACAGGATAATGGAGTCTGCTGTTAACAAGTATAAGAAAAAGAATAAGGTTAAGGCTTGGTCGAAGCTTGGTGAATTTCACCATACTAATACAGAGGAAAAGGAATAACTATGGCAACTCAATTAGAAATACTGAAAGAGATACAAGAAACAGGTCGTAATGTAGTGACATGTGGTTCATGTGGTTTTGTATTACTTGTATATACAGATGAAGATATGCACCAGTGTGTAAGCTGTAATCATACAGACGATCCATGTTATTTCCCTGATTTATTTAGTATAGATTCTGTTTGAGTTTAAACTCAATCCACTCCTTATGGGAGTAAACCTGAAAGGGTACTGTCTCAAAGACAGTACCCCTTCTTGCTTTCTCATAGATCGGAATGATATCTACCCCTGCTATTGATGCCCACCTGTAAGCACAGACACAGAGGTAGTAGTCAGGTGATTTGGATTGCATGATTGCACCTAGCAGATTAAGGTAGGCATCATTAACCGATTGTGTTTCGTTCTTATTAACTCCTTTCCTCATGTGGTATCTTCCACCAGTTCATGATCTTCCACTTGGCTATGCTCTCTGCTTTAGTTAGCCTATGTCCTACGTGCCAACATTGGTGGCGGTCACAAGGGTAGGCATTTAGTTCATTGTTTACTAATACTACCCTCTGCTTATATTTATCTATAGCATCGAGTGCCTCATCTTTCGAGGTATATTTTCTTTTGTCTTTACATGGGGTTCCCATATCTCAGTCCATAAGTCTTTTCTTTTCCATCCATACCTACTGCTGTTATTGTCTCTTGCCGATATAGCTTTGTAAGTACTGATGTTACAAGTGTTCTCTCTACATCTAGGGCTTTGGATATCTGCGTAGCACTGTATGCCTCAGTGTCCCCTAAGTATTCCTTAATGCTAGTCTCTAGCAGTACATCACCAGACAGTAAGGGTTTAATTTCATCCTTAGTAGCAGTCCTGATTGCACTTAGCCCGTTCTTATCAAAGCTATAGTGTAATCCCATAGGTCTGGGTATCGGCATGTCGTTAGCTTTAGTTACCTCTAACAATACAGCCAGTGATCCTTCTTCATCTATGACTGCAGACTGATGGCGTAGCATTACATCTGCTCCTGCCTCATACTGTCCACTACCATAGTAAGTAGACTCATCGTACTTAGGAGTGTGTCCTATTGCTAACCATGCAACACCTAGATCATTCAGCATGTCCACAGTTCTTGAGGCTACCTTATCTTCCTTCATGTCTCCAGTCCCTGACCTGCTAATAGAATCTAGGACTATAAACGTAACCTCATTCTCTAAGATATATCTTTCCAGTGCATCATGTATTTCATATAGACCACTGCCTCGCTTGTTCATTACAGCCAGTGATGAAGTTGAGTTTAAACCTAACGCATTGCTGATAGTTCCTATACGTGGAGTCATGGTTCTTTCGGGGCGTTCAAGATTAATGAACAGTGCCTTCCCTTGCTCTGGTTCCCAGTAGTGATTGACCCCATAGTTAACAGCAAGAGCCATCATCATACCTGTAAAGCTTTTCCCTCTGCCCGGCTTGCCATACATGATAGTGCCACCACCTGTTAGGACATGGGGCTTAAGAGAATAGGAGACAGCACTTATATCTATGCTGCCTACCATCTCCTCTGGGCTTTGGACATTGAGATAGGTATCCCATACTAAGGCACAGAACTTAGTCATGAGGGCTAGTAGTTCTCCCTTGCTGACAATAGAGTCTGCCTCTTCCTGAGAACTACCAAAGAACTTATGTGCTGAGTTGCTTAGCCTTTGCCTCTCTTCTCTACGTTCTATATTACATACAGTAAACTCTAACTCTTCTCCATCTAAGTCTACGCCTAGCCTAGCATGTATCCCTGTTGCTTCTTTGCGTATATTCTTAGCAGTGATTGCTAGTAGATGTTCACCTGTCTTTTTAAAATAAAATACATTGCCTTCTTTATCTCTCTCAAGTTGAATTGGGTCTTCCATAATACTGTTCGCTCCATTTCCTTTGTGGTTGTGGCTTTGGTCTTTGTACTTCTACTGGTACCTCAACCTCTACCTCTCTAATTATCTCCCGTACTTCTGGTTCTTTCTCCTGTGGATACCAAGTAGCCTCACAGTACGTTGAGGCTATTGGCATATCCCACTTACAAGTCTTTAACTCTATGCAGATAGGGTCAGTGCAACTCACTTGATATCCTCCTTCGGTATCCCCTTCTCTTTCTTAGCCTTATATAATGCCATTGCAGATAGAAAGGGAATGCCACTTAACGCAAGGGCATCAAGATGGTGAAGCGTAGTCTTAGCCTTATCTTCCTGTAGGTGTACCACTGCACCACCTATCTTTAGTTCCTTAGTCTCCCCTGCCTTGCGTTTCATAGCACTTAGTCCGGGGAATACTTCTATGTCCTGTTGTACCATTTGCATTAGGCATGACGCATAGCCACTAACCTGTAGCTTATCTTTCCAGTAGGTGTTACTTCCAGTCTTGAAGTCTATGATATAGATTGCATCATCATCGTTAGAGAGTATGGCATCAGCAGTACCAGCTACCTCCAGCTCATTATGAAAGAGCATTGCTTCAGTGGCTTTGACTTTAAACCCAACACCATTCATCCACTTCTGGAATTTATGGAAGGTTATCTGTAGCTTTTCTTTGTTATCTTCTGGTACTAAGTGGTTAGTCCAGTGGCTGGAAAATAGAGCATCGTCATCTTCATCTGCTAGTGGTGTGAACTTAGGGTTTATAAATTCTTCTATCGCATTGTGTATACGAGTACCCCTGTCCCCTGCCTTCTTTAGTACAACAGTAGATTCAGCTTTAGATGTAGCAAACATATCTTTCCATTGATCTTCCTCTATCTCATGTACCATCTCAAAATGGTAATCTCCCTCCAGTTGATCTCTTAGCTTATCTACAGCTAGCTTGGTTGACCATCGGGATATAGGGATTACTGCATCCCCATCTATACTCCTTGCTATTGCTGTTACAGAGGGTACATATTCTGCTACCTCCTCAGCAGTAGTTTTCTTCATTTCCAATAAACTCTCTACTGCACTGCCTATTTGCCAGTACTTATATAGATGTTGGTTTCCCTTTGTTTCCTGTGATACATGCCATTCTGTTATGTTAGGACCTTCATAGAATTGTGTCTTCTTAAGAAGATCACCCTTTGAGTTGTATTGAATACTACCTGCCATTGTCTGTCTCCTTGTGTAGTGGTAGTTCCTGTATTAGATACGCCTTAGCTGTACCTTTGGTGAATACTTTAACCACACCACCCATAGCCTTGTTTGATTCTTCTGATGCCAATCGGCATTGTTCCATAGCACTTGCTATCCATTGTGGTACTGAAGCCTGTGTACTCTTAACCTCATACACAGCATCCTCAGTTTCTACGTCAGTGTGAGGTCTGGACTTATCCAGATTCCTCACACCACCTAGAGCTTGGGCTATTCTCCTTTCGTATACCTTGCCCCTGTTTCTGTTGTTAGCGTTACGTGACTTAACTGACATCTCGCATCTCTTGTTCATGTTCGATACAGGCATAGACTCCTGCACTTATTTCTACTTCACCAATAGAGTCACACTTAACACAGAGTTCTGGTTCTCCTACTGGATTAGCCAGTCTGTTTAGCCACCATATTATGTGCTTACTACCTTCATCAGTGAGTGAGTCTTGATGTACAGTATGAGCAGCATCTTCTCCGTAGATTCCACTGATCTTATCGACAACACCTTGTTGAAAGAATTGACTCACTCCCTCAACAGAGACATTGCACCATCCTCTCTCTGCTGTAGGCTCAGAGTGAGAGTAGTATTCCCCGTACTTACCATCCCTGTGGCTCATAGTTGCATCATGTCTTGGACAGACAATTGAGTCTGGAACTTGAGTCACTACAATTGGAGTAGCTGTAACCACGTTGGGTTTAAACTCAACTGGCTCTACCTCTCTGACCTCTTGTACTACAGCTCCCTGTTCTTGAGCATAGTCCACAAGTGGAGTGCTTGGTACTTCAATAATCTCTGGCTCTGGTGTTGGCATATCTGGATCAGTAGCAGCTACTATGTCTAGTCCTTCTACTGCCTGTTGCATTTCAGCAGAGTCATATACTCCTGCAAATCTATCTGGGAATACTTCCCTTAGTGTCTGCACCAATGCTACCTTTCGGATCATGGTGTGTGGCATCTTCTTCCAAGTAGACTGGTTGTTATTGTATTCATCAAACGATACTTGGTGTGAGAACGTACCGTCTTTGGTCTGTACTTCAGCCCATCCACCTACAAGTACATCACCCTGTACTGTGAATGATCCTACTTCCTTGGTCACTTTATTATTCCGAAGAACAATAGTTCCAGCATTCCATGTAGCCCCTTGAGATCGAGCTACTTTAGTGAAGAAGTCCTTGCCAGTTATAAAACTGGCAGGACTATCTTTAGAATATTTAACTAAATGAATATCTTTAAGAAAAGGATTAGCATTTAAAGACTCACATAATCTTTTAAATACATACATCTCTGCATCTGTAGGCTGTGCCGATTTGGTAGATACAACCAATTGCTTAAGGTCATTCATATTTATTTCTGGTCGTTTACTTAGCTCTTCTGTCATTAAAGCCCTCTCTCTGCTCTTGTTGTCCATGCCGATGTGTTCTGATTATTCTTAAACTCTTTCTTAGATAGGCACTTTTTACATATGCCTAATGTAACTGGTCCATTGGGTTCTTCCAGCATCCAATGGTGGGTGTCTCCGTTAGTCTCGCATGTAGCCTTCTTCAATTTCTTAGCCTTTAATAGCCTTTCTACTATATCTAGTTTCACTATCTCTGTTGACCTCCATATCTTGTTGTGCTATATAATTAGATACAACTTGGCTCCATTGGTTGTCTCCCAAGTGTCAAGTACTCTTCTGGTAGGGGCTGTTAGGTCTTAGCCTTCCTGACAGTCCCTCATTTTATTACTTCTAATATCTTTTCTACTGTAGTCTTATGTGGTTTGTGCTTCCCGTTAAGTAATCTGCTTATATGCTCCTCCGACATGCCTATCTTTCTAGCTAGGTATGCCTGACTTCTCTCTTCACTTGCTATCCATTCTTTTATTTTATTTTTTATATCATCCATCTCGACACCTCCTCAAATGTCGGGCAGATATTGTATCAGGAAAGAAAATAAGATGTCAAGGATTCCTTGATAAATCAAGGAATTCCTTGGGGGTGTTGAGTTTAAACTCAATAAAGAGCTAAGAGAAAGTGAAGGTTAAGCTACTTTAATGTTAGAGTTCTGTACAGTTTTAACTATCTTCCAGTACTTTTTCATTAAAGCAGAACGCTCTTTCTTCGAGAGCCCTTCATCTTTAGCATTAGCACATAGGGCTATGAACTCTATAAGTTCAGGCACTACATCCTTGTACATCAGTGCAAACTTAATTGCCTTTAACATATCTAGATACCTTTAGTTCCAGTGGTCTATAGTGGTATTGATGGTTATGCTTTCTTTCCATTTCGATTAGCCCATCTACAGGCTTATCTTTTATTAGGTAGTTACCTATTATGTTAGATAACCAGATACAAGTCGAGCAGTTTACAGACTGCATAATAGCAGGCTCCTACTGAGTAGTTGGCTCCGCAATGGTAACTTCTACGTTATCACTAATAGTCATGTTGGCTGCTGTAACAGAGGTAGCAATAGCAAATTCCTTGGTAGCAAATCCGTTACCCATTCCGATTTCATTTAACTCGACCCGTACAGTACCTACATTCATCTTGGAGAGCACACACTCACCACCCTTTGTTAGCAGGTTCGACAGGCGTAGCGTTCCAACCTTACCGTTCACACCTGATGTTGGGGCTTGTATCCAGATACGGTCATAGGTTCCTCCTGATGTGACCATCTCACTTGCCTGATGGTGACCGCCTCCAATCGCTCTCATCCTAGAAGTACCCGGACTGGGAGCAATTGACTGTCCATCACTGGCATTTCCTATGACTATTAAAGTGTGGGCTTGTATGTCTGTGAGTGTTAACTTCTTACACCTACTCTTCTCAAAGATTAGGGTCCCTATCTCCAGCCTAGTGTTAGTACCACCACTGATAGTGTTACCACTCACCTGCACTACGTTCTGCTCTCCAGAGGGAAGGGCAGAACCAGTGAACGCAGTACCAACACTGACGTTCTCGATAGTAATCTCTCTGACTGGTGTGTTACCTAGATCAATACGTAACGTGTTCTGCTTATCATCAGTAAAGTAGGGTAGATCAACAGGAGCTTCGTAATGTCCGGGGTCACCATTAGCAAAGGACTTCTCTGCTAGTAATGTTTCATTGACTACAACTCCACCTCCAGCAGTACCACCTAGAGCAAGGAGTCCAATGGCCATCTGGGGAGAGAACCCCAATGCTCTCAGTAAAGAGTATGGAGACTTAGCTATATTGAATGCTGTCTTCCACCGTGCAGATTCAGCATTAAGGTATTCGATCTTATCCAGTATCCAGTTACGCCATACAGTTATTCTTTTGTACGCTCTGATAGGAGAGCGTACTACTCCCATAGGTGCAGCCCTAAGATTCTTCCACCATACCTTGAAGTCTCTTAAGTGTATGAGGAATCCCAGAACTATTAGGGATATGGAGATAGAAACAGTCCAGATGAGATTGATCTGGAAGAAGTACAGGGTATCCAGTACCAGTTGTTCAGTTATATAAACCCATGATCCAGTCCAAAGAATGTTCTCGATTCGCATGGGAAGGAAGGGACTGATCCATTTCATGGGGTTAATGTAGGAAATGAATAGTCCCAGTGATCCTGTTAATACCAGTATGACAGTAAGTAATCCAAGCAGATACTTGAGGACAACATTAAGGATAGACCACTGAATCCAGTTAAGAGTCAAGCGTTTCATTAGTTAATACGCCCACACTCGCCACACACTGCTGAGGGTGGAGTATAAGTTCCATCACACTCTGGGATAGCGTTACAGGGTAAGTGAAAATCTTCCCAGTCAGAGTTACTTCCCCACGCCGTACCATTGAATGTGAATTTTCTTCCTATCCATTCTGTTATCTTGGTACTTGTACCTACCAACACATCCCCTGCTGTAACATTTTCATGTACATTTACATCTGACGGTGCACATGCATGTGGTGCTATAGTGAATGCAGAAGAACCAGTTACCCTTATCTCCGCTCCAGATAAATCTACATTAGCCCCATCCTCTAAAAGAAATGTAGATACATTGTCACTCTTTCTTACTATAGTTTTCATCAATTCACCTTATTCTATTGTCCGTTAGGATTCATATAGGTAGCTTGCACTAGTAATTTGTCTGTGTCTGTAGCTATACCTGCTTTGTATAAGTAAAATGCTGAAGGAGGAATAGTAGTTCGTAATTGCCCACTATCTGCAATGTAATATTTCTGACCTTTAGTAAGAGTCGTACTAATATTCTCGTTTAGCCCACCTGCAACTGTAATTGTAGCTGTTGTACTAGACGATATAGTTACCGCTGCGGTATTAAATCCTATGAACTTATCCATGTTTGACCTTCTATATTTATTAGCAGTAGTCGTACCTTGGAATAGATAGTTTCCATCGTACATTGGGGTATACTGGTGATTCATATAAAACTCATGACAATGTTCTTCAAATAATGTTTGGTCATGTGTGGTGTCATATGCGATATCGCAACCATAATTAGCTTCAGCAAATCCATTAGGTTGAATACTTACTCCTCTTATAACTGGCTTAATCCAGTCGGGAGTTGCTGCGGTTATAGTTCGGTCACCAGTACCAGCTAGAGTAACTGTACATATCGCTCTTATTGAATGACCTGATGGGTTGTAAAGACTATATTCAGTCCACCCACCTAGTTTTTCTGATTCTAGCCAGTATAAAAATACATGACAGTCTGCATCAGGGTCATATACACCAACACCTCTACGATTTACTATGCCTTGGTTAGAAGTAGTGGAGGTCTTTTCTACAGTGTAACCAGTAATACCGCCTAGATTGCTGAAGTCTGCTGCTATACCAGTGTGTGCTGACATATTTGCAAATACTGTAGTTGCCCCTGAACTACTACCACTGGTTATAGTTCCATCATTAGCAACGGTTACAACCGCAGCTTTTGCTGCTCCATCTGTAGCACCTCGTAACCAGATAACAAAGTTTCCATTAGAAGTATCTGCGGTTATTGAACGCATTTGAACGTCACATGACGCATTCTGGTCTGTATTATCTGCACCAAGAATTTCAGTATATGAACTTGCTGTAAATCCCGGCGTATCATTAGCTATTACTGAGACAGCCTTAAAGTAGTTACTGTCTGCACCATCTATGAATGTAAGTAAACCCTTACCAGTACCGTGGTCATTCCATGAGAATGATGGAAAAGTTCCTGCGTTCTGCACACTTACTAGGTATGCTCCTGCTATAAAGTCAGTGACTGTATTGGTGCTACCACCTGTAGGAGTAAGAGCATGAATTTCAAACTTCCTTTCATTACCAGAATCATCACGACTACCTGCTACTATTATTTTATTAGCAGCTTCTCCAGTTGTAGCAAAGTGACAGACTATTCTGTCATAAGCACCATCGGTTATTGTATATGCTGTACCGGGAGCATATAATCCTCCACCATCTGCGGTTACTACTTTATTTGTACTGGTATTAACTTCATATAGATATCCCTTTACATCCTCACTACCTCTACCAGCAGCTATAAATATCCTGTCAAAGCTACCTCCAACCCAACATCCACTAGAAGGATAGGCACTGAAATCAGTAACAGCTACAGCCTCTCCCCAAGTTATCTGCTTGGTAGTAGTACTATAATCTCCCACTTGAACCCACACATAGTAATTACTAGGGTCAGTAAATACCCTCGCCCATTTATCAATATCAGAACAATGGAATATAGTTTTGCGATAGGCTTTGCTTGCTAAAGCATCATAAGAGTTCTGAGGATCATTAGAAAATTCCGTCATTCCCCTAATCTTCTCTACCTTTACAATGTCACTATCAGCAGAGTCGCTGACCAATGCAACTGGGTCACCAGCAGCTAGGTCTTCTATAGCTATTGCTGTAAATGTTCCACCTCCACCACCTGCATCTTCCCATGCTACTGCACTACCAGTAGAAGTTAATACCTGTCCATCACTACCCTGTGCCCCACCAATAGTTATATTGTCAGTCTCTAATGTTCCATCTATCCAAACATTCTTAAATTCCTTAGCATCTGATCCGAGATCAATATCATTATTAGTAGTCGGTAGGATCGCCCCATCAATAATACTTAACTGCGTTGTACCTGCTATCTTGAATAGAGTTCCTGCTGCATCAGCAGGATCAATAACAATCTCACCGTCAGCGTCTATAGTAACATCACCAGCAGTACCAGCAGCATCAGTAGTTACTATACTTAATGTACCAGCAGCACCTGCTGTAAACACAACTGTATCGCTAGTATCTCCTGTCATAGTGATAACTTTACCGTCAATAGCTATGTCATCTACTGTAACAGCAGTTGGCCCTGTAATTGCTCCGTTAAATACAACCGCACCATTGATATCTACAGTCGTATCAGATTCTATTGTTAATACACCATCTGAAGATTGGTGTATAAATGTTCCCGTATCACCAAAGGTTAGTTTATTGGTTGAGTTTAAAGTCAAACCAGTACCATCTGTATGTGTCAGGGTAGTATCAAGGTCTGCACCAAACTCAAGAACAGCAGAGTCAGACTTTAACTGAACATCATTAACAAAGATTGCATTACCTTCATCGCTACCATCGAATGTAACAGCAGTAACTGCTGATCCATTATCATCAACCTTTATGATTACATCTGCATCATTAGCCTGTGCATCAATAGTTATATTACCAACTGTTGTATAAAGGTTTGCTGCAGCATCACCTGCAGCTATATCGTCTAATGCCGTAGCAGAAGAAGAAGGTGTTGCCCAAGTTAGACCACCGCTGTTACCTGACTGTCTACTAAGAAACTGACCATTACTACCAGAATTAGAGATGTGTAAGTTATCTTCATCTACAGACTCAGTACTCATATGAACTAGGTCGATAGCACCATCTGCTATTTCTGCACTATCAATTGCATCATCAGCCATTAGTGCATTGGTAATAGCATTATCTGCTATAGCTGCAGTTACTACAGCATCATCGGCTATTAAAGCACTTGTAATAGCGTCATCCGCTATTAATGCTGTTGTGATTGCATCATCTGCTATTAATGCACTAGTGATAGCATCGTCTGCTATATGCTCACTTCCAATAGCATCATCTGCTATCTTTGCGCCTGTCACTACATCGGCTGCCAGATGTGCAGTATCAACAGAGCCATCTGTGTAATGCTCTGAGTCAATTGCGTCATCTGCTATTTTTGCCCCAGTAATAACATCCGATGCTAAGTGTGCGGTATCAATAGAACCGTCTGTATAATGCTCGCTATCTATAGCATCATCAGCAATCTTAGCTCCAGTAATAGCATCGTTTGCTATATACCCAGAAGCTATAGCTGTACCTTGCCATGTACCCCCAGTTAATACTCCATCAAATGCAACAGCACCATTGATATCAATAGTAGTGGCTGCTATCTGTATCTCTGTGTCGGCTACTAGGTCTAACTGTCCATCAGTAGATGAGTTGATATATATAGCAGTATCACGTAAGTGTATCTTCTCATCAGTATTCAT
>Ga0110931_1000880_pt1 | contig 11076 bp, 10 predicted proteins | sample 4_EtaG_FD_79333 | JGI IMG/M metagenome (GOLD analysis project Ga0110931, IMG submission 79333) | Marine viral communities from the Subarctic Pacific Ocean - 4_ETSP_OMZ_AT15127 metaG (version 2) (version 2) | ecosystem: Environmental > Aquatic > Marine > Oceanic | place: Pacific Ocean | collected... | reverse complement strand
TTGGGCGGCGCTTTGGTGTCATTCGCCATCAGCTACAGGCGTTGATCGATCAGCGCGCTGAAACTATCGCCGCGCAAAAACGGGATCTGATCAGCCAGGTGAGCGCGCTGCGCAGCGACGAAAGCCAACCTCTTGCACAGCGCATTCACTTGACCAAACAGCTGCAGCAGCAGTGGCGGGCCCTGGGCCGGGCACCCAAAGGCGAAGAGCAAACGCTGTGGAAAACCTTCCGCCACGAATGTGATCAACTCTTTGCCCAGCGCGATGCGCATAAAACTGAGCAGGCAGCGCGCCAGCAACAGCAGCTTGATGAGATGCAAGCCCTCATCGACGAAATGGATAGCTGGCAGCCGATTGAGGCGAGTGAGTCGGCCACGTTGGAGCGCTTTATCGAACAAGCCAATCAACTTGAGCCGTTGCCACGCAATCGGCGCAGCGAAGGCATGCAGCGGCGGATGAGTGGCATCGTGCGTGCGCGCCGAGAACGCTTAAACCGTCTGGCGGTTGCCGATACAGTTCAACAGTGGCATGCGATCATGCCATTAGTGAGCGCTCACTTGACTGCCGACCAGCGCTACCTCGACGAAGGGATCCCAAGCAACGTGGACGCACAAGCGGCTCTCGGCACTTCACTGCCTACCGCCTTTAATGAGGCGCATAACGCACGCAATCAACAGCGCCATAGCGTAGCGGTACCGCTATCAGACGCTGATCACACTCGCATCGCCGACTCCCTCGCCAGACTGAGAGTGCACCTCTCGATGCTGGCCGTGGGTAGCGTGCGGCAGAGCGATGAGCCGCTGCGCTTGGCGATTCAGGTAGAGCGTTTGAATGAAGGCTTCAATCAAGAGCGCAGCCGTGATCAAGAAGTGATCAACATCTTGGTCGCGCTATTGGCGCTAGGGCCAATGCCAGCCACGCTATGGGACACTGAAGTAGAAGAGCTGGATAACCTGCTTAGCCGACTAGCGCGAGTCCCGCTACCTTAAGCGTTAGCAAGAAAACGGGAGGCTTATAGCCTCCCGTTTGCGCTCTCCTCTTGGGCTAATCACTAGCCCATAAACTGACCACCGTTGATATCGATGTTCGCACCGGTGATAAATCCTGACTCCTTATCGGCTAAGAAGGTAACCAGTCGACCAATCTCCTCTGGCGTGCCGTAGCGCTTCACCGGGATTGTTTCCCGGATTGCTTCGCGCACTTTTTCTGGAATATTCATGATCATATCGGTGGCGATATAGCCAGGCGATACGGTATTGACGGTAATCCCTTTGGTCGCTGTTTCCTGTGCCAGCGACATGGTCAAGCCATGCATACCGGCTTTCGCCGCCGCGTAGTTGACCTGGCCAAACTGACCTTTACGACCATTGATGGATGAAATATTAATAATTCGACCATAGCCATTCTCAAGCATCATCTCAATGACACTTCGGCAGGTGTTAAAAACGCTGTTGAGATTGGTATCGAGCACTTCGTACCACTGCTCGTAAGACATTTTTTTCATGGTGCCATCACGGGTGATCCCCGCACAGTTCGCCAACACACTAATAGGGCCATACTTGTCGTGGATTTGGCGGGCTCCTTCCAGGCAGGCGTTGTGGTCAGAAAGGTCGATACCCGACAATTCGATATTGCGATAGCCGTCGGCGTGCTGCGTTTCTAGCCAGGTCTTAGCCTTGTCGGGGTTGCGATAACCCGCCACGACCAGATATCCCGCATCTGCCAACGAACGACAAATTGCCGTACCGATACCACCAGTTCCACCAGTTACCCAGGCGACGGGGGCTTGATTGGCCATTGACTACCTCCCTGAAATGACAAATGGCTTGGATCTCAAAGCACGCACATCGCGCCGCAAGCCATTGTGAATAAGCGCGACTGCGCCTGTATTACCCTAGTGCATAATTTTCTTGAACAATGCACCAACGTAAGCTTTTTGTTATGGCTATATAAAGCATAGCTGCACTTACCCCATGTTGCCGCAGGTCATAATCAACGGCTATAAGCCAAACGTGTTAATCACCCTATTGACTTCACCTAAAACTTCTGTAGAATACGCCACACGTTGATGCGGGGTGGAGCAGTCTGGTAGCTCGTCGGGCTCATAACCCGAAGGTCATCGGTTCAAATCCGGTCCCCGCTACCAATATTTTGAAAGGCAGATCAGTTACTTACTGACCTGCCTTTTTTGTGTTTATTAGCATACTAATATCCTGTGACACATATGTGACGTATATGTGCCACATTAGCTTTCTCTATTTCTTCAGCAATTTCTTCTAACGACCTTCAGGCGACTTACTCCACCGCCTCTAATCATTTCCCTTTGTAGCACGTTCTTCCTGAAATTCTAGCAAATCACCCACCTCACAATTGAAAAGCCTGCATAGCTTATCCAGTGCATCCAGCTCGATTCGCTGAGCAGTTTCTTTATAAAGAAGCGTAACAGTATTGCGGTTAAGTCCTGTTTCACGCGCAACATCCACGATCTTCATTTTGTGCTCACCCATCAAGCGCGCGAGATGACAACGAACCATCAAAACCTCCTGTAAATGCTTTTTGTCATCCTGAATGGCAAAAAACGCTTGCAAATGGTTTTTTGCTGTCTAAAATGTCATTCAGGATGGCATTCTGATATTTGGAATGCCTTTTAGTCACGCAGAATACCACTCCTTTTGGAGGTTTTCGATGGAATCATCCTATACCTATCTCACGACCGAAGAGCTTGCCCAGCGCATCAAGTACGACTGTCGTACTATCCGACAGCAGCTAAAAGACAGCGTCCTTATCGAGGGCACCCACTACATCAAGCCATTTGGCCGACGGAAAATTTTGTTCTTGTGGGAAGCCGTTGAAAAAGAAATGCTTAAAGCCGCTCATGGCACTATTTCCATTCCGATGGCAAATGGAGGCTATAGCCATGGGTAAGGTTCGCCAACGAAAAGAGACGGGTAAGCTCTATCTGGATTTTTTCTACCAAGGCCTGCGGTTACGTGAGCAAACTGCACTGAAAGACACGCCTACTAACAGAAAAAAGGTGGAGCAATTACTGGCAAAGGTAGAAGCAAAAATTTTGCTAGATGATCTCGACTATGCTGAGTTTTTCCCTGGCAGTAAAAATTTACAGAAGTTGGGGTTAAATAACGCCGCTAAAAATCAATCTCTTCAACCTGCACAGATCGAGAACACTCAACCGGCTGTGGAGACACCGCTCTTCAACGTTTTTTCTGATCAGTGGTTCGACGAGAGCAAAATCCAATGGCGTGCTTCCCACGTACGCAATGTGAGTTCGATCCTGGATAGCTCACTTAAGCCAGCGTTTGGGAAAAAACACATCGGAGATATCACCAAGGCGGACATCCTGGCGTTCCGCACCAAACTAGCCAAACGCAAGGGCCGTGGTACCACAGGGCTGGTTTCGTCCAAAACGATCAACAGCCATATGTCCATTTTGCGTATGGTGCTCGATGAGGCGGCCGAGCGGTTCGATTTTGAGACACCGTACAAAAATATCAAGCCGCTAAAGCTACAGAAGACGCATATCGAGCCGTTTTCGCTTCATGAGGTACAACGCATCATCGACAATGTCCGCCCAGACTATTGCAACTATTACACCGTGCGCTTCTTTACCGGCATGCGTACTGGTGAAGTCGATGGACTGAAGTGGAAAAACATTGATTTTGCTAAGCGTGAAATCTTAGTTCGCGAAACATTGATCAATGGCGAAACGGAATACACCAAGACCGATGGCTCGCAGCGTGAAATCCCCATGTTTGGTCAAGTGTATGAAGCGCTAAAAACGCAGTACGCCGCCACTGGGAATATGAGCCAATACGTGTTCTGCAATCAGTTGGGGCAGCCGCTTGATCACAATAACGTGACGAAGCGCGTGTGGTATCCCTTGCTGAAGTCTCTGGGGCTGACCAAACGTCGGCCTTATCAAACACGCCATACCGCCGCGACGCTCTTTCTGGCCTCAGGTGAAAACCCGGAATGGGTGGCGCGAATGCTGGGCCACAGTTCAACCGAGATGCTGTTCAAGGTCTATTCCCGTTACGTCCCCAATGCCACCCGTATGGATGGCTCTGCCTTTGAGCGTTTGTTAGGCAACACCACGCCCACTAAGCCCCAGAAGGAGCATCGTCATGAAACGGCTTGATAAAGTCCCGACTCACCTGTCTCGCAACTTCACGGGCACTTACCGCCTTACTGGACGCGTGGTGGAGTTTGATAACGCGAAAACGCCTTTCTTAAAGCTGCGGCTGAGCGATTGCGTGGGGGATCAAATCGCGATGCTCAATTTGAGCAAAACAACGGTACCTGAGCGCATCGGCCATCTGGACTTTGTTACCGCTTCCGGAGTGAAGTGTTTGTCAGGCCAATTCATCCTTGATGAGTTCCGTAGGGCGTCCCGGGATGAAGTGACCTCTATGGATACCCTGCAATCCTTACCACGCGTGTACTCCCCGATGCCAGAGGTATTCGATAAGCTAGTCGCGACCGTACAGTCGCTTCAATCAGACTGCCTTCGCGCGTTTTTGACGCGGGTACTGGAACGCAAGGATCGGCTTGAAGCTTTTTTGAATGCACCCGCCAGCGTCAATTATCACCATGCGTATCCAGGTGGTTTGCTACAGCATTCGCTGGAAGTTGCCAATCACTCAGTGGCTATGCTGCGCCTTAACGAACCAACCATACCTCGACTCATGCAGGAAGCCTGTTTTGTGGGAGGGTTATTGCACGATATTGGTAAGACATATACTTATGATTCCAAAGGCAAGCCAAATGCCGCCTGGAAGCTGTGCAGCCATGACGTGTTTACGCTAGAGGCTTGTGCCTACGGGCTTACATACTTGGATGCACATGAACCCGACATTGCGATGACACTTCGCCATTTGTGGACATGTGCTTCGCCAGGCGCTCGTTACGGCCATCCCGCAGCAATGACGTTGGCCCGCTATATTCGTGACGCGGATGGGCAAAGCGCGATGGCCGATAACCAACAGCGGGCTTTTCGCCGTCAAACTAGCAAGGGATTTGGCCGACTCGGACAAAACCTTTTTTGGCAGCCTCAACTACCTGCCGCAGCATCTCATTGATGCCGTCTTCTACTTTTCGACCTGAGCCGTCAGCTTTTGGTGTGGCGGTTCTATCAAAGCAAAAGAAAAATTTTATGACCATGCCAAATGAACGCACACGCTCGGTCATTTAAGCCCGTGAATTCTTAATCGAGCTTAGTCATAACACAGGTCTTTCAGAAACCACCCGCAGGCAAACAAAGCAGCTATTAAGGCATGTCCCTTCACGGATGGATATGCTTGGCGCTGGCCAACTGGAGGAGCACCTTACTGATGGGACTATATTCCAGCCTATTTTCAGCTCTGCTATTGAGGGACTCTAAAGTGTAGCGCTACTCAATCAAGGGGTGACTTCGGTGGCGTCAGCGCTGTCGGCTTCTTAACGCCCTTCCAGGCCTTGAGCGTGGCGAGCGGGTAACCGATATCGCACTATCTTGTGGCTATGACAGTATATATCCGCATTCATCACGGCCTTTCGCGAGCAGCTAGGCGCTACACCCGGCGAGTTTTTTCGTGAATCACCCATGCTATGAAAACCTGCAAAATACTGACCTCTTTATTCCCTGGATTCATAGAATAACCGCAGCACTTTGGATCACAAGGTAAAGGAAGGAGGGCCAGCGCCGGTATCCTCTCTGCCTTACCTACCAAAGTGAAGCAGAGCATGGGATGCCGACAATTCACTAAGATCCAATGATACCAAATTATTGCCTATCTTGAGACAGGCATCAGCCAGCGACAGATAGTTAAGTCCATTGGTGTCCACAGCAGCACCATTAGCGCAACGGTCTGACCAGTGGTTATGCGCCTGAACAGGCCCAATTAAAAAGTGATCAGCGTCGACGTAGTGCTTGGAAAGTGACTAAACGACTGCCAAGCCTGATTCGCTGTGTCGTAGGTCAATTGACGGACGAATGGAGCCCTCAGCAAATCAGTGGATTTATGCATTAATTTGGGACGACAAGAAACACGGCGGCGAATTATGGAGGCGACTCCGGCTACATCGCAGCGGAGTTATCAGAGCCAGTTAGCCAAGCATGCGGGATTGGGCAAGACCCCACCCCGGGTGGGCATTGAACAGCCCCGCTGAAGTGGAAGAACGCCGCCATATTGGCCATTGGGAAGGCGATACGGTGCTCAAGGGCCACAAAGAACCCGGCCGGTGACCCTTGGTCGAGAGACGCAGCGGATACCTCTTGGCAGCGCGCCTGCCGACAATCACGGCCACTGGAACGGCCAAAGCGATGACCCGGTTATTAAAACCACGCCGAGGTGCAGTGCAAACCATCACCTTGGATAACGGTTCGAAATTCGCCGAGCACCGACAGGTTGCCAAGGCCGTCTCAGCCAAGACCTATTTTTGCGACCCGTACCGCTCATGCCAGCGTGGCACCAATGAAAACACCAATGGACTGATTCGCCAATATTTCCCGAAAGGGACGGACTTCCGAAAGGTGAGCGACTCAGCCCTGAGGCAAGTCGTTGCCAAGATGAATAATCGCCCCAGAAAACGCTTGGGGTATCGGACACCGGCACAAGTGTTCCTGGGAGAGTATTCAGGGGCGCTGAAAACCGCGGGTGCTGCGCTTAATGTTTGAATTCAGGCTACCGGATAGCTCTTGTTACTTGCTGGCGGCGGATTTTGATAAGGGGGACTGGAAAGCGGATGTTCGTGCACTAGCCCAGGTCTGTCGTGGTGAAGGCGTACCCTATCTTGTGGAGATTTCTCGGTCCGGTGCGGGTGCCCATCTATGGGTTTTCTTTTCAGAAGCTGTTCAAGCTTCGTCAGCGAGGAGGTTGGGATTCAAATTGTTGGATAAGGCCATGGAGCTTCATCCAGGCTTATCCTTCGACTCCTATGACCGGCTATTTCCTAACCAAGACACCATGCCTGATGGTGGATTTGGCAATCTGATTGCCCTGCCGCTTCAACACGAGGCGCGAAGTCGCGGATGCACCGTCTTCGTCGACGACAACTTTACGCCATACCCGGATCAATGGGCACTGCTCAGTCAGCAACAGACACTTTCATCAGCTCAGCTTGAAGAGCTGATCGGCAAGGAGGCTAATTCCGGTGTGACTGCAGATACTGTGTTGCCGTGGGAGTCAACGTTACCGGTTGATACCGGGAAGCTTTCTGGATGTCCTGAAAGCTTTACGCTCATCCTGACCAGTCACATTCATATAAAGTTATCAGGCATTCCAGGAACATTGGCGGCACGAATAAAGCGAATGGCCAGCTTTGCTAATCCTGTATTTTTCAAAACACAGTCGCTTCGTTTCTCGACGCATGGCATCCCTCGCTACATATCATGCGCCCATATTGAGCAAGGTTATCTTTCTATTCCCAGAGGCTGCTTGGATGAGCTTCAAGATCTGCTGCTGGAACAGGGAATCACGGTGGACATTGATGACCGTATAATATCAGGCCAGTTTTTACCTGGAGTCAGCCTAAAAGCAACGCTGCGTGGCGACCAGGATAAGGCGGTGCAGGCACTTGTCCAACACGATACCGGAATACTTCATGCACCGACCGCTTTCGGTAAAACCGTAACGGCTATTGGCGTGATAACCAGGCGGCAAGTCAACACACTGATCCTCACGCACAGTCGTCAGCTACTTGATCAATGGAAGGAGCGACTCGACACCTTCCTTGAGGGGGCGCCCATCGGTGTAATTGGCGGCGGTAAAAAGAAACCTACTGGGCAGGTCGACGTTGCCACTTACCAAAGCTTGATCAATAAGAAAGACAATACGGTCTCGAAGCTGATCAAGGAGTACGGGCAAGTCATCATCGATGAATGCCATCATATCTCAGCGCCACGTTACGAGATGTTGCTTAATGAGGTCAGCGCTCGATACGTCATTGGTTTGACAGCAACGCCTGATCGTCAGGATGGCCACCAAAAAATCATGTTGATGGTTGCAGGGCCCATTCGTCACAAAGCCCAGGCGCAACACAGTAACCGATTTATCCAACGCGTCATTGTTCGAGAGCATCACGAAACGCCACCCACCCACATCTGCCAGCCTAGTGAGCGGCCCCATATCGCATCGGTTTACCATTGGCTTGCCCAGAGCAGCGCCCGAAATGAGGCCATTGTTCAGGATGTTGCAAGCTGTGCGCACAACCAAGCAAATTGCCTTGTGCTGACGGAACGACGAGAACATGCCGAGACCTTGGCGACAATGCTGGATGCTGAATCCATATCGTCAGTTATCTTACGTGGTGGAATGCGCGTCAAAGAGCGCCAGTCGGCAGAAAAAGAGTTGCATAGGGTTCAAGTCATCGTTGCAACCGGGAAATACATTGGAGAAGGCTTTGACTTGCCTCGACTGGACACCTTGTTTTTAGCTCTGCCCATCGCATGGAAAGGAACGCTGTCACAGTATGCAGGCAGACTCCATCGAGATACCGAAGAAAAACTAGAAGTCACTGTCTATGATTACTTGGATACTGGCCTGCCTATGCTTGAGCGAATGTTCCGAAAGCGTGAGAAAGGCTATAAGGCTATGGGGTATAAGTTTATCGCTTCCGGGCAAACCAGATTGTTTTAGCCTTTGAGAGGCAGTCAGTCGTTAAAAGCTCATCAAGTGAACTGAGGCCAAGAATTTCTTCACTTGTCTAGCTGAACCCAGTTTATCTGGTCACTCTCAGGCGGCTACTTCCTTCTCGTCTTCAATCTCCAGTTCGAGATGGAAGTTAGCTGGCCCCGTCAGGTTGACCAAAGCATCGAGACTGAACTTATTAATACGGCCGTTCAGCAAGTCGTTGAGGCGGGGTTGGGTGATTCCCAGACGATGTGCAGCCTCTTTCTGAGTAATATCCCACTCCCTTACACGGCCAGCAATCCTCGCCATGAGCTCGGAGCGCAGCCGCATGTTCAGCGCCTCTTCAGGAGTGTCCTCGATGGCGTCCCACACACTGTCGTAATACTCGATGGCCATTTTCTAACCTCGCTTGGTGGTTGGGCTCAGGGCAGCTCCTTGTATCGCTGCTTGCCCAAGTCGATGTCTTTTTTGGCGGTCTGCTGGGTTTTCTTCTGGAAGCAGTGGAGCACAAATACCGCGTCGCCCCGGTTGGCCACGTAGAAGACCCGAAAGGCGCCGTTGTGTTCCCGAATGCGGATTTCCATGACACCAGGGCCAACGCTTGGCATTGGGCGGAAATCGTCCGGCTGGCCTCCAGCCTGAATCTTGTCTATCTGAAACCCCGCTTCTCGCTTGGCGTCCAGAGAGAAGTCGCGCAGCCGATCCTTCGAGTCTCCAACGAATGCAACAGGTTTCTTGCGCGCCACGCTGGCTCCTTGACTGCCATAAATTTATATCAGTTCAGATATAATAAACTCATCAATCGAATGCTTCAAGCGGCTTCCACTGTAGCCGTATCACCAATAAGATGCCGTTGACTATTCGCACCTGGGTTGGCGATCTCAATGACCCAATGCAATATCTGACCCTCCGGTATGGTTTTGCCACGACTCACTGCTATTGCGACCTCTCTACTAAAGACCGAGCCGCCATCATGCAGATGCGGGTTCACTACTAAATCCGAACCATCGCCCGACAATTGGAACATCCGCCCAGCGCCATCTCACGGGAACTGGCATACCAAACAATCCGTTCTGACAAAACCTATGATGCCAGCCTCGCCGGTTTCAGAGTCCGGCTAACCCGCTGCCGACCTCAGCAGCAGCCTAACGGTCATTTATGCTGTAAATTTTACATTTTATTTTGTGACACTCTTTAGCGTGCGAGATTGACCTTAAATTACCTAGACAGCATTTCAAAAACCGACGAAAACACTTATATAGCAGGCTATTTAGACAAATAACAACAAATAAAGCAGTGCTAAGGAAATCAAATCAATCCGGCTCATAACCGTCATCGGTTCAAATCCGGTCCCCGCTACCAATATTTTTAAAGGCAGATCAGTTACTTACTGGTCTGCCTTTTTTTATTGCCTAGAGTTCGGTGAGAGTAGTCAGAAAAGCTCTCGGGTTCAGCGTCTCATCCCCCCTGAAGGCCATCGGTTCGCTTTTATTCTAAAGCCAAAGCCAGCGAATCTCGCTATCCAATACAACAGAGAAAGCCGTTATCGAAAGGCAGCGGCTTTTTTGTGCCTGAACCCTTACACCGCCAGCTGCTCACGCCAGCGATCCCATTCTGGTGTAGATCCAACCATCTCAAACAGATGATCCAAAAAAGCGCTTACCTTGCGGGTGTGCAGCCGACGCTGGGCGTAGAGCACGTGGATATCGCGCCTGCCTGGCACGACTTCACATCGCCACGCTTCGAGCAGAGGCAGCAGTTTGCCCGAGGCCAGCTCATCAGCGATCAGCCAGGTGGGAAACATCACCAGTCCCTGCCCCATTAGCGCGGCACGCACCAGGCTCTCGGCATCGTTGCTATACAGGCTGCCGTCGACTTTGTAAGCAAAGGCTTGCGGCTGCTCGGCATGATGGAAGTACCAGCGCTGACGACCCATTTCACCTTGGTAGAGCAGGCAGTCGTGGTGTTCAAGGTCATCTGGGGTATTGGGCCTACCGCAGCGCTGTATATAGGTGGGGGCAGCAACCACAACGTAGTTCATTGACGCTAGGCGGCGTGCCACCAGCGTTGAATCGGCCAATTCGCCGACACGAAAGGTAATATCGATGCCCTCGCGCACCGGGTCGGTCAGTTGATCGGTTAACATCAGTTCGGATTTGATCGCCGGGTAGCGGCGTTGAAAGTGATGCAGAATCGGCACGATTTGGCGCTGGCCGAAAGCCACGGGAGCATTGAGGCGCAGCACGCCGCTAGGCGCTGTATTGGGGGCCGTTAGCGCTTCCGTCGCCAGGTCGAGTCGTTCAAGTATCTCGCGAACTTCCTGATAGTAGCGCAAACCTGCCTCGGTCAGCGTCACGGCACGGGTGTGGCGATAGAACAGTTGCTGACCAAGCGCCTCCTCTAAAGAGGCAATCTGACGCGAAACCGACGACACGGCGCGATGAAAGTG
>Ga0110931_1000878_pt1 | contig 11080 bp, 7 predicted proteins | sample 4_EtaG_FD_79333 | JGI IMG/M metagenome (GOLD analysis project Ga0110931, IMG submission 79333) | Marine viral communities from the Subarctic Pacific Ocean - 4_ETSP_OMZ_AT15127 metaG (version 2) (version 2) | ecosystem: Environmental > Aquatic > Marine > Oceanic | place: Pacific Ocean | collected... | reverse complement strand
TGCTTGGCGTAAATGCTTCCCTGGCTGTTTCAATAGCTTGTTGCGTAGGCCCAGCCCTTAAAATATCTTGCTGTTTATCTGCGGTAACAGATCCTTTTAAAACAGCATTTTTAGTCATATTAAATGATGCCTCTCGCTCTAATGCGTCGATAAACGCATCTGCATCTTTACCAAAAATTATTTTTATTTTTTCTTTTTCGTCTAAAGTTGGCGACCAGGCTTGGTTTTTCTCTTTTCGACTATTTATTCTTTCAAGAAGTTTGCGTGCTGCGCCAAATTGAAAGGCTTTTTTTCCAGCTTCGCCGTAATTGTTTAATTCTTTCATTATATTTTCTGATAAATCACCAAAAGCATCGAACCCTCTGTCTAACGCGGCTTGCGCTTCTAAACCAGGCGCATAATTATCTCGAATCTCTTTGTAAACACTTCTGCCATCGACAATACTTTGACGATCTAGTTCATCAACTAACTCATTTCTGACTTTTATAAGCCTGCGAGCTTCAGAGACGTTTTTGTCTGCTACATTTCCACCCATTAATTGATTTATTCTTTCATCTAAAGATCGTTTTACTTGGTCTAATGTCCTAAGCGTTGGCGTTTCAGTCATTTTTAAAATATCGCCATCTAGCTCCATTTGTTCGTTAAACCCTGGGATTCCTTCATTATCCATGTTGGTTTTTGCTTTTCGTAAAGCGTCTTTAGCAGCTGGCTTATTTAACACTCGGCGCAAAACGTCCGACATTCTAATAGTCGTGTTTTCCATAACTTCTTCGTATTGCGGCCCCATCTTCGCCAGCTCTGTTTTAACTTCGTCACTCGCTCTTACTACGTTCAAACCTTTAATAGTTGGAAATCCTAACAAATCAGCTAAGTCATCCTGCAATCTGGATTGCGCTGTCAAATCGCGACCAATAAATTTAGTGGTGAATTCAGTCAAAGAATCGCCATCTTCTAAACGCATCCTTCTTAGTAAATTGCGTGTATTAGCGGCCTCCATGCCAAGCGCTATCGACAAATCGGCGACTGTTGCCTCTGGGCCTAATTTTTCTAATTCATCTGCTAATCGTTCTATTGGAATTTGATCTTTTTCTAACGCTTCCCTAAGTTGATTGGCGCCTGCATTTTTTGGTTTTTTAATAGCTTCAATAAAAGGTCTAGCTATTGAACCGATTAAACCGCCAATTTTTTGAGAAACAGCAAATAAAGGCGTACCAACAGCCGGCAAAGCCGCGCCCATTCCAGCGCCATACATCGCATCGGTCGCTATTTCTGCTGGAGTTTGTGCGGTGCTTTCTCCAAGCCCATAAAGCCCCCCTAAAAGACCAAATGTACCTGCGTTTCTAAGTGTTTTTAACCCTGGCCCCAACGCTTCGCCAGATTTTTGATATGCGTCTATACCTTTTTTAACAGCAGGCGCTTTTGTTATCAAACCGGCAACACCCATTGGCGTCGCTATTTCTAAAAATCTGCTCATTGCTGGATTGTAAGTGCGTTGCATTTCTAAGCGCTCACGCTCTGCGTCTCTTACTCGCTGATAACCTTCGCTAAAATCACCGCCAGTTAAAGCCTCATAAGCACCGCCAACACCGCCCATAATTTCATCGGCTTGACTTAAAGTGAGGCTTTGCGCAATATTAGACCAGGCTCCAAAAGGTTTATCATAAATAGCATCAGGATATACTTCTCTGAGCGTTGCCATTTCTTTCGCCGTTGGCTCTGCGCCAGCTATGGTCGCTTCTATTTTTGTGCCATCTGGCCTTCTAAATAATACTTCAGGCATTATTATGTTCCTTGTGTTAAATCTATTTTTACTGTGTTGCCGCCACCGCCTGCTCCGCCAACGCCTGTTGCGTTTCCACCATATTTCTCGCGTAATATTGCAAGCTCTCTTTCGTAATTGTTCTCTATATCCTTTGGCTCTAATAAGCCTTTTTGCGACTGCAATATAACTCGACTTTTTGCGGCTTCGAGCGCGGCCATAAATTGTAGTGTGGCTTCTTTAAACTGCTCACGGTTTAAGCCTAATTCCATATTGTTAATTGCGCTTTCAGCTTTAATCCCTTCAAAATCCGTAATGCTTCCTGAACCTTTTAATCCTTCTCGGCCACTTATAAACGTCATATTCATTAACTGTTTTAAATCATTTGCAAAAGCATATTGAGCCGTTCCGGCTTTTATTGATGAATCCGACAATATTACTGCAAATGGTGTCCCTAGCGTGATGCCGTTATTTGGTGTCATTACTTTGTTTAATATCTCGTCTGCTTTAAATAAAGCGCGTTCCATATTTGGGAGTGTGCTTGTTAATGCTATGTTTGCCGCAACTTTAGCTTCTGCATTTGCTCTAAATATTGGATCATTAGTCGAAATAGTTTGATCTCTTAGCCTTCCATCTGCATAAAAAGCGCCAGTGTAAACACGCCCATCATCTCCAGGAAAATCACGTCGCTCAACTGTACGCTCTAACACGCCCAATGCTTCAGCTTTTGGTGCGCCACTTTGTATTAGTCGTGCGTATTCTTTTAACGATGCCGTTGTAAAATCACGCGGATTTACTGATCCCAACCCTAAATCACCACGATTTTTGTTTTGTTCTAAAACTGCTTCAAATGCTTTGTTTCGTATGCCAGGCACGCCAGATGCAAAAGCCATTTCAGAAATAGTTGGTACAGGCGGCGGCACATCTATTGGCGACGCTGTATGTATTGCCGTTTGTGGGCCTGCATCCCCTATGCTTCGAGCTTGCATATCGGCTGGTAAAGTTGCACGCATATCAGCTGCATTAAACGGTGTTTGCATTTGCGCCAACTCTTGTTGCTGTTGCATTTGTAACGCTAAATTGCGGTCTGCAACCATCTGAGGTCGAATGGCTACATTTTGAAAAAATTGATCAGCCGCTACACGTTGCGCTTCCTGGCGCTCTTTTTCTTTCGCCTTTTCCTCTTGCAACAAACGATTTTGTCGCAACGCATTAGCAGACAGCATCCCCTTTAGAAATGAGCCAGGTTGATCAACTGGCGCTGCTTGCCCTGGCTGATTAGCTGACATTAAGCCTAAGCCGCCCATGACCAATTGATTTTCTGGTAGGCCGCGCAATGTTTGGCCTGCTGCGTTAAAAAATCTTAATAATGACATTAGTCTGCGTCCTCTATTGTGTTACCTGCCTCTACCCATTTTAAAATTTCTTGATAATGATTATTGCTAGTGTCTACTGGTACTGCCCAAGTTACCCCATCAATAACAGCATTAACTGATTTGTTTTCGTTACTAGCGTATTTGACTTCTGAAACAATCATGTTTATAGCTCCGAATCGACGGTTATGACCCCTGTGTTTTGAAACACAAATAATTGAACAATAATCCCACTCAAAGTGTTAGTAGCAACCCCTGACGAAGTTGTAAAAAACAACACACTTCCATTCACTCCAGTACCTACTAACGCCCCACTAAAACCAGCACAAGCTACTGCCGTATTAGCTCCTGTTAAAACTTTAAAATTAGTTGGGCCAGTTACTGTGATACTCGGCGCGACTCTTTTTTGTGGGTAGTGAAGCGTGACTTCGGGTCTGTTGGCTGTATCTACTTGCGCCGTTCCATGTGGTATAGCCGTCGATTCTCCAGTAGCGGTATACACTGTGCAATACCTTTGACACAAAGCCAATTCTTCGCCATAAGTTTTTTGCTCAAACGTAGTTGCTGTACCGCCAATCTCTAATTGTATATTTCTAACATCAAAATAATCGTTTGCACCTGCCGTACCTGTTGGCGTAAATGAAAACCAAATAGCTATTTGTGTTTTATCACTTGGCACAGTACCGGAGCCAGAAAAAGTAGCCCAATCGCTTCCAGTAGACATATCCGCATTAATTCCTATGATAGTATCAGAAGATGTCATACCTACTGGGTTTTGGTCTGTGCCTTCACCGCCTACCACAACAGCAGATAGTCTGCCCGATGACGGACTCCAGTTAGCACCAGCTCTAGCTCTAAATGAAAAAGTAATTTCTTGACCTGCCAAATGCTTACTGTCTATCGTTTCCAGCCCTTGCGCTATGCCTGTTGTATTTGTTTGCGAGTCACTTGCTGTTCTATGAAACCTCATATAATAACCATCGCCTTCGCCAGCATCCGATTTTGTGTACCAAGAAAATCCTAACGCTCCACCATAACTGCGCCACCTGTCGGGGCCGTAAGTGTTAATGGCGGTGGTAGCTGCTGTGCCAGCACGTTGATTGACTGCGCCATTCGGGTTAAAAACTACATTTCTACGCCCACCCAACGGGCCTGAGTTCATGCTACTAACGCCATCAATATCTTTGTCATTTAACACAATGCCTGTATCAGCAACGTGTGTAATTGTTACATCTTGGTCATCACCAAGTTGAATAGAACCAGCATCATTTAAAAAAAGGTCGTTAAATTCTAATGAAGTGCTACCTAAGTCAGCACCACCAGAAGCGTCTGGAACAAAGGCGGTTTCAGCTGTTATCGTCGCACTTCGTATATTAGAAGTTCCATTGTCAATCGCTCCGAAGCCACTTGTGATACTACCAGCGTCCAAAGCCCCCGTAGTTACTATGGATGAGCTACCAGCAATAGGAGAATACAAGCTGCCTAATGCGGTGCCGTTTAAAGTAATTGCATCTGCTTCGAGCGTACCATCTATGTCGGCGTTCCCTGATACGTCTAAAGAGCCAGCGTCTAACTCGCCAGTAAGCGTGATGTTTCTAAAACTCGAAACGTCTTTATTAGCATCAACTGTGACCGTTTTACTCGCCACAACTGTTCCAACAGCGGCCCCTGTATCGTTGTAATTTAACTCAGCTCCAGTTGACGTTATCGCAGTAGAACCTAAAGTTAATTGACCATCTGGCACAATTAAGCCAGCCGCGCCATTTAGAATTAAATCATCGACTGAAGTATCCCAGGTGACATTGGCAGACGCCGTATCACCGTAAAGAATGACGTCATAACCCTGATCATCAGCTCCGACTGTTACAGTCGAATTGAGTTGTGTGGCCCCTGCAACTGTGAGCGCACCGCCAACGCTTGCCGCTCCGACTAGCGTACACAATCCAGCACTATCAATAGTTACCTGGAGAGTCGGACTGTCGCCATCACTCCCATCATTGGTATAAATTTGTAACTTGCCTTTTTGGTCGTCACTCGAACCGTCATGCGAACCAATGATCTTTACTAGCGTGGATTCTTCCGAACCTGACTGTAAGCCTTTAAATAGAAAACTGCTCTCGCGTCCACCATCTGAGTCCTCAGCAGTGCTATTTTCTAAAGTTACCGAAGGGCTGGCGTTAAACACAAATATATTATCGCCACTAGCGCTAGTAGCCGACGCGCCTACTAGTTGAAATTTAGTGTTAGTCGCATCATAAGCAACCAGGTAAATACCACCTGCCTGTATCTGGCCAGCGGCTAATGCAGATTGCGTGTTATTAACGATTGCTACCGCACCAACTGAATCAATGTTTAAAGTTGCCGCGCCAGTGTTGGCGTGATTGGCTCTAAACATATACGCATCGCCTTGAGCGTAAGCGGCTACTGTTCGAGCTGCCGCTAATACATAAGCATTAGAGCTACCTGTTGTGCTTTTAGTCGCGTTGATGTCCTCATACCAGCGTTTGACTCTGGCAAACGATTCACGCCAGCTATTATTGACCCCAGATGGGGCCATGTTCTCAGGCATACCATTTGGACTTGCCGAGTTGTTGTCATCAGCCGTTACTGAATAATCTTTAATTTCTGCCATTGTTACGTACCTAATGCTCTATAATTGCTGTATAAATCCATCAAACCGCCAGCTATACCAATCCCAGCGCCAATATTGCTAGCTGTAGGATTTGCGTAATCGGGCTGCTGCATAACATTAGTTCCACCAAAATTTCCAGATATTGCATTTTGATAATTTCTTAAATTGCGCCCTGGCCTAGTTTGATCAACCATATACTGGTTGTATTGGTCTGCTAATTGGTTTTGCGCCTGCGTATCGCGTATTTGACCAGCGCCTAACAATTGGTTTGCGTCAAAATAATTAAGACCAGCCATGCCTGGTATCTTGCCCATCGCCGAATCTTGTCGGCCTCTTTCGGTCGCGTAATTTTGCCCATAAACATTAGTTGCAAGGCGTCCTAAAGAATCGCCTAGCTCACGTTGAGAATTAGCCATCATGTTCTGGTACAACCCTGAACCAAAACGACCTTGCGCGTCTGCGTTAGCGCCAATAGACGGCGCAACTGCTTCACGATATTGACGGCTGACGTTATCAGCTGCCTGGTTATACATTTGGTCTAAGTAAGGATTTGAATTTAAGAAATCGCCTGACAAGGTTTGCCCTAACAAATCTCGGCCTATGCCAATATTCGGGCTGCCTGCTAACGCTTGATTTTCAATGCTTTGCAAAGCGGATTCGGTTGGGCCGCTAAAACCTGCAACTGTTGATTGTCCAAAACCTTTTGGGCCACCAGTTTCATAAAGTCTGCGTGCTTCTGCAAAACTTTCGTCTAAATACGGTCGTTGGCCAGAGTAAGGAGTTGAGCTTGCGCTAGTAGTTATCATGCCTGGCGCGGCCGTGTTAGTTGCACCCATATTTAATGGGCTTAAATTTGGTTGATAATTGGCGTATTCAAGGGCCATGTCATGCTCCCATAAAAGGATTATAAAAAGAACGATAGTTGATTGGTGTAAATTCCATCGGCGTGTAGCCTAATTCATACGGTATTGGCTGGCGCCCTGTTACTGCTGGCGCTTTTGGCATTTGAAAAGGATTGCCGCCTGCGGTTGCAGTTCCGTCTGGCAAAAATTCTCCCGCCAAGCCTAACGCAAGCCTAGTCGCTTCAAATGGATTGTCTTTTATTTTGTCTAAAATAGAATCGTTAGGGAGTGTGTCAAGCGACTCAAACGCAGGATCTATAAATTTGCTGTAATCGGGCTGTTCTACAAAAGGATTATTAACATCAAACTGACCTTCGCCAAATAATGAATCAACTGTTGCGTCAGGAATTGTTGGCGCAGTAAATGTGTTATTAACTAAAGTCGTTGGATTAATATTGTTTTGTAATGTTGTTTCTGCCGTACCACCTTCGGGAAACAAACTGTTAGTTAATTGTTCCTCGGCTGTTGGTATTGGCAAGCTGTAATCAGGGCTTACAAAACCTTGCCCTGGTGCTGTTGGGCTTAATGATGTTGTTGAGGCCGGTATATCGACAGTCGGCGGTATTACTGGTGAAAAGCCTGGCACACTACTCGTTCCAACATAATCAAATGGATTAGACGTTGGAGGAACAAAAGAATCATTGGTTAAATTTGTACTGACGGATGAACCATCAGGAAATAATGGATCTGGTATATCAGCTGTTGGGTTTAAATAATCTGTTATTGGTATTTCTGGCGCATTGCCTAAATATGTCGTGCCGCCAGTTAAACCCATTGATAACGGATCAAAATCTGTTCTTGCTCCAGTAACCGCTGTGTTTCCTGCTGTTATTAAACTGCGTTGCAATGCAGTAGTGGGATTCAAGCCGCCACCACCTACAAACGCTTGGCCTGCATTAAGCGCAATTTCCCCAGGGCTTTTCCCTTGTGCCGCCCCAATACCTGCGGCTGTCGCCATTCCTAAGTACGGATTAAAAATTGTTGCGCCAGCTGTTAAAACTGGTGCTACAAATCGATCAAATATAGAGCCTGGTTTATTCTGGAATTCATGTCCTGTGTAACGCCCTCCATAGTCGATCCCGTCAAATGCCATTCCAACAGGCAAAGCATCACTGAACTGGCCTGTTTTTAAATAATTCTCATAAGCCGCCGCCGCTTCTGGGCCATATCTATCACGCGACGTTTGCCCTTGCTCTCCAAGAAAGTCTTTCATTCCCTCCCAGATGGACTTATTGCCACCCATCTTAGCTTCGGATTGAGGAATAGGGCTTTCTGACCAAGGTTTTACGCCTTCGGCATACTGTCCATAAGTTTCCCATATGTTCTGAAAGCGGTCTGTCACGTTGTTTAAATCGACGCCGTAGTTTGTCGCCCCTAACCCAACCATGTCGTATGGAAGTTCTTTTGCGTCAAATTGCCCAGGCTTAACATACCATGCCGAGTTTTCTACATAATCGGGTAAGTTCCAAAGTGGCGTGTCAGAAAATCCAGCAGAGCGTAACGCATTTTTTTGATCTTGTACTTCGCGGCTATCTGGCACGTAGTCAGGATGAAATATTATACTGCTAGCTGTTGAGTCGTCGTTTTTAGCATCCTCAAGTGACATGCTCGATAAATTGTTGCGCACATCAACGCCTTGCTCATACGCTTTTAAATTTTCTTGAGTAGGCTCAATGTTGCCTGGCAAGTCACGGCCTGTACGGCCTAACAAACCAAAAAAATCATTTGCTGCTAACATTTATCTAAGTCCTTTCGCTGCTATGTTGGCTCGAACACCAAGTGCATGATCAAAACCACCGGCAATATCAACTCGAAATCGCATATAACGCGCACTCTTTCTTAAATTGTGTTGCCCTGTGGCGCTATTAACCGTCACACCTGACGAATAGGTTATGTCTGAGTTTTGATTGGCTCTAGTGGCCACATAGACGGTATTAGTAGCGGTTGAGCCTTCAACTAACGGCAATACGTTATTGCACGTTAAAATATTGGTGTTTTCGCTTCCCACTTCCTCACTTTCTAGGCGTGCTGTTAAGGCTGTTCCGGTAAAATCGCCCGATTTATGGCTGGTATTAAAGCCATATAAACCAGCCGCACCGCCTTTCCATAAGTCAGAATCAAGCGATGCTGGCAGACTATCGAGTGTATAAGTCGTGCCACCCACCGAATCTAACGAGTCCATCGTGTAACCTGGCGATAAGCCATCAAATATAATTTCTGTGTCGATTACCGCATAACCCCAGCGCCCTGACTTCCAATCGTAAATCAACAACTCATCATTACCCGATGCACCGTTAGCGTAAGACCAGACTACTTTGGAGTTTGCGGGATCGATTGCAGATGAAATGGTGTAATAACTTTCTTTATTAACGCGATCTAAGAACCAGCGATCAACCTTTTGGTCGCCAATTGGTGTTGTGCCTTTTCCAATGTCATAACGCTGAAAACCTGACTCTGATAAAAAGAAAACACTGTTGCCGTAACGCACGACAGAACCCTCAGAAGGCGTGCCAATCCCCACCGCAGTTTCATTAAACGACCAAACTAAAGGCGGCCCCTCGTAACGCATCTCCCATATCGAGCGCTCTTGAAATATCACGCCAATATCACCGCCGGTAATCGCCATTATTTTGCCGCCGTTACCGACTAGATCTTGGAAATCAGCTTGTGTAGAAGGGACAGTCCCCCAGCTTGTTTCGTTATTCTGGCCTGACCATTGCACTCTCGTGGGATGCTCGGTGGAACCACTTAAAATATCACCGATCACCACAAAAGAGCGCACGCCTGTAATAAAACGAGCCTTTGGGGGACTTCCGCCGAGATCGGCAAAAGCAGACGTGCCATCAATCGGGCCTATCTGAATATTGTCTGCGTAATTGGTCGCAATAACTTGCGTCCCAAACTTTAAAAAATTCCAATTATCAAGCGTGTCATTGTTATAACCGCCTGACTTTGATTTGTCGGTCCAGGTGCCACCAGCATATCGGTATAACTTTGTCGCATCCCCGGCAAACATTCGCACATTAGCGTCGCCGTCAATCATTGCAACCGCGCCGCGTGCTTTAGCGCTTAACGCTGTTGAATCAACAGCAAGCGAACCCCAACTGCGAAAGCCTGTACCATGCGGCTGTATATTTTGCGCGTGCGTTGTCCCTGGCGAGGACAAAGCGGCTTGATCGGGTAGCCACTCGCCAAATTTTAAAGTCGTTGGTTTAATCATGGATTAATTGAATCCGTTTTTACGCTAATTGGCCCTTGATTAACCCGCCCTTGCCGATACGTTTCAGATGCAGACCAGGCAGCAACCTTGTATTGGTCTAGCCAATCTTTTGAGGTTGCGTCGTCTTGCGTAAAACGAAACGCATGAAAAAGGCACGCGGCTAAGTACACATCAGGATAGTCCGTTAATATCCAGTTTGTTGTATTAGACGCGCTTAAACCCGTCACGCTCGGAAAATAACTTAGCTCGTAGGCATAAGTTGAGTCCGGCGTGCAATCAAATTCTATTTTGTCCGATATGGTGTACCACCTCGGCAAACCAGCCGCATCACGTTGATAAATGCTTAACTGCGTTGGATCGACGTAACGCAACACACCTGTCACTCCATTTGAAGTCAGTGTCAGTCGGTACGAGTCCAAATAATCAGCCGGTAAATCAAGCGTATTGGCTGAGGTTGAAAGCGAGCCTGACACTCGCGTGATGTTGCCTCGAACGCCACCAATCTCCGGCAAACGCGGTAATGCTGGCGCACGCTTTAAATAGGTTTCAGCAAGATCGATAAAATTATCAATGTAACTGGTTAAATCGTCTCGCGCAGTCCAATCAGCAATGGCTGTTTTTAATTCACTGTATGTCGAGATTGCCATGCTTTTCGTCTCTCCGTTATGTTATTTAAGACCAGCTCAGCGTGTACCGAGTCGCCCATCAATTCCAACCAACTGCAATTGCCCACCATCGAATCAAACTCTTTAGTCCAAGCCTCGGCGTAATCGCAATCTTTAGTCTCAGGGAAATGCGGTATGCCAGCGGTGTAATGAATCAATTTAGGTTGCTCGATAGGTTTGTCGTAACCTACTGTAAAATTCCATTCGCTAGGCAACTCGCCAACCGATCCGGCCCAACTAAAATCACTAGGATGATTGTTTTCATCATTAATGTAATCAGCCGTTAATGTTTTGCATTTCTCATTGTTAAACACCATCATCGACGGCCATTCAAACCGATTTGCGCTTTTAACTACCGATACTGCATCATCTGGGTTAATCAATGTTTCCAGCTCGTTAATATCAGCCTGTAACAACATGTCGGCATCTAAAAACACGCCAATGCCTTGGAAACCTGATAACGCCGGAACCAGGTAACGCGAATAAGTAAAATCAGTTAAACCTGTTCGTGTAATAGGTAATGTCGGCA
>Ga0110931_1000858_pt1 | contig 11220 bp, 23 predicted proteins | sample 4_EtaG_FD_79333 | JGI IMG/M metagenome (GOLD analysis project Ga0110931, IMG submission 79333) | Marine viral communities from the Subarctic Pacific Ocean - 4_ETSP_OMZ_AT15127 metaG (version 2) (version 2) | ecosystem: Environmental > Aquatic > Marine > Oceanic | place: Pacific Ocean | collected... | reverse complement strand
TCATCGTCCATCGCTGACACTATAAGACGCAAGCATTGATCAATTTGTGCAACGCCTGTCAATTTGCGCCGAATCGGATGATCTGAAAACAGCAAATCAGGATCAAGGTCAATATACTTCATAATCTGATACGCATGGTCTAACGAAATTGGACGTTTCCCGGCGATATAAGTGCCGAGCGTATTGAGATGGATGCCCAACTTTGTGCAGATTTGTTCGCGGCTTTTGCTCGAAACCTTGATAGCTTCTGCGAGTCTCGTTTGCAATTTTTGTAATTCCACTGCCATGAAATTCCTCTTCGTTTGGGTGGGTTAATATAATCTATGCAAAGACTAATACAAGATCTTATTCAGAATAAATCTACACGTATGTGTGTATTGATAGATTCGCTCTATAACATAAGGGCAAGATCATACTCCCTTGGCCCTTTCCTTGGTGAGCGAAATCAGTTTTTGTTGCATGTCGAGCCGGGGTATAAATTTCCCTGATTCCCACTCATGTATCGTTGCATGGTTTTTAGCCCCAACATGCTCACTAAATTCCCTCAATGTCATGTTTAGGTTCTTCCGCAGCGATGCTATTTCATCTGGAGATATTAACGCCCTCCCGTATTGAGCATCACCGATATGAACCATCTTTTGCGCGAACTCCAATGCCTCTTCAGATGTTTCAAACGTCCATTCTTTGGTTCGCTTTCCATTGGTTGCGATTCTAACTGCAAATTTATTGCTCATTTACTCATTTTCTCCTTGGTTGGGTGGTAAGTAGCGAGTATCCTCATATGTGTTGGCCGCTTAGTGCGGCTTGACCTCCGTTGGATGCTTGGCCGCATTCAACTCCGAGGGCGTGGGGCCTGACCCCTCACGCCCTCTTTTTATTGTTGATTCTTTCAAGCATCAGCATTGTCTGCGACTCAGGCTTTGCAGCGATGGCATTATATTCAGCCGTTTCTTTGACGGACTTCGCAAAGTTTTCAACTTGCCCTGCTATTGCAGCAATGGCTTTATGCCCTGCCTGTTCGCTCCTAAAATTAGAGGCTTCGTGGATAGCGTCGATGTGCTGTGTAAACAATAGAGAAGGCGTGTAATTCCGCTGCACCGCTTTCTGCAAGAACTCTTTTACCTCTACGCGAAACGCCTCCTCACGCCTTGCCTGTTCGGCCTTTTTCTCTTGCTGCCATGTGGGCATATTAAAACCCCTCACATTCACTGATCTGCTCATCGCTTGCAGGGCCTCTATATTCGTCCAGATCAACGCCAATCGCGGCGGCAAGGCTTGCATAGGACATATAGCTGACCCCGTTGTACTGCGCGACTCCTTCGCCGTAGCTGTCTTGAAAGATCGGATGTTCTGCGACCTCACTTAGGGCTTTGAGTAATTTCTCAACGTCAATGGCGAAATAGGCTTCGCACTTTGCGTCATATTCAACTTTTTCTTCCATTTTTCCAACCTCCATTGAGTGTGGGCCTTCCAATATAGCCAACCAAACCAACCAAGTCAAGGGTTTTTATGTGCTGCATCGCTTAGCTTTTTATATCACGGTGGGTTCGCTGAAGATTATTACAGTGCCGTAGAGTCTCGGCATCAGGGCATTAGTGCGCTCTACGCGGCTCAATGCCCTTGGGTTTTCGGGTAGATCGAAGAGCATCCCTTCTTCATTGCAGATCAGTTCAGTGGCTACCCCGCCCACTACCACGTTCACGATCTGTATACTCCCCCCCACTATTTCACTAAGCTCCGCGTATTCAGGACAGGCATCTATTTCACGCTCCTGAATAAGGCCCTCAGGCGGTATAATCCACATGGTAGTCTTCTTGGCTGTCTGTATCATTGTGCTATCTCCTCGGCCCCATCAGCCGCTTTGGCATTTTCCGCGTGTGCGTCTGTCTCTGCCTGAAACATGAACCACTTGGCCTCACTTTCGTCGTGGACGGTTTTCATGTCCACGGCTGCAATCATCGCATCAGCATAATCTGCGATGGCAACGTGGTCTGCGTGGTTCGCCAAGGCGTTCCAGTGGTTGACCAATACGCCTCCCCTCTGCACCCTGTCAGCATTGAACTCTGCGGCGTGGTGCATACGCTCAACAACGTACGCGGTAGAAAATTTACGCCCATTCCGCAGCATGTTGGCCCAACCATCACTCGCCTTGGTATAATCCTCACCCATTGCAACGCCGTAAATCGCCGCATTGAGGGCGGTCATTTGCTTACTGGTGATATTGTCTTCAAATGCGTATTGGCGGTCTCCGGTAGGAACGATGTTACTAAAAGAATCTTTGTTCGCCCTAATGATTTCCCGGAAACAATCGTCCATCACCATCGGGCGGTTCCTTTTATCAGTTTCGTTCTCGTAATCGGCTCGTTCGCTCTCATTCAATACGGCGTAGGCCATCTTATCGGCGTGGACGCACAAGTCGCTCTTGGGATTAGTTAGATCGTCTACAAGCGAAATCAGAACCTGATAGGCTTGCACCCTTTGGCGCATATCTTCTCGCACCCCGTCCTCGTCGTAAGCGGTGTGACATCCATTGTTGAGGCCCATCCCCTCCGACCAACGGCTGATCTCAAACGGCCTACCCAATATTTCCATCCTACGACTGCCGTACGACCAATCTCTGCGTGATGTGATTGTAGGGCAGTCGTTCGTCAGTTGATGAAACCCAATCCAATTCTCACCCCTAAAACCTTTTACGCCCACGAACTCGTAGGCGTTTTTATTGTCGGAATGAGCCTCTTCGCCTTCCTTCAACGTCCAACCGGGGCCTGAGGAAACCGCCTTCTCGTAGCGTCCGGCCCATACTGACACTTCGATGCGGTCAGCGGTTATATTGATGGCAACGGGCCACTGGCGGCTCGTTGCTAAGATCGCAACCCCGTCACTATAGGGAAATTGATGTTGTATCCGTATTTGAGCTTCGCAGATCAATCTGGAGTTGTTCGTTGTAAACTTCATGGCCTGACCTCCATTAGTGGGTGGGTTATGCGTGGGCTTTGCGGTTTAATCGCGGGTGCAGACTTACCGTCTGAGGACATAGGTCAAAATGGTCAATCACATACCCGTTATTATCGTAGTGGGGTTCGCCTTCTTGTATGATCACAAAACCCATCGCTTCCAACGCAATGTCGACAGGCTTCGCTGTAATACCCCAAGGGGACTCAGAGCATATGTGCTTCAGTCTATTTATTTCTTGCTCGGTTAGGGTTCTTTTCTGTGATTTGGCAATTGTCTTCATGGCCTGACCTCCGGTGGGTTCGTGTGTTGTTTTGTTGTCCATGCTTTAATAATACTCAAACAAACCAAACAAGTCAAGGATTATTTTTGCGATTTGGTTCTTTTTTTTAGGGCGAGGCCGAAGCCCCGCCCGAGGGTTCAGTTAGCAGTTGAGCGTTGCCATCCCTTATCCATAGATAGACTTGAGTGAGTGATCGCGCCGTCTTTTATGGTCATGTATGCGTTGTCGATCAAGGATTGATCGCCGCGCCCAAAGATCAACGGTTCATAGATCCAAAGGTCAATCCAAGTCTCTCCGTCGATGTCATCCCATTCTTTATGATGTGAAAGATTGGTCGTTACTCTCAAATCCCAATCGTTCGTATATAGCATCTGGTTATATACCGGGGGCATATTTGGTTTCCACAAATCGCCTCTTGGCTCAATCTCAGCGACTTCGATACCCAACCGCTTCCGTTTAAACATCCGGTTAATTTCTGCTCGGATTTCTTTTTTGAGCTTTGCTGTAACTTTCATCGTTTCATCTCCGTCAGGGGGTGGTGGGCGAAGCCCCGCCCGAGGGTTTAGTTGGTAGACCCAAACCACACGATGGCATCAGCCTTTTTGAAGCCATCAATGGCGTGGTCGTAGAAATTCCAAAGTCCCTTCGGCCAATGGTAAATTTCATCGTTCACGATTATACATTCTGGTTGATTGTTCCCGGCCTCGACCCATCGCTCCCATGCACGTTCTGTTGGAGCCGCAAAGCGATAATACGTCTTTGTATCATCATCAGGATGCCCCAACTTATAAGCGAACTCAGCCACTGCGGCCTTCGCGGGTTCGCCGCCAATCGTTATGTTCACCAACTCGCTGTATCCCGTCGATGCTTTCGGTGATTTTGCTTTGTATACGTAAGTGCCCATCGCCTGACCTCCGTTAGTTGTGGGCGGGACCGAAGCCCCGCCCAAGGGATTATGCTACGTGGTTCGCCTTTAGCTCTTTGATGATATTGTATAGGCCGGATTCAACTTCAGTGAATACGTTCTCGCGGTCCATACCAAAGGCTATCCCCTTTTCATCGTGTGTAAGAGGATATTGTAGATATTTCTCTATTCTATTCTGTGCGTCAATTAAGACATCGCAGATTATTTTTATTTCTGATTTTTTCATTCCCATGACCTGACCTCCGTTAGTTATGTGGTTTCGCGTGGCTCGTTAGCCACTGATTCTGCGTTAAATCGTCCTGTATGATGGTCTGCGCGATCATCGTGGCGGTCCTCTTGGTTCTCCATGCGCTAACCAAGCCGCCCTTGTTCAGGGTTAGCCATGTCCCGTCAGAGGCTATCACGCCCCAACCCCCCATCGAATACGCATCGTTGGGGTTGTCGGGATCAGCAAACTTAATGCCTTCCAGTTTTACCGCTTTTAAGTTCATCTTGGCTTCCATCGCGTCCTCGGTGGTTCGGGTTGTTGTCCTGTCTATGTCTTAATAATAATCAAACAAACCAAACAAGTCAAGCATTATTTTGGGCTATTTATGATATTTTTTGCCGCTTCACATGCTTTTTTCATCGTTGGGAACCTGCGGACTTTGATTTCTTCACCGAGGTCTGTTATGTGGTCTAATCGATACGCTTTCCCATCGTGGTAGACTCTCAGGACTTCGCGCCTGTCAGCGAGCTTGCGTTGGTATATCGTTCCAATCATGGCCTTAGTCGCGCTCTCTCAGGGTAAAATTGTCATTCCCTCGCGTAGCTGTGTCTAAGTTAAATTTGTTCTCCATCCGCTCTATCGCTTCTTCTAATGCTTTGGCGATCTGCTTCACCTGTTCGATATTATACTCGTAATTTCCCGTATTTGCGAGATTCCCCAAAAGGCGAATTTGGCGAAGTGCTAAATTCGTGCGCTTCTCTGCTAATGTGCGGAATCTCTCGGCCCTGTCGCGCATTGCTTTTCTCCGGTTATGTGTGAATATCAACTAACTAATCTCCTACTACGACATAAAAGACGCGGCCCCGAAAAGTGTTCACGTAGCCGCCGACCTTCTTCACGTGGGCATCGGCCTGAGTGCGGTTTGAGAAAGTGTAGGGATACATCTCGCCCTTTACTTCACGGGCTGAAACGGCCACCCCGTTGTTCAGCTTTGCAGTTCCGAGCTTTACTTCTTTCATTGCCTGATCTCCCTATCGTAGTGGCTTAGAGGACAGTTCGTCATGGGGAATATTGTCGATGATTTCACTTATCAGCACGTAGGCATCGTCAGTATTGAATCCCCGCTGTAAGAATTTCCAAATTGTGACAACAACGTCCTCGTTATGGAAGCCACCGAAGCCCCGCATTAATGTCGGCTTGGCAAGGCGTGTGTCCACCGCCGCTTCGATGCGGAGGTAGCACTCGCGGAACCACGCCTGTCGAGCGTCCGCATCGCCATCAATGTCCTCATCGAAGAGGCGGTCACAAAGAGCCTCAAAGTCTTCAAATTTTACAAGTGCTTGAGTTGCCATCGTTGCGCTCCCTACGCCCATTTGGCCCAATTACGGGCCTCGGGCAGATTGTTAAAGGTGTCAGTGTGGGTGCGGCCATTGGCCTTAATCGTCCATACCTGATATTGCTTGCGGTCATATCTCAAGTCCGGTATGGTTATTTCAACTATTTCTTTTTTGTTTACGATTTCTATTGTTTTCATTTTTTCCCTCCCTTTCTTACCACTAATATAACCAACCAAACCAAACAAGTCAAGTAAAAAAAGAGGTGTCCGTGAAATAAATTAGTGAATAGTGAAATCAGGATTTAGGGCACTCGGTCCTGAAATCTTTCCCTTGGACTCCAAGCGAAAGATCACCTGTCCCAAGACTCCCGCCGCAAACTCTCCGGCCTCAGTCCCGGCCTCATCAAGATCGCCATACGCCTTGATTAATGCCTTCAATTCCCACTCCGCTATTGAAACCGTTACATCATGTATGTCATTCGCCATCTTCTGGATCTCCGTTGGTTTAGACTATATCGACAAGGTATTGTATTGTTCCACAGACTCAAATCGGTCATGCAGTGGGATCGGCACATCTGACGGGAAGCGCGGATCATATGAATGAATCCAATTTCCCCCAAACATCGGCCCACACTCGCCGGAATGTTCGCCGTTTCGGAATATCGGAACAGCGCACAGGCGAGGCACATTGACGATCCTCACTTCTGGAGAAGTCTTGTTTGGATCAGAGGGCAGCTCGCCTTCGACTACGGTAAGCCTATCGTGCTTTGCAGAAACACCCCCGTTCGTGCAATCACCGATTTTGCTATCGCGTAAAACCACAACTGGATACTGTCCCATTTTCCATTCCTTTCTTATTTGGCGTTGAGTTTACGTTCAAGAGACTCAAGGCAGTCATTCCGCGTAAAGCCCCTTGCTATCCTATCCCCTTGAGAAATCGCATACCATGAACACCCGATTTCCACGATGGAGATGTCAGGACGTTCAGCGACTACCCACGTAGCGGAAGCTGTCCCGAAGCCGTTGCCGTTCCAAGATGTATTCGTTGCTTTTTTGAGTTTCATTTTTGTTTCCCTCTCTTTCTTACTACAAGTATAACCAACCAAACCAAACAAGTCAAGATGTTTTTTGTGTTTTAATGAAAAAACATTGAACGCCGTTCCGTTGATAGCTCTTGCTCGGGTGGTAAGTAGCCCACTCACTTGTATTTAAGGCAAGCATTCGAAGAAAGGCAGACCGTGGAGGAATCTATAGCGACGTATAGATCGCCCGTAGCAGACATTTATAATCAGATCAGTCCATGCTATGATTCGGCGTATAAGGAAAAAAGGTTTTTCGCTGAAGATAAACTGATCCGCAAAGAACTTTTGAAGGAAAACGCCACCGGAATCGTTGACTTGGGATGCGGCACGGGACTTGGCTACGCATTACTGGACGAACCTTTCGCCTATTGCGGCGTAGACATTTCAGAAGGAATGATCGTCCATGCCGAGGCATCGTATCCGAGGGCGGCGTGGCACATTGCAGACGCTTGTGATACAGGGCTTGAAACGGGAGCTTACGGCCTTATCGTCAGCCTTTATGGCTGCATAAGCTACGTGCCTGACATTCGGGCTTTATTTCATGAAGTAAAGCGACTGATGCGGCCGTTCGGGGCCTACTTTCTGGTCGGTTACAATGTAAAAAAGTATGACAGCCGCAATTCCCTGATGGTTGGGCATTCATGCCACCTATGGCACGATCATGAAGAATCAGAAATACGGGCCGCTGCACAGGAGAACGGCCTAACTGCTGAAATACGTGGGCTTAGTCGCTATGTGGACAAGCTGCCTTCGTGGGTGCCACAGCCTTTCTTCAATGCCCTGATTCGCGCTGAATGGGCCATGCAAGTAGAGGGCGGCTATTACTACGTAGTGAGGGGCAATGGCAAAGCATAGGGTCCATACGGGAGCAACGGTATTCGATGCCGCAATAGATCGAATGTTGGTCTTATATGAAGAAGGCCATCGGATTATTGTGTCATTCAGTGGAGGTAAGGATTCGGGTATTTGTCTTGAAATCTGCCGAATTGCCGCGACCATAGCTAACAAACTCCCGGTGGAAGTAGCGATGCGGGACGAAGAGATAATGCTACCGGGAACCTTTGAATATGCGGAACGGGTAGCGGCTGATCCTGACTTCAGGTTTCATTGGATCGTAGCAGGGCAACCCGTAGTGAACGTATATAACAGGAAATCGCCCTATTTTTGGGTCTTCGATGACCGACTACCGCCTGAAAAGTGGGTCCGAATGCCACCTGAAAACGCCATCCGAACCCCCCACCAAAACATACAACAGTTCCTAAACCCCGTTGATTACGCGCCTGACCCCGGCAAGCACTTGATCAGTGTCATTGGCTTGCGTGTATCGGAAAGCAAAGGGCGGCTGTATGGCCTTTATAGCTCCAATGGATACCTGACAAAGCCGCACAACGATCAGCGCATGGCGCGGCCAATATATGATTGGTCAGACGGTGATGTCTGGAAGGCTATAAATGACAATAATTGGGATTACAATAAGGCGTATGACACCATGAGCCGCCTTGGGATCTCAAAGAGCAAACTGAGAATAGCCCCACCGACATTAAATCCAATGGGTATAAACGATTTAATGATTGCAGGGCAAGGTTGGCCCAAGTGGTTTGATAGGGTTTGCGAACGCTTGGAAGGAGTTCGATTGGCGGGACAATTTGGAAAAAGAGTCATCGAACCCTATCGAAAAGACGGGGAAACATGGGAAGAAGTGTTTCGCAGAGATTGTATCGAAGAAGCCCCGGCACCGTGGATCGCTGAACGGGCCGAGTATGCCATGAAAATGACGTTAAATCGCCACAAGAAACACTCAACCCAACCCTTTCCTGAAGTGGCGCGGTGTGGCCTTTGCTCGCCCCGTGCATCGTGGAAGTGGATGGCCCAACAGCTTTACAATGGCGATCCCTTCGCAATGAAATACCACTTCCTTCCGGTAATTGAGCCTGAGTTTTTTAGAGAAGGCGCGGGACAATGGGGAGGAACGCCGAGCTTTTGAATCTCGCAATCACAATAATGGGAGACATTCGGCGCAAAGCGATGGTCGATGCCATGAAGGCGCAGTTGCCTATGGCCGAGGTGGTCATAGACACTGAGCAAAGCGGCCCGTGGCCTACCGCTAAAAAGGCGTGGCTCAAGGGTGAAGGAGCTACGCACAACCTCGTAGTGCAAGAGGACATAGGACTTTGCGAAGGCTTCCTCGCGGGAGTAGAGGCTGCACTGCAAGCCAATCCCCTTGAGATAATCTCTTTTTTTAGCATGTCAAACGTAATAAAAAAGGCCCATGAAAAAGGCAAGTCTTGGGTGACCATGAAAAGCCTCAGTTGGGCGCAAGCTATAGCAATGCCCATGAGTCTGGTTCATGAGTTTTTAGCGTGGGAAAGCCTTCATGTCGATCCAGAATACAAACATGATGATGCGAGGCTGTCTTTATTCGCACTGCAGTCAAGTAGGAAAATATGGTATTCCTCACCCTGTTTAGTTGAACACTTAGGGTGGGACGAAGGCGTTTCGGGTAATCCCTCCAAGCTCGGCGGGAGGCCAAGGGTCGCGGGTATGTTCTGCGAGGGTTCAGCGGAGGAAATTGATTGGAGTCGTGGTTTAGCTAACCCCTATAACGGAGGAGGCCACTCTTTGTCGGCTTATAAAAAATGGAAGAAGTAACGACCACGGGCTGCGACGCAACTGAAGCAATGGAGCATCTGAGGCACTTTATACCGCAGGGAAAATGGCACACAGCTAAGTATCTCAGTAACGTAGCCCCGCACGAATATATTCGGTCTAAAGAAGAGCCAAAGTTGGCGGCTGATCTAATTTACACCATCCATGATTATGGCATAGATGAAGAGTTTCAAGTCTATAACCACAGGGCTGTCTATAGGTATTACTATCTGGATGGCTACAAATATTGGTATATGAAGCCGTTTCTTGCGGACGGGACACTTGACCCTGACACCGTAGTAAATCGGGCAAAGGCGTGAGAAGAGTCAAATGGACGTTACGTGGAACTATCAGCTAAAAGATCACCAAAGTTCAAATCCGGTAGTAGATGCCATGATGGTCAAGCTACCCGAAGACTTTATATGTCCTACTGAAGCTGATCTGCTAACGGTATTTAAGACGGATGGATTCAAGTTGCAAACATGGGGAAGAAAAAAAGATGAAAGCGGAAAGGAGAGCCTTAGTGGGCCTCATTGGATCGCAGTGAGGGGCGGCACCCCACTGCACTATGACCCTAAATACCCTCGTTACTCGCACCAATTAAAGATCATGGTCGATGGTGGGACGTTTTGCCGGGGCCTTGATAGGCGTGAGATAGAATTTGAAAGAGGGCTGTATTACGTGCTCGACGCACACTCGCCCCACCAAGTGTTTCATAAGCGTAAAGACTCAAAGTGGAATGTCTCTATATCAATAGACGCGAAAGACCCGCTACCGTGCGAGGAAACGCTCGGTCAAATAATAGAATACGGCTATTCTGAACCACTGATCCCTCGTTGAAGGAGATTGACCTTATGTCAGAAGCGGTAAAAGAAACCTTAGAAAACACATCACCCGAAGAAACGCAAGATCGGGTAATGTCCAGACGAGCCACAACAAAAGGGAAAAAGTCTGTTCAGAAAAAGTTTAACAGCCTGAAAGCCCTAAAGATTGAATATGTGCCTATTGGCTCCCTAAAGCCCAACGATTACAACCCGAACCGCCAATCTGAACATGATTTTGAGTTGCTCCTTCGCTCAATGGAAGAAGATGGTTTTACTCAGCCCATCGTAGCAATCAAAGACACCCGAACCATAGTGGACGGTGAGCATAGGTGGCGCGGTGCGGCCGCTCTCGGCCTTGAAGAGATCCCGGTGGTATTTACGGACATGACACCCGAACAGGCCCGTATCGCCACCTTGCGGCACAATCGGGCGCGTGGGGCTGAAGATATAGACCTGACCGCTAATGTATTGAAGGACTTGGAGCAGTTGGGCGCACTGGATTGGGCGCAAGATTCATTGATGCTTGATAATACGGAGCTTGAAAAGCTACTGGAAGACGTAGCGGCACCGGAGGCCCATGCGGCTGAAGAGTATTCAGAGAGTTGGGACGTTGGCACAGATGACACCCTTGATGAGTCTGAGGAAAGAGAAGATGGGTCAATGCGCCGAAGCGTTACCCCTGAGACCCTTGAAAAGATCCGCGTAGCTGAAACAAAAGCCAAGGAAGCACGAAACGAGCAAGAGAAGACACAGGCCCGAAAAGAGGCAAAGGTCTATCGGCTGTCACTGGTCTTCGCAGGGGATGAAGCTGATATAGTTCGGGACGTATTGGGCGATAACGCGGCACAAACGGTATTGGATTTATGTAAGGAAAAAGGCGGCTTGCTCGGTGAAGACGAGGAAGAGGCGTGAAAATAAAGCGAATATGCCACGGGATTCGATGCCTGTTTTTGTGAAATAAGTC
>Ga0110931_1000855_pt1 | contig 11227 bp, 11 predicted proteins | sample 4_EtaG_FD_79333 | JGI IMG/M metagenome (GOLD analysis project Ga0110931, IMG submission 79333) | Marine viral communities from the Subarctic Pacific Ocean - 4_ETSP_OMZ_AT15127 metaG (version 2) (version 2) | ecosystem: Environmental > Aquatic > Marine > Oceanic | place: Pacific Ocean | collected... | reverse complement strand
GAGAATATCTATGTGAGATTGTGGGAGACGAGGACCAATTGTTCAAAGAAGACTATTTTAAATATTACGATGGATCCGTTGAGTTCAATGATGACAATGAAGCTTATCTAGCCTTTAAGTCGTTAGACGGTAAAGAAACCAATAAGAAAATTCCTGTAAATATATTTATGGGAGTAGATCCTGCATCAAGTACCAAAAAAACAGCCGACTATTCCACTGTTGTCTGTGTTGCTATTGATAAAAAGCAAAATCGGTATATCCTCCCTTATTATAGGCAACGAGCTACTCCCATGAAACTTGCTGATTCAATCATTGCTCAGTTCAAAAAATACAAACCATCTAAAACTCGGATTGAAACGGTGGGGTATCAAGAGATGCTAAGAGAGTATTTACGAACAGAGGTAGATCGGCAGGGTTTATTTATTCCAGGGTTGGAATTAAAAGAAAGCCCCCGAACCTCCAAATCATCACGATTAGAGACTTTAGAGCCTTACTTTGCCCAGGGGAAGATGTATATGATGAAGCATATGGAAGACCTTAAAAATGAATTATTGCTTTATCCCCGCAGCAAACATGATGACCTTTTAGATGGATTATTCTACGCAATGAAAGGAAATTACGTTCCTTATCATACGAACAAAACACTGAATCCTCAGCACTCAGAAATAAATACAGATCGAAATGAGCACGACTGGTTGTTAGCCTGAAACTTTTTACTGTAAATTGCGTCATACTTTGAGATACGTAATTACAGTTAAAGTAAGGCTTTATGTCAGAAAAACATCCTGAAGCTCTTCTTAGTGAAGAACTTCTACGAGAATACTCTTCGGCACGTAGTAAGTGGGCGAAACAAGCCACAGAAGATAATGAGTTCCGCAATGGGCTCCAATGGACGAAACAACAGATTGACACGCTCCGATCACGTGCCCAAGAGCCTTTAGTAGTAAATGTAATATATCCCGCAGTTGAGCAAGCCAAGGCAATGCTCACCTCCAACAAACCCAGATTCCAAAGCACTGGTCGTGAAGACTCCGATGTGAAAACAGGTCGAGCCTTTTCAGACTTGATGGCTTGGGTGTGGGATTTGTCTATGGGCAATGTAGAGTTAAAAAAGGTAGTGGACGACTACTACGTTAAGGGAATGGGGGCCATGATGGTCTACTTTGACCCTAATGATGATTATGGCAAGGGGGAGATCAAGCTTCAGTCGCTAGATCCATTAAACCTTTATATTGATCCGAATGCCAAGTCCACCTTTATTGATGATGCCTCTCATGTCATCGTCGCAAAGATACACCCCGAAACGCAATTAATTGCTCAGTATCCAGAATATGAAGATGTAATTAGGGAGGCTACCGAATCTTCGGTTGCGCCTCAAGATCCCACTTCACGCTTCGGACTAGAAGATCAGATTACGGCACAGCACGAATTGGATTCTTTTAGAAAATCCAATAAGGATGAGCGTTATCTGGAGGTAATTGAGCGTTATACAAAAATTAAACTATCCCATTATAGGGTCTTCGATCCAAATACTAGCAATGAGAAGATATTAACGGAAGAAGACTTTACTGCCTATATGCATGAACCTGCGTTTGTGATGGAATCAGCGGACGGCGTTAAAGTCTTAACCGAACCCGAAGAGGTGGGATCCACCATGGCTATGTATGAAGAGTATGGTTCAGTCATGCACACTATGATCTCTGAAACTACAGGCCAACCCATTATGATGAGCGGACCAGAGCACGATGGAGCTGTGCCTGGTTCGACTGTAAAGTTGGAATTGGTGACCATGGAAGATCTGGTCGAAGATGATCAATTGCAGGTAATTGGTATTGAGATTGACCGTATTAAGCAAACAGTCAGTGTGGGCGGCCAGCTCATGTTCGAATCAATTATTCCCATCTCAAATTACCCAATCGTAACCTTTATGAATGGGCACAATCGCAATCCATTCCCAATGTCAGATGTACGCTTAGTAAAGGGATTGCAAGAATACGTAAATAAGATTCGCTCCTTAATTGTGGCTCACGCCTCGTCTACGACCAATCATAAACTACTGGTTCCAAGGGGGGCTATAGACAAAAAACAATTAGAAAACGAATGGGCTAAGGCTGGAACGGCTGTAATTGAGTTTGATCCCGAGCTGGGCCAACCGATCAGTATGTCCCCGACACCCCTGCCCAATGAACTTTATAAGAATGAAGCAGATGCCAGGTCAGATATAGAACGTATTCTTGGCATATATGCTATTATGCAAGGGGATCCCAGTGCCATTCCTCAGACCTACAAAGGTACGGTAGCTATTGATGAATATGGCCAGCGCAGAATCAAATCAAAACGAGACGATATTGAGGCAGGTTTAAATGTAGTTGGTTCTATCGTCGTAGAAATGATTCAAAGCTACTATACAGCTCAAAAAGTTATTCGGTTATTGCAGCCGAATAGCAAATCAAAAGAATTATCCATCAATGTTCCCATTTACAATGAAGTGTCAGGTGAATTCTTAGGGCGTTTAAATGATGTGACCGTCGGGAGATATGACGTAGTGGTCGTGTCAGGATCTACCTTGCCCTCTAATCGCTGGGCACGATTCGAATATTACATGGAATTATATAAAACAGGTCTTGTAGATCAGGTAGAAGTATTAAAACAAACTGATGTTGCTGATATCGAAGGCGTACTTGAAAGGTCCTCTCAGATGGCCAAGATGAAGCAAGCAATCGACGGGTTAGAGAAAGAGGTAAAAGACCTAACTGGCGATTTACAAACATCACAAAGAGAACTGCAACATGCAAGACAGCGTGTTGAGTTAGAGAAATTCAAAAAAGACTTAGATAAATCATCGGTAAGAGCTCAGGCTACGGAAAAAGTATTCCGTGAAAGAGCTGGTGATGAAGTTAAGAAGCTAAAACAGTCGGTTGCTGAGCAAGAAGCTACAAACCGACAATTAATCCCAATAGAGGACTAGTGATAAATGGAAAACCCAAATACAGGTAATGCTGATTTAAGCGTGTACGATAGCCAAAGTATGGCAGGAATGACGGTTAATCAACCAGAAGCTCCTGACGTAGAGGCTACGGCTGGCACAGTAACGGAAACAGAAAGCAATGGTTTCCTTATGGAAGATGCGCCTAATACAATTACCGAAGACAACACTGCTCAAACCGCAAAAGAGGAAGTGGTTGCTGAGCAAACGCCAGCCAAAGATGATCCCAATAGAATAGCCTATTGGCAAAGTCAGGCAGATTTAGCTAAAAATCAGACGAATGAAATGGTTGAACAGCTAAATATGTACAAAGGCATTGTTGAAAAGATCACAACATCTGAACAACAACAAGGAACCCCTAGCGCTCCTCAACCGCAGGCTCCTTTGCAAGCCCCGACTAAACCCTCAGGCTACAATGAGGTCGATGCATATAATGATCCTGATAGCGATTCATTTAAGTATAGAGTTTCTAAAGAACAATACAACGACAGCCGTTTTGATCTAATGTTAGACAGAATGGACCAGCAGGAATCTGAAAGACAGCGTCAAGTTCAAGTACAGCAAGAGAGAATGGTTGCCAATCAAGCATACTCTCATGTCAAAAACGGTCTTGGATGGGACGATAGTAAATCAACTGGTTTTGTTAAATGGGCACAAGACCCAAGCAATGTGACGTTGGATGTTCTTGCGAAAATCTACGAAATGAATAACGCTCCTAACCCAGCAAGTATACAAGCTCAAACGAAGTCTGCTGAAATGAAACAAGCGGGGGAACGCTTGCAAGTCCCAAGGACTACAGCTGTGACCAGTGGTCAAGCGGAACCTGAGTATACAGATCAAGACTTGTTCAATGCTGGTTTGCTTGCAAATTCGAGAGTGAGAAGATAAAATGGCAGCAAAAAATCTTTCAGCCTCGGGTGTCTTATATACGGATCGACGAGATTTCTACATCGAACCAGACGTAGTCAAGGAACTTTGGACCGATGTAGCTCCGTTTACCACCGTATTGTCGAATAGAGAAGCCCGAGATGTTAAAGATCCTATGTTCAAAATGTTTGAGCATAGAAACCCCTGGATTAACCAACGTATTGTTAATAATGGTAGTACCGCAACAATAGCAGCTAGTGACTCAGAGTCAGCAGCTATTAACGTTGACGGTATTACAGGATTGGCATCGTCAGTTGATACATCCTACCTTGGATTAGAATGTGAAGTTTGGAACTCAGCAGAAACTACCCTTCGTGGTGTGGTTCTGATCACAAGCGTTCCTTCTGCTTCATCCATTAAAGTAAAAAACCTTACTGGCACTTCAATTACATTAGTCGATGATGATGTTTTTATTGTTGTTGGTAATGCACACGGTGAAGGAACTGAGGCTCCAGAAGCATGGGCAGATGAACTCAGTGTAGTATATAACTCTACACAGATTTTTAAAACCCCTGTAGAAATTACTGGAACCTTACAAGCAGCAGTTCTTCGTGGCGAGTCTGATGAATTAGCTCGTTTACGCCTGCAAAAGTCCCAAGAGCATAAAATGCAAAAAGAACGTGCGTTCTTATTTGGCAGTTCTGCTGTTGGAACAAACCTAGGCGGAGCTGACACATTTGGTGACGGCCACAGAACTGATGCCAACAGTAAGAAAGTTCGCTCCACACAGGGTATTGTATCTGCTATCGCAGAATACGGTGCTTCAAGTGGCGACGATCAAGCCAACTTTACCATTACAGAAAGTTCATACACTTACTCAAATTTTGTTGATGATATGGAAAAAGTTTTCCGTTACATCCCCGAAACTGGAGTTAAGTTAGCTTTTTGTGGTGCAGGCGCATTGTCTTACTGGAGTAAGATTGACGGAACTAACGGTGTCGCAGGTAAATCTGGTTGGTCAACACAGCTTTCACCATCTGATCGTGATAGCTTAGGTTTCAACTATAGGATGCTTGAAACTCCACATGGAATGTTAAAGCTCATACCTACTCCTGTTATGCGTGGCCCTTACAACAAGTACATGCTAGTTGTTTCGGAAGAAAACCTTTTCCACGCACTGTATCGCAGTCCCTTGTATCAGACTAACATTAAGACCGATAACGCTTATGACGGCGTTAAAGATCAATACATGTCTGACGAAGGTGTCGGTATTACGCTTGTTGAATCTCATAAGTTGTTTAAAATAGCTTAATGAGCTTCAAAACGCAAGTTGAAGACATAGTCGGGGTATCCATTTCGGATACCTCGGCTTTGTCCGATTTTCTAACTGCATCTGCACGAGAAGTCGCAGATGTATTGCCCAAAGAAGCCTTGCTACGCAATGCGACTATTGATGAAACGACCACTGATAACAGTGGGTATGATGCAGAAAATAAACGCATTTTAGACGTAGCCAGGAATGGAAGGCTGACTGTAGAGGCACCCTTTGGAATATCTACACAGTTAGAAAGCAGTGATAGTATTTATAAGGCATCTGTTCGAAGTCCTTTTCATTATTATAAGGGTAAAACAATTTTTATAAAGCCTGATCCGACCAGTTCGGAGAAGGGTCAAGTATTTGCATTTGCATATCCAACATTTGCAAGTTCAGCTGATTCGGGTTTAGATATATTAGACTCTGGGATTGAAAACTTTCCAGACAATGCAGAGTTTGCTGTGGTTTTAGGTGCTTCATGTAAATATTTTACTAGAATGGCGTCTGATGAAATAGAGGCTTTACCAGCTGTTATTTCTATATCAGATTTAGACATGAGTGGTATATCTGCTCCTAGCGTTCCAAGTTTAAGCAGTGCTTCGATAACATTCACCACCACTGCACCAGCATATTCAAAACCAAGCATTTCTTTAACTGCAGCTCCCTCAATAGGAGATTTGACAATTTCTTCCGTTGTTCCCACAGCTCCGACTTTATCTAGTAATACAGTTGGAAACTTTGGAAGTATGCCCTCCTATGTCAAACCTACGGCAACATTAACAGATGCTCCTAGTTTAAGTGCGCTTGACATTAGCGGGACTTCGGCTCCCATAGCCCCATCTTTATCCGATAACTCTGTTGGCAGTTTTGGGACTATGCCTACTTACAGTAAGCCGATAGTTAGCTTAGATATATCTCAGTTTGAAACCTTTTTGGAAACCGAAGAAGATGGTGAGCTTGCTCAAATACAACTGGGGAGAATTAATTCAGAGCTAGATCAATATAGAACGGATGTTCAGAACGAACTTAATGAGTTCAATTCCGAACTGGCTGAGTATAATTCCAATGTTCAAAAGGCAATAGAAGATGCAAAGCTTTCTTCTGGTGACGACATTCAGAAATTGCAGAAGTATCAAGCTGAGATTTCCTCCTACCAAGCAAAGATAGGTCAGGATGTCCAGAAGTTTAAAGAGGACAATCAGCAATCTATAAGCGTTTGGGAAGCAAAGAGAAGAAGTGAGGTTTCCCAATATCAGGCAGATATTCAAAATGAGCTAAATGAGTTTAATGGGCAATTAGCCGAATATCAATCCACTGTGCAAAAAGCTATAGAAAACGCTAGACTATCTTCACAGGATGATGCTCAAGCCTTGGAGCTTTATTCTAATGAGATTGCAAATTATCAGCAAAATGTCAATAAAGAAGTCCAAGGGTGGAGAGCAAATACCGATAAAGAATTGAATCTTTGGCAAACAAAAAGACAAACCGAGTTACAGCAATATCAAGCAGATATTCAAAACGAATTAAATGAATTCAATAAAGAAAATGTAGAATATAGCTCAGAGTTAAATAAGGCTATTGAACTTGCTAGGTTACAATCTCAGGATGATGTTCAATTAATACAGAAAGCGGTTCAAGATATTGCTCTTTATAATTCTAAAGTAAATGAAGCGGTTCAAGAGTATCAATCTAATCTTTCTCAAATTATACAAGAGATGGGATCAAACCTTCAGCGATCCCAATTAAAGATACAAGCTCTACAGCAACAGTATGCTCAATGCGAAGCTAAGTATCAATCAGAATTAAAAAGATTAAGTCAAAATAATTAAAGGGCAATGAGATGGCAGATCATATAAAATATTCGGTATCTATGGATGTGGTTGATGAATATACAACTACCAACACAGCAAGTGGAGACATAACAGGTGATGTCGCAAATTCAACAGTAAGCTATAGTAGAATTCATCCATCAATTAAAAAAACGCTCGGCGGTAACGGAAAAATTAATGCATCTATTGGCGTTGGAATAGGCGGATGGAGTGCGGGGGACCCTGCGCATGTAATTGCAAGTACCAATACAAGCCTTGGAACGTTTACAAGTGTTAAAGGTGTTTTTATAAAGCATAGCGGTTTTACAGACGATGCGAAAAGCACCGAGACTTCTTCAACATTAACTATAAAAACAAATTCTGCTGGTGATGAAAAAGTCACAATCGCTGTTTTGAAGTCAGGTGGGGCTATTGCCTTACCATTTGAAACAGCAAGTACTCCCGTATTAGAAGGGACTTCATCCTCTGGTAATATTGCGGTTGAGGTAATGGGGACAAACTGATGACGCAAGAACAAATGGTAGAGATGGTTAAGCAGCACCATCCAGAAAAGTCAGAGACGGAAATAAGAATCTACCTTAATGATGCATTAAAAGAGTTCGCCAGAAGGACTAGAATTTTAACAGATAAGGTAACATTTAATACTGTCGCAGATCAGAGGTATTATACGTTTTCAAGTATTAACGCAAAGCTTATTGAAGTAGATGAACTTTGGTTCAATGCTTATAAAATACCAAGGCTGCAAGATAGACCTGCAAAGCGAGATGCATCATGAGTGAGAAGACCACAGCTTTAAAATACTCCTGGTGGGTAGAGGATGAAAAAATAGCCTTGGTTTATGCTGACCTTACCAACTCCGAAGATTCTTATTCGTCTCCTTCCATTGTGAAAGAAGTAACGGTTGGAGGTGTATTTGTTCCAAACGCTTTTGTTTCTGGCGACACGGGCTCTACAAATGAAACTGGCATGACAGAGGAGTCTAATGTTCCATCTGAGTTTCATGAAGCAATAGTACAAAGGGCTATACAAAGAGGGTATGAAACAAAACCTGAAATGATACAATTAGCAATTTATTTTGGTGATCGTTATGAGATGTGCGTTAAAAGAGCCAAGAGAAAAGCAAACACAAAAGGAGTAGTTGGCGCATCTATTCGACTGGTGGACTATTAATGGATACTCAAACGTATAGAGAAAATATGACAGCTATGATTAGCAAAATTGATGCTAAACAGGAAGAAATATTTCACAGAATTTCAAGGATAGAGTTTCATCTGGACAAGCTAAACGGCAAAGTAGCAGAACATGAAAAATCTATCGCAGTTACAAAAACATGGGGGAGCGTATTTATAGTATTAGCTCCAATCTTAATAAACCTACTATGGAGAATGGTATGAATATTGCAAGTATGATACACGCATATCTTACAGATGATGCAGTTGAAGAAAAGGTAATAAAAGCATTAAACGATGCTGTAGACATTCCTTTTATCAATGAAAAGACAGAAGAAAAGATTGCAAAAGCTGTATGGTCTGCTGTAAGCGACGTATTGGCAAAAGTTTTGAAGGAAAAGTAATTTTGTCAACTTTTGGTAAAATTGTTAAGGTGTTGTTTAAGTACGAGGGTGGACACAGTAATGACAAGCTTGACAAAGGGGGACACACAGCATTCGGCATATCAAAGAATGCACATCCAGAGGTTGACATTGAAACTCTTACAAAGGAACAAGCGCTAGAAATATACCGCACTAAATACTGGAATCCTTGCAAGGCTGAAAGGTTAAAGCCAGAGCTAAGGCTTCCGTATTTTTTATTGGTAGTGAATGCTGGCCAAGGCAACGCTGTTAAGGTTTTACAAAAAGCCTGCAACGCAAAAGCCAAAAAGAAGCTCGTGGTTGACGGCAAGATCGGGCCCAACACAATAAATGCTTCTAAGGATCTAGAGCCATTAAGGCTAGAGTCTTACATTGTTTTGTATTACGCAAAAATAATTCACAAAGACCCTACGCAAGAAAGGTTTTGGTATGGCTGGTATAAGCGTGCAATAAATAAATGAAATTAAAACAGAGGGCTATTGTAATACCAGATCAGCACTTTCCTATACATGATGAAAAAGCTGTTCAGGTAGTTTTAAAAGCAATAGAAATAGTAAAGCCAAGCGTCTTTATTAATTTGGGAGACGTTGGGGAGTGGGAATCTGTTTCAGCCTGGAAGTACAAAGGTAAAAAACTTCCTCCGTTAGAATATCAGCTCCCAATTATTAATGAAGAAATAAACCTTGTTAACCAAGGGATAGATCTTTTTGACAGCGTCTTAGATAAAGTTGGTTGTAAGAAGAGATATATATGCGCTGGTAACCACGATGAATGGTTAGATGCTTTTGTTGAGCGATATCCATACATGAAAGATTACACGTTTAAAAAAGCGTGCAATTGGAAATCCAGGGGTTACAAATATCTCTCTTATAACGAACCGTTAAAAATAGGAAAATTGACTTTCATACATGGTGCATACGCTACGATTAATCATTCTAAAAAGCATCTTGAAAGCTATGGCGAGAACATTATATACGGGCATACTCATGACGTACAAAGGTGTACGCAAACCAAGCTTGGTGGTACAATCGGCGCTTGGAGCATGGGTTGCCTTAAAGACATGTCTCGTGAAAAGAATAAATGGTTAAGAGGGCGACTGCATAACTGGTGCCACGCCTTTGCTATCGTAGATTGGTTTACTAATGGGGATTTTAGAGTTGATACGGTAGAGATTCACAAGGGTAAAACCACAGTGTGGGGGGAGGCAATATGCCTGTAAAAACATTGAGCGATGTTGATAACGTAGATAGAAGAAAGTATCATGAAAAGAAGAAAAGTGTACGGAAGGTACGAAGGCGGAAAACAAACAAAGCTAAACGCAAAAGATATCCAAGAAAATGAGCTTGTTTCCGCCAAAAACGTATATTTAGACAAGGTTGGGTCTTTAAGATCTGCTGGTGTCTCTGCGATAAATAGTACAGATTATGGTTCTATTACATTTTCTAATGGAATAGCAACTGGCGCTGGATTCTTTCAAGGTACATTTGATTATACAGACGCAGGTACTACTACAGATGTCGTTAAAAATTTTGTTGCTTATAAGGATACTACAGCGGGCCGATGTAAAATAAAAACCAGCGAGGGTAGTGGGTCTTTTTCAAATTTAGTAGATAACTCCACGGATGATAATGATATAGAATTTCAAGAGAACGCAAAGCTTTTTTATCACATAGCAGAAGGCAATTTGAGAATTGCCGATAGACACACAACCTTCGCCAGCACAAGCACACCTCAGTGGTATGGTTATATTAAAAAAACAAATTTTGCAGGACAAACGGTAACAGGACAGTCTTTGGATGGATACTATTGCTTAGACAATGACATAGCTGCACCAACACACCTAGATGCTCTCGCTCTTTGGGGTGGTGACTTAGATGATGGTAATGGTTGGAACGTTCATTTAACGGATGGGGGCTCCGATGGATATTGGGAAGCAGGTACTTATGATATAGCAGCCTCTTTTGTTTACGATGGAAATCAGGAGTCTTTGTTGAAAGTAAAAACTTCTGCCATTACACTATCCTCTGATGATAGCAAAATTACCGTGAATGGAGTCTATGGTGATGGCCCTTATGGGGTAAGAATTACTGGATCTAGGTTTTATATTAGGAAACAAGGCACTGACGATCCTTGGACTTTGCTTTTTGAAGTATCTTTGATAGAGGGGTACAGAAATCAAATCGGGAGCCAATATACGGCCTGGACTCTTGGGTCTGGTTATGCAGTCGCAGTCACTGGAGCAGAAAGCGAAAAACCAAACATTGACACGTATGAAACAATCAATGGCTATTCCCCAGATGAGTTTTCCGTTTCCCTGGGTAGCGCTAATAATGGATACAGAACAGCGGCAGTAGCAAGCGGTAGAACTTTTGTTGGTTTTGTTAAAACAAAAGATAAAAAAACAAATGAACTCAGGGTTATGCCAGATACTATTATGTATTCAGAGGTTGGTAAGTATGATACGTTTCCCACATCGAACTATCTAGATATAGGGGCTAACGACGGGGAAGAAATAATCAGATTAGAGTCTTTTGCGGATAGGTTGTTAGCATTTAAGAATAAAAAACTCTATATAATAAATATCGGTGGTGGTGCCGATACCCAATGGTTTGTAGAAAGCGAGCATTCTTCTCTAGGTG